>Ga0209257_1001032_pt1 | contig 37340 bp, 35 predicted proteins | sample AraplaCvi_mCL_r2_FD_184277 | JGI IMG/M metagenome (GOLD analysis project Ga0209257, IMG submission 184277) | Arabidopsis root microbial communities from North Carolina, USA - plate scrape MF_Cvi_mCL_r2 (SPAdes) (version 2) | ecosystem: Host-associated > Plants > Roots > Endosphere | place: USA...
GCGCCTCACCGCTGCCGGATCGGCGGGCCTGTAGCTCAATGGTTAGAGCCGGCGGCTCATAACCGCTTGGTTGGGGGTTCGAGTCCCTCCGGGCCCACCATTCAGTCCAGCGGTTTTCGCGGATTTTACACCTTATCGAAATAGCGACGATATTTCCGCACGTTAGCGCGTGATCTGTTCAATGACTTGGCCAAATTGTCCGGGAATTCGGGCTTTTTCGCTGTTTTCGGCACGACCGTCTCAGTGTGCTATTTTCCGTATCCAAGTCGTTTTCAGCGAGGGGACCATGTTGACGCCTTTGCGAGACCAGAATCGCATCGCTCGATGTAGCGGCACCCCGGAAGCAGTGCGGCGCCCCAGTTGAGTGAGGCGTCGCATCGATTGGATGTGTTGGTTAGGGAAGGCGGTCTCAAGCTACGCGGTCGATCTGCTCGTCCCACAACAGCGGCAGATCGGACATGCGCAGCAGCCGTTGCGTCGTCAGGGATGCTGACTGGCGGCCGGTGAGTATGGCTTCGGTAATCGACGGCGCGAGGAAAGCGAGCGGCAGGATTCGGCTGACCTCCGAGAGCTCGGTCTGGTAGCGACGCGCCACATCCGTAAGGCTTCGCCCCGAGCCGTCGGTGAGGCTGGCCAGATAACAATGGGCTTTCGCAATCAACTGCACCAGCGATGGATCTGGCCTCCGGTTAGGAGCGTCACCGTTGGTGACGACCATGCGGAACTCAACACCGCGTCGCTTCATCGCGATGGGAAGTACTAGCGTTTCGAGGCAGTCGGCGTCTTCGCTCGAATCTTGGCCGTTCTCTTTGAAGCTTCCCATCAGAGCATTGATCAGCGCTCTACGATCCCAAGTGAAGGTGATCGCATTGCTGCCAAGGTCGATTCTTTTGAACACCTTGCGGAGGGTGTCTCGCAATTGGTTTTCGGTGCCGCTCGGCTTGTCGGCATCTAGTAGCTTTTCTGCCATGGCGATACCCTTGCCGATATGCTGTCCATTCCCGTCCGCCTCCAACCACCGTGCTAGTCGTGCTTTATCGGTGAGGAGGTGTTGGAACTGCGAGATGGCGATACGGTCCAGTTCAGGCGCGGGAATGCGCCAGGCGCTATCGTCTTTCTCCTTGGGCCGCTTCAGTCGCGACGAGCTGTAGTAGCGGTAGCGCTTGCCCCTTGGCGACGCATAAAATGTGATAAGTTTGTCGCCGATATCATCAAAAACGATGCCTGTGAGCAAATGCGGATAATGCTGATTGGTGGATGAAAATCGCTTCGATCTTTGGTCCGCCAGACACTGTTGAACCTGCGCGAAGAGATCTGGATCGATAATCGGCACATGCTCGCCGTCGTAGATATTGGTCTTGTGACGGACCTTGCCGATGTAAATTGGGTTAGTCAGGAGGTGGCTGAGGTTCCCGCGGCCGAAGGGGCTGCCCAAACGCCCGCGTCGTTCGGAGCGAAATGGTTTGACCCTCCCGCATTCGTCAACAAGCCCCCTTATAGACCGCAGGTGCAGGTATCGTCCGAACAGATAGCGGACAGTCTCAGCTTCCTCTTCATCGACGATCAGCTTGCGCCCCTGCACTTGATATCCAAGCGGCACGACACCGCCCATCCACATGCCTTTCTTCTTGGAGGCAGCGATTTTGTCACGGATTCGCTCGGCAGTCACCTCGCGCTCGAACTGAGCAAATGACAGCAGCACGTTGAGCGTCAGCCTTCCCATCGACGTGGTGGTGTTGAACTGCTGGGTGACGGAGACGAAGGAGACCGAATGTCTGTCGAAGATTTCGACGATACGAGAAAAGTCCGTCAGCGAGCGTGTGAGGCGATCGATTTTGTAGACCACCACCACATCAATCTTGCGGTCTTCAATATCCCGGAGGAGCTGCTGGAGAGCAGGGCGCTCCATCGTGCCGCCGGAGATGCCTCCATCGTCGTAATGTTCAGGGATCAGCTTCCAGCCAAGGCCGCTCTGCGAGGCGATGAACGCGCTGCATGCTTCCCATTGGGCGTCGAGGGAGTTGAAAACCTGGTCGAGACCCTCCTCGGTCGACTTGCGGGTATAGACGGCGCAGCGCAGCTTCGGGATCGTGCTCATCCGCCAAAGAACCGTGGGCCGGACCAATGTGCGCCGGTGATTTTGCGAGCGATGGCGGAAAGCGAGCTGTAGGTCTTGCCATCGAAAATGAAGCCTTTATCACCGACATCGACACAGTACCGCCGACCATTCCAATCCCGAACAAGCCGCATGCCGGGGGCAAGCGCTCCCCTTTGTAGCGCTTTTCTTGGAAGCCTCGGCTTTCGAGGTGCTGGTTGGACATGCGTTTCTAAGGCCATATTGGTCTCGCTTTCCGACATGCCCTTTGGCTCATTGAGTTCTATATTCCTAAGGGGTATTCCGGTGCGACCGTCGGCAAGCTGACGCGCGGCTGCGTATGCTCGCATCGCTGACCTCAGCTCTTTACGAGCAGCCCTTGATAGTGTGCCATGAGCCTTGACCTGCAGATCGAACGAGATCGAGCGCTCCAGCAACCGACGCTTGGCGCCTTTCGGTGGAGCGAAGTCGTGAGATCTCACCCACATCGCTGATAGTTCGGCATAAGAAAGGTCGCCCAGGGCGGCGACCTTCTGTTCGATTGTCGTTCTGGCCCTCGTTGTCATTGTTAGGCTACCGATGCCGATACCTGGATCGGGGAGAGCGCTAGACACCGCACGCGAGGTCTTTCTGACCTCCGTGGTTCAGCTGCTAGTACGGTAGCGGTAGCTAACCCGTCGGTGGCTCCGGCTGTATCTGCGGCTGTCGGTGTAGTCTCAGAGATCATAGCCTTTATGATCCGGTAGCATGTTATCCCGTCGGCATTCGCGCACCGCGTTACCTCAAAACCAAGCTTCTTCCTAACAGTGCCGGAGAGGAAGCCGCGTACTGAATGAGCCTGCCATCCGGTCATGACCATGATGGTTTCGAGCGAAGCGCCATCCTCGCTGCGAAGCGCGGCGATGACGGCGGAGGTCTTGGTGACTTTTATCTCGAGCGGGGGTGATGCGTTGGTCAATACGGCTGCCAAAGTTGTGGTGCAGGTGGGAGTTATCCTGGGGCCGGCGGTATCATCAGGATTCTGCCTCTGCTCTTTCCGGAGAGTAAGACGATCTGCAAATTTGCTGTATTTCGCGGTGTTGAAGTCTAATGAGGGATGGGCTTTTTTTGCCATGATTGGGACTCCGCGTTCGAAGGGTCGGCCAATCCGATCCTTGTACTGACGGAAGCCGGCTATTGGCCGGCGTATGGCGGGAGCAGTTGGCTCGCCGAAGCGTCTTGTGAACAAAGTAATTGCTTCGTCCGCAACTGAAGTCCAGTCGATTTGGCAAAAATTTTTGAGAATTAGAAGCATCGTTTCGCTTGCCGCTCGCCATTTTGAAACTGAACGGGCGTGACAAAGGGTGGGTTTCTTGATGGCCGCCATTGGCCTCGCCGCCACCGTCATCTGGAGGTTCTAACGAGTCCGGATCCTAGCCATCACAGAACACTGAACGGAGACGGCTGAGCGCCAGGGGAATTGATTGTTGATGGGCCAACACGAGGGTTCATTATCTCCGACTCCGGAGGAACTGCCGTGTCGATGGCCAAGGGCCACCCATGAAATGTTTCGCTATCGACAGCATGAGATTGCACCTGCAGTTCGCTCGATTCGACCGGCGACCCCCGTTCTATTGCGCATCCCAAGAACCATGCTATTCCTTGCATCACGATGTGGATCGAAGGGCGCTTATGGCTCCCTTGATCGCGACGGTCGGCAGTGCCGGTTCACCGTCCAAGCTTTCCAGTGGCTGGCTCGAACATGTCTTCGGACCTGCGGTTCGGTTCCGATAGGACGGATCCGAAGCCTCGATAGCTTCGGCCTGACGACGTCAGGCCCGTAAACAATGCTCCGAACCCTAGGTCCGAATTCCCCAACATTCCTTCAGTAACCGCGCCAAGCTTTGCCTGGCAATTAGGAGTTGTCGATATGGCACCCATAACATTTGAGATGCGTCCTGTAGGGCACATCAAGGTAAACCCGCGCAATGCGCGAACACATTCCAAAAAACAGATCGCACAAATTGCGAACAGTATGAAGGAGTTCGGCAATGTCAACCCGATCCTTACTGACGAGAACCTCGTCGTCATCGCGGGTCATGGACGGCTTGCCGCGGCGACAAGCCTTGGCATGACCCACGTACCTACGACTATGATCGGGGGACTATCGGAAGCCAAGAAGCGAGCGCTGATGCTCGCCGACAACAAGATCGCCTTGAACGCCGGATGGGATCGAAGCCTTCTGAAGATCGAACTCGAAGAACTGATGAGGGTCGACAATCTCGACATCGGTCTTACCGGCTTCGACCCGCCGGAGATCGACCAGCTCATCTTGGACATGGAGGAGAGCTCAGCCGATCCGGCCGACGATCATCCGGAACCGGGCGATCATCCGGTCTCGCAGCAGGGCGACCTGTGGGTGCTGGGCGACCATAAGCTCCTGTGCGGCGACGCACGCGAACCTGAAGACTTTCAACATCTGTGTGGTGCCGAGCGTGCATCAATGGTCTTCGATGACCCGCCTTTTAACGTCCGCGTCGCCGACATTGTCGGTCGCGGAAAAACCAAGCACCGCGAATTCGCCATGGGTTCGGGCGAGATGACCTCGCAGGAGTTCCAGGCGTTTCTGCAGCTGACGCTGCAGAATGCGGCCGATGTCTCGCGTGACGGGGCAGTACACTTCGTATGCATGGACTGGAAGCACCTCGGCGATCTGCTTGCCGTCGGTGATCGCGTCTATCCGCAAATGCTCAACCTGATCGCTTGGGTTAAAAGCAACGGCGGTCAGGGCAGTTTTTACCGCAGCCAGCATGAGATGATCGCCGTCTACCGTTGTGGTAACGAAGGCCATCTCAACAATATCGAGCTTGGCAAGCATGGCCGCAACCGGACGAATGTCTGGCATTATGCCGGGGTTAATTCTTTCGGCAAGGGCCGAATGAAGGACCTGCAATCGCATCCGACGGTAAAGCCGGTGGCGATGATTGCCGACGCGATCAAGGACTGCACGAAGCGGAACGACATCGTTCTCGACACCTTTGGCGGTTCCGGTTCGACCATGCTCGCCTGCGAGCGGGTCGGCCGGAAGGCACGGCTGATCGAGTATGATCCCGTTTACACAGACGTCGCTATCCGGCGCTGGCAAGACTTCACCCGCCGGGACGCCGTCCACGCGGACCGCAGAAAAACCTTCGATGAAATCGCGGAGGACCGCGCCAATGTCTAACGACGATGATGACAAAACCGGCGGCGGTGGGAAACGGGAAAAGCGGAGACGGAACAAAGGTGGAGATCATTACGATGTCGGTTATTGCAAACCACCGGTAGAGCACCGGTGGGAGCGGGGATATTGCCCCAACAGAAATGGGAGACCTAAAAATATACCTATCACCCCGGAAACTAACGGAGAGATTCTAGCACGGATTTTGGCCGAAAAGGTCAGCAGACCTGATGGTCGAAAAATGACTTTTCTCGAATTTGGCTATCGATCAATCATCAAAGCCGCGATTGTCAAAGGCAACATCAAGGCTTTCCAGGAGATTATGAAGATGATCCCCTCAAATGAGCCACCGGATGATGGCATCGATCATTTGGCTAACATTCGGAAGAAGTTGGAAGACCTAGCTGAAAGAAATGAGGAACGAAGGACGTGGGAAAGGGTTGAGGAAAGAGTAAGCGAGGAAGAGTTGCATAAGAAAATAGAAGAAGAGCTTAAAGATAAAACCCTCTAACCGGCCTTCGCGACCAGCCAGTCGAACAGCCCCTGGCGGAATATCAATTCCGCCAGATCTTTTTTTGTCCAGATGGAAACACCGGGCGCGCCGCTGGCCAGTGCGCCGCGTGGGCTGTGGCAGGCGAAAATCAGCCGCGACCATTGATCGTTGCTCTTGAAGATTTCGACGTAGGCATCGAGTTCCTTTTGTCCTGAACTCGACTTCACCTGAACCAGCGCTCGCTCGCCGGTGATGACCTGTTCGACCTCCAGATCAGCATCCTTAATCGTTCCGCCGAGGCCGCTGACACGGGTCCAGCCGCTTCTGGCCAGAACCAGGTCAATAAGCGTTTCAAAATCAGCCCAGTGCAAGTTGGCCATCAGCGTCAGAATTGATTCCAGAACGCCCTCACGGGCTTCCTGTGCCTGTTCTAAGGCCGGCTCGAGGTCACCACGAATCTTACGCCATGCGTAGTCCTCGTCAGGAAGACGACATAACGAACTCTGCGTGCTGGTGACCTTTGTCAGCCGGGATGAGATGCCGCTGATATAAAGAGTCTCGCCCTTGACGTTTTGGCAGTTCCATCTGCCGATCGTTTTTCGAAACCGGACCGCATAGCTGTCGCTTTCTTCCAGCGGCATCACCTCAGGCGCAGCCCTGACCCACCACATCCGGCCGCGCGCGAAGGTTACCCAGATCGCATCGGCACCAAGCGTATAGAAGGCCATGACGCGGCGCGCGGTTGCCGTCGCCGATCCTTTGTCCTTTCCGATTTTCAGAAGGTGGGCGACGATACCGGCCTCCTCGGCATTCACTGCGAGCTCGTGCGGGACCTCCCGGTGATCATATGGGACTTCATCCGCTTCGAACGCTCGCGCCGCCCATGCGCCGCCTGGGCCGAGCTTGATGTATCGCATAGGCGGGATGTGTATGTCGGCAACTACCATTCGACGTCCATTGGTTATGCATTCGATGAGTGACAAAACGAATGCGTCTGCAGCCGCCGAAGTCAAGTGGAATGTCACTCTTCGTCTGTAGATCGATTGTCGACATCGGCTCCATCGTTGCCCCGTGGACATACATGAACGCCTCAGTCAAAATCTTCGTCGGCTGCGACAGGACAAAGGCCTGTCGCAGGAACAGTTCGCGTTCGAAGCCCGGATCCATCGCACCTATATCAGCGACCTGGAGCGCGGTGCCCGCAATCCGACGATCATGATCTTGGAAAAGCTGGCGAAGGCGCTTGGTGTTTCTGCCTCTGAGCTCATCGAATAGCGAAGTAGTCGCGATCAGAGCCGAGATGGCATACAACTTCCCGTATGCGCGAGCGCCTTCAGCCATCTGAACGGTGCTCCCCCGAGATAAGCTGAGATCGGGGCTTCGGATTGGCCGAGGCCGAGGTTCAAATTTGGTGAGGGTGAAACATGAAACGGCGAAATAGGCGCTTTGTCGGATTGGATGTCTCGAAACTGAAGATTTTCTGTGGCGGTCGCTGACGGTGAGCGACGCGATGAAGTAAGGTTTCACGAGACATAGCCTCGGATCCGACCTCAGTGGTGAAAATCGTTAAAGAAATGGCGAAGCGAGGAGCTGACCTCCACTTTTGCTAATGAGGTCGTCCGACAGGTTACGAGCTTTACCGTCAGCTTCCTGACATGCGTCACGACTGCGTGGTGGTCGCGCCATCCCTGATACTAAAGCCGCCTAGGTATCCGGTGAAGAGGAACTGGCCTGACGCGGTTGCCCGTCGGGGCTACATCGCGACCAGCCAAGTCTTGTTCTGGCGGGCAGAAGTGATTTTCGCGATCATGCAGGTTGCCGATCGGCTGCCTGATTTGGCCGCATGGCAGTTATTCGATGTTTGGTTCCGTTTTTGCAACCCAAAAAGGCCTATTCGGTTGCGCTTCCTGCCCTTGTGTGTTTGGTTCTCGATCCTATGTGATGTCTAAGCAAATGGGGACTTTATGCTTTTCGAGCGGACGGCAATTCCGGATGTGGTGCTGATTACCCCTAAGAAATTTGCAGATGCCCGCGGCTATTTCATGGAAACGTTTCGCGTTGATCTATTCGAGGCGGAGGTCGGCCATTTTCCCTTGATACAGGAAAACCGCTCGTTTTCGGTCGATGTCGGCACGGTCAGGGGACTGCATTTTCAGCTCGAACCACGGGCGCAGGGGAAACTGGTCTCCTGCACGTCCGGCGCGCTCCTCGATATCGCCGTCGATATCCGCAACGGGTCTCCGACCTATGGACAGTTCGTTACAGCCAGACTCTCGGCCGACAACGCCTGTCAACTCTGGGTGCCGGTGGGTTTCGCGCATGGTTTCTGCACACTGACACCGGATACTGTTATCAGTTACAAGGTGACCGACTATTACAGCCCCGAACATGATCGGGGCCTGCTCTGGAATGATCCTACAATCAGTATCGATTGGCCGGTCGAGGCCGACAAGGCTGTCCTGTCGGATAAGGACCGCAAGCAGCCGAGGTTGGCGGATTTGCAGGCTAATTTTGTCTATCCCGGCTGAGATTGAGGTTTCGTTTTTGAAATTGAGGACAGCATTTGCGGGGAGGCGATCGACAATATGCGTGTGCTTGTAACTGGTGGAGCAGGTTTCATTGGGTCGGCGGTTGTCCGACATCTGATCGGAGTGAGAGGCTATGAAGTCCTTAATATCGACAAGCTGACCTATGCCGGCACGCTGACATCCCTGAAATCGGTCGAATCCAATCCATCCTACCGCTTCCTCAAGGCGGATATTCGCGATGCCGGCGCGATTGCCGATGCATTTTCGACATTCAGGCCGGATCGAGTCATCCATCTGGCGGCAGAGAGCCATGTGGATCGTTCGATCACCGGCGCCAGGGATTTTGTCGATACCAATGTCATCGGTACCTTCACCATGCTTGAATGTGCGCGGCACTACTGGGCGGCTCTGGAGGCTGTAGAAAAGGTGGCGTTCCGTTTCTTACATGTATCGACCGACGAAGTTTATGGTTCGCTCGGCGACAGCGGCCTGTTCACGGAAGAAACGCCCTACGACCCGAGTTCTCCCTATTCTGCATCGAAGGCCGCCTCCGATCATCTCGCGAAGGCCTGGGCACGTACCTATGGTATGCCGGTGGTCGTCTCCAACTGTTCCAATAATTACGGTCCTTTCCATTTTCCGGAAAAGCTGATCCCGCTGACGATCCTCAATGCGCTCGAGGGCAAGGCCTTGCCGGTCTACGGCAATGGCGCCAACATCCGTGATTGGCTTTATGTTGATGACCACGCGCGGGCACTGGATATCATTTCCGAACGCGGCCGCATCGGCGACACCTACAATGTCGGCGGCCGCAACGAGCAACGCAATGTCGAAGTCGTGCGGTGTATCTGCGCCATCATGGACGAGCTTCATCCGGCTGAACGCCCGCATGAGGCGCTGATCCGGTTCGTTACCGACCGGCCGGGTCATGACGCCCGCTATGCCATCGACGCGACGAAGCTTGAGGAGGAACTGGGCTGGAAAGCCAAGGAAACCTTCGCAACCGGCATCCAGAAAACGGTTCGTTGGTATCTCGAAAATGATTGGTGGTGGAAGCCGCTGCGGAAGGATTATGCCGGCACGCGCCTGGGCCTCTTTGACGGCAATGGCGAGCAGGCTGTGACATGAGCAGTGGCCGGAAACGTATGGTTGTTACGGGCCGGGAAGGGCAGGTCGTGTTGTCGCTTCTAGATCGAGGAGAAACCGATGGTCGTTTCGAGGTCATTGCACTTGGCCGGCCGCAACTCGACCTTTCCAAACCTGACACCATCGATGCGGTATTGCGGCAAGCCCGTCCCAACGTGATCGTTTCGGCCGCTGCCTATACCGCAGTGGACCAAGCGGAAGCAGATGAAGAGGCCGCCACGGTCATCAACGGGATCGCAGCCGGCAGGATCGCCGCAACCGCTGCTGCCCTTGGCGTGCCGGTTGTCCATCTTTCTACAGATTACGTCTTCGACGGCAGTAAATCGGCACCTTACGGAGAAAACGATCCGGTCGCGCCGCTCGGCGCTTATGGAAGATCCAAGCTCGCCGGGGAACGAGCCGTTGCCGAGGCGACGGTCGATCACGTCATTCTGCGCACTGCCTGGGTCTACAGCCCGTTCAGCACGAACTTCCTGAAGACGATGCTACGTCTCGCTGAAACCCGCGACCACCTCCACGTGGTCGATGATCAGATTGGCAATCCGACCTCGGCGCTCGATATCGCCGATGCGGTACTGAATGTTGCGGCCAATCTCCTCGCAGATAATTCGCTAGAACTTCGCGGCGTCTTCCACATGACCGGCTCGGGAGAAGCCAGCTGGGCGGACTTCGCAGACGAGATATTCGCTCGCTCAGCCGGGTACGGCGGACCGAGCGCAACTGTCGGCCACATTCGTTCCAGCCAATATCCAACCCCGGCAAATCGGCCAGCCAATTCACGTCTCGATTGCAGCAAGCTTTTCGAGCGTCATGGCATAAGCATGCCCGAATGGAGGGCTTCGACGGATATTGTCGTCCGCCGTCTGACGCTGCAAACGCCGCTGCACCATGAAATCCAGGAGTTGAATGAATGAAGGGCATAATCCTTGCCGGCGGCAGCGGAACGCGTCTCCATCCGATGACGCTCGTGAACTCTAAGCAGTTGATCCCGGTCTATGACAAGCCGATGATCTATTATCCGTTGTCCACACTCATGCTGGCTGGCATACGCGAAATCCTGATCATCTCCACGCCGCGAGATCTGCCGAGTTTCCAATCGCTGCTGGGCGACGGGTCCAAATGGGGCATTTCGCTGGCGTATGCCGAACAGCCTTCTCCCGACGGATTGGCACAGGCCTATCTCATTGGAGCGGACTTCGTCGGCGACAGCTCCTCCTGCCTCATTCTCGGAGACAACATCTTCTTCGGGCACGGCATCAATGATCTCTTCAAGAATGCCATTATGCGCGAAGACGGGGCCACCGTCTTTGCCTATCATGTTAATGATCCGGAACGTTACGGTGTCGTCGAGTTCGATAAGAGCATGAAGGCAGTATCGATCGAGGAGAAGCCGGCAAAGCCGCGCTCCAACTGGGCGGTAACCGGCCTCTATTTCTACGACAGGAGTGTCGTCGACATTGCGGCTAGCTTGAAACCATCGGCGCGTGGAGAATTGGAAATCACTGATGTTAACCGCGCCTACCTTGAACGTGGCAAGCTGCATGTCGAGCAGATGGGGCGAGGTTATGCCTGGCTCGATACCGGCACTCCGGATAGCCTGCTGGAAGCTTCGGAATTCGTGGCCACGCTCGAGCGCCGGCAGGGGTTCAAGATTTCCTGCCCGGAAGAAGTCGCCTACCGTCTTGGGTTTATTGATGCCAATGAGCTAGAGGCACTTGGCAAGCAATACGGCAAAAGCACCTACGGACAATATCTGCTTCGACTGCTGATGTGATGTCGATGAGGTCAGCCTCAAAGGCGAATCTGTCAGTTAAGTGAGAACCACCGCCGGGGCGCCGGGAGCGAACTAAGGGGCACAGTCCTGAGATCCGAACGATCTTTGCTATAACCCGGGCTGGAGGTGGGGTCGTCGAAGTCCTGCGTATGATACAGGCGCCGCAGGTTTTCCTTTTCCCGATCGAACCGCTTGCGGCTTTCGCCACTGTTGTCGGATCCGCGCGAAACGGATTCGTGGTGGATCAGGCTTGCAAATGGTGTCCAGATGATTCGGAAGCCGGCTTTGTAGGCCCTCAGACAGTAATCTACGTCATTATAGGCAACCGCGAAGTTTTCTTCGTCCCAAGCACCAATCTGCCGGGCGCAGTCGCCACTGATCAGCATCACGGCCGCGGTCACGCAGGTCATCGAGCTGCGGACGTGAAGGCGGTTCAGCGGGCCGCCGAAGTTTTCAGGCTTGTTCAGGTACCAGTGCCCGGCCAGCCCCCCAAAGCCGGTGATCACGCCGGCATGCTGGATCCGTCGGTTGGCATAGAGAAGCTTTGCCCCGACGATGCCAGCCTTGTCGTAGGCAAGGCATTCCACCATCTCGTCGAGCCATTCGCCGTCGATGATTTCGACGTCATTGTTGAGGAGGAGGAAATGCTCCCCGGTTGCGCATGCCACTCCCTCGTTGATCGCCCGTGAGAAATTGAAGGTAACTTCCTTGATGCGGTACGAGAAGGAAGGGAACCGACGCGCATAATCTTCGTAGAGTGAAAGCGTGGCGGGGTCTGTCGAGCCGTTGTCGATTACGATCACTTCTAGGTTGTCGTAGGCGGTTTTTTCGTAAATGCCCCTCAGAAGAACTGACATTAGGGATGGAGAATTCTTGTTTGGAATGATGACCGAAATCTTTGGGCGCCTAGTCTCGGCCACACGGAATCGGACACGGTGAAGCGTGTCCGTCAGTGCTTCTGCCACGTTGGTCTGCTTGCCTTCGCGTAAGAAACGTTCCAAGAGAGCTTTACGGGCGTTGGCCGTTGCGCCGTCGAGGAACGTGCGTGAGTATGTCTTGCCGGTGCGGCGCCACCAATAGGCGGGATAGGGTACGTGAATGACGTTCACGTCATCCACACCATCCAAGTAGCGCAGCAACAGATCGTAGTCTTGCGACCCTTCGAACCCTGCGCGTAACAGGCCAATCTCCTCCAAGCGCTTTCGACGATAGATGGAAAAATGATTGATGTAGTTGACGCCGGACAGCAGCACCGGATCATAGGCGGGCTTGAGCATTAATCCGATCGGCTTCAGGCTCTCATCGACAACGAGTTCATCCGTATAGAGGAAATCGGCACTCGGACAAGTTTCGATCGCGTGTCGGATGACCCGCAGCCCATGAGGTGCAATGACATCGTCGTGGTCGAGCAGTGCCACCCATTCCCCCCGCGCTATCTTCAGCCCAGAATTCGTCGCAAGCGCAATGCCCCGATTGACGCCGTTCAATAAAGGCCGGATCCGTGAATCCGGTTGCCGCGAGGAAAACCAGGAGAGGGTCTCCGCAGAATTCGAACCGTCGTCGGACAGAATAAGCTCGACGCCTGCGATTTTCTGTTCGAACAGGGATGCGACGAGGTCGTTTAGGTAGTTGGCTGGGGCATTGTATACCGGCACCACGATGCTGAGCCACGGGTCGCCGTCGGCCAGAGGTTCTGACAGGATTACACCGGCTGCGAGTTCGCCTGCTCGTTTCATATAGGCCGCCGCTTTCGTCCGCTTCTTGTGGAACGACAGCTTCGGAAGCTTTTTCCAGAACCTAGGTAACTGGTTGAACCAAGCGACCGTCAGCGACGGGTTTGTTGTCTTTTGCGACGCGATATGGCGATCAAGTTCGCGGATCCGGCTGAAACTCTCGACACTGACCGAAATCAGACACGACTCATTGGCTGGATCGAAACGGAGAGTGCAGATTGTGCCGAACGAGCCGACGTCGGCGATCATCAGGAAGTCCTGCCCGATGCCCATCGACAAGCTATCGTTTTCCTCGAAGCCCCGTCCGTGGTTAGCATAGAGCCTCGGCTCGATCTCCCCCTCCCTTGACGTCACCCGGATCACGACATAGCGCCGGCGCAGGATCGGAAAGCGGATGAGGAAATGGGGATCGTCACCGTCGGCTTTCCAGAGGTCCTTCTCATCAGGATCGGCGATCAGGTCGTTTCGCGCGATGACATCCAGCATTCCGTTCATTTTCCTTCAAGCGTAATGCGCCGCGTTAGCCGCTCAAGCAGGAGGCCTATGCAGAGCGCACCTAGGCCAAACGACAAAAGATAGATCCTGTCAATAACCTGGCTGTTGTACGTCTGGTAGAAGGCGGATCGCATCCATTCAACGGAATGGATGACCGGGTTGAACGCCAGAAAATATGATACTTGCGAGGGCAATGAGGAGACGACGAAAAGTGTACCGGAGGAGATGTAGATCAATATCATGCATAACGCATAGATGGTCGCGAAGAAGGTGAACATAGCCGTGATCACACCTGCCACGAGGCCGACGCCGACGGCTAGCAGGATGGTGGCGCCGTAGGCGAAAGCCGCTTGAGTCCAGTCGAACGGGAAAGGTTTGTCCCCTAGCATCAGAAGGAGAGAAAAGGCCAGAAAAACCGTAAAGCAGGAAGCGATCACCTCCAGGAAGGCCCTGGCAAAGAGAATGTCGGTCACCTTGACTGCGGGAATCGACAGCATCGGACGATTGAGGACGACCGACAACGCCATGAAGCGGGAAACATACATGAATGTCAGGCAGGGCAGCAGCCCGGTGGCGAAGAACAACCGCATGCTTTCGCCAAACGGCGCCCTTCTGCCCAGCAACGAATAAATCGTCAGCAAAATGAAAATATGCGCCAGGGGCCAGAGAGAAACGAGAAGGAACCCCAGCCCGTGATTGAAGAAGCGGGTCCGCATGTCGCGCAGCATGACTGCCCGCATCACGTTACCCTTCTGTCTAAGAGCATAGCGAAAGGAGCGGGGATCCTTGCCATGATGATAGGTCACGGCTCGGCTCATGAGGCTCTCTCCGGAACAAGCACGCCTGGAATAGCTGGATCGGCCGAGCGCATCTCAGCCACGGCGCCCTCCGTTGCTCGCCGCGCGGCTGCTCTGGCGTCCGGAGATGCTATCAGCGATTCGATGGCGGCGATCCAAGCCGCTTGGCTGTTGTCGACCAGCAGCTCGCCGGGATGGCGGTTACGGCTATAGGTCTCCATATCGGAGAACACTGCCGCCGCACCCATCCGGCTGACGTCGATCCTCTTGGTATCGGATCTGACGTGGTTTATCGGTTTGTCCAGTAGCGGAACGAGGGCAATGTCCACCGGATATTGGCGGCTCTGGCGAGCAAATTCATTCCACGGGAGAATTGGCCGTACGCGAATCTTGGCATCCGGGAGACCTTTTTTCCATATCCTTACTGCCCGACTTTCCGCCGAGACCTCGAACACCACGCCATCGTGCCGAGATAGGATTTCCGAAATAATCGGTTCGAGAAATTGATGTTCGGCGGCATGCACCCCGGTCGCGTGAAATCCTATGACCACCTCGGCGGGAGGATGCAGAGCGGGTTCGGCCGGCGTGCTATGCCATTCCGTCGGCAGGGGCTGCATCACCCGCACCGCGCATCCGCCAGATGCCAGCAGCCTGGCGAGGGCGGGCGTTGAAGCCCATACCAGATCGAGATGGTTTGTCAGGCGCCACAACGGCCAGAGATGAAGACAGGCGAGCCTCGCTCGGTGAGCAACCTCAGCATCGGCGCCGAGCACTAGACCGGGCACATCGTCGTCTATCAACAGTCCGATCCCAGCGAAACGCTCGCCATTGCGCTTGATCCAATTCGTTTGCCTGTCTCGCAGATAGCGGCATATGATGACGAACGCCCCATCGGGCTTGAGATCGTCAAGGTAATCCTCCTGGATGCAACGTACCGTAACCGGCATATGCGCCCTGTAGAAACGCAGGCGCTCTTCGAGGTAATAGCTGAACGTTGGGTTTTCGCCCTTTGTAAATACGATCAAAGATCGCGGACGGATATCGGCAAATTCGTTCTCGCGCGTTCTGGGTCGCGGCATCATCGTAGAAAAAACGCCTAACAGCCTTGTTGCTGAAACATAAAGTGGAAGTACAGCGACAGGACTCATCCGCTGAATTTGCTCCTGGCCACCGCAACAAGTCCGAGCGCCATGCCCCAAATGGCAATCGAGACAAATGCAATCACGCCAATCCAGAAGCCGCGTTGCGGATAGAGCGCATCGTCGGGCAGGCTCGGTGGCAGGAAGCTATCCAGATACATCAATTGCTGCTTGCTGATGAACTGGACCTGTTCGAACGTGCGGACGCTCGCCGCGAACTGCTGCTCAGCGACCTGCGTTTCGAACTGGAGGCTGGACAGTTCGGCGGAAACATCGGCGAGATTTTTTGTAGATCCGGAGTCCTGCCCGGCAATCTGTCGCTGAAGGTCTTCTATCTGGGTCTGCTTGCTGTTGATTTCCCGGGCAAGAACGCGCATCTGGGGGGCGTTACTCGAGACGCTTGCAAGCTTCACGGAATAGGATTGCTCCAGTTCGATCTTCTGCTTCTGAAGGTCCGTGATCAGCGCCGACAGGATCGCGGACGATCCCTCCACGGTAAGCACACCGGTTTCGTTTTGCTGGGTTGCCACGCGTGTGCGAACTTCCTGGAGCTTTTCGGTCGCTCTGTCGAGATTGGTCTGTGCCGTGGTGACAACGTCCTTCCAGATACGGTCGCTCAGCTGGTTGATGGTCACTTCGGAAGCGCCGATGATGCCGGCAAGTATCTCCTGCGCGTCCTGCGCCGAGAACGCATTGACCTTGACCGAGATGATGCCGCTGGTTGGGCTTATCGAAGTGCCCACCATGCGGCTCCAGTAATCGAGGAATTCTTCATAGGTCGCGTCCGCCGGTAGCCGAGCGATAAAATCGGCCTCGTCCCGCATGAAACGGTTTCGCAGGTCGATCTTTTGCTCCAGCGTTTCCAGCATGGTGCGGCTGTGAATGAAGTTCGTGACGATCTGGGTGTCCTGGAGGATTTTCGCCGATGGCAGACCGGTTACCTTGCCAAGTTGATCCTTGCCGATAGCCGGTGTGGAGGTGCGCACCACGAAACGCGCCTCGGACTGATACTGCTCCGAGGCTATGAACCCGAAATATACGACTGCAGCAATGTTCGGCAGCACAAGCAGGAAAATTGTGTTGGTAACGATCGCCCAGCGGAAAAACCTGTCGATAAGCCGCGGCCGCAATCCGACCGCCTTGTAGAGGCTGCTGCGGTTGGACGTGGAAAATCTGAGTTTTCGCGCCGTTACGGACAAGCTTTTGGTTACGGAGCGGCTCTTCTCGAGCGCTGTCGGCCTTCGTATGTCTTGGTCCAGGTTCGTCATGCTTCCGCGCGGGTTGGTCGTTGATGCGCGAGTGGGACACTCGCTAACGATTCAGGCGATAGTAAGTTTCGACGGCGTCTGCGACGTTATCAAACATGAGCATCTGGCCGTCAACCAGAACGATCCCCTTGTCGCAATAGGCATTGATGGTCGACATGCTGTGGGATATCATGATGATATCGGAATTCTGGCGACGCGCGTCGAAGGCTGCCCGGCAACGCGCCTGGAAGCGGGCGTCGCCAACCGCGGTGATCTCGTCGACGAGATAGCAGTCGAACTCGATTGCCATGGACAGACCGAATGCAAGGCGAGCCATCATGCCCGATGAGTAGGTTTTGACGGGTGCATTGATATAGTCACCGAGTTCAGCAAAATCCTCAACGAAGTTGGCAACCCGATGCACGTCCTCGCCATAGACGCGCGCGACGAAGACGAGGTTGTCTCGTCCTGTCATTTGTGGGTGGAACCCGCCCGCAAATCCGAGCGGCCAGGAAACGCGCAGGTCCTTCGTGATCGTACCCGAATTGGGCAGGGCTGATCCGGCGATCAGCTTCATCGTGGTCGACTTGCCGGCGCCGTTCACGCCGAGAAGTCCGTAGGAATAGCCTGAGAGAAACTCGATATTTGCCCGGTCGAGAATGACCTTCTTGTGTCCCTCAGTCTTAAAATGCTTTGAGATGTTCTTGAACCTTATCATCCGCCCCTCTCTACAGCTTGTGATCTTCGATCGAGGCCCAGAGCAGAGCGAGCGCCAGCCAGGCGACACTTAGCGCGATCAGCAACAGGATCGGTGTGGAGAAGCGATGCGGATAGAGCGACTCCTGTGGAACGGTCGGTGGCACGAAGACCACGAGATAGAGTGCCTTTCGCGTGGCTTCGGTCTGGGCCGCATCGAGGTTCTTTCGGGAAATCTCGTATAGGCTTTCAGCAAGTCGCCGGTCGGTTTCCAGACGCGAAAATGTCTGGATGGAACTCGCGATATTCTTGTCGGTACCCGACTTGCCGGCCAGTTCCTGTTGCAGTTTGCCGATCTGGTTCTCGAGGTTCTTGCTGGCGAGAAGCAGCTGCTGATAGGCTGGGGACGATTCGGCCTTAGATTCCCGCAGCACGAAGAGGCGCGATTCGAGCTGCAGCTTGTTCTGCAGAAGCCCGGTCAAAAGCGTGCCCGTTTCGGTTGCGCGGGCTTCAGGCGTCAGAAGTCCTGCCGTATTCTGGAAATCGTTGAGCGCAGCCAGGGCTGCGCGATAGTTTTCGGTGGTCCTCTCCATTTCCTTCGTGAAGCGCGTCGTCATGTCGTTTTGCGCCCGCAGGGAAAGCTCGTTGATGAGTTTCTCGCTTTCGGTGACGATGATCGAGGCGAGGTCTTTGGAGTTCTGTGGAGAAAATGTGCGCGTTTGCAGGGTAATGATCCCCGAGGGACCGTCTACATACGTCGTAACCTGGTTGTCCCAGTATCTCAGGAATGCCTCATTCGATTCCGTCGGGTTAAAGCGCGACAGGAAATCGACCTGGCCGTCGGTAAACATGCTTCGATAGTCGATTTGTCCCGCCAGCCTGTTGAGGATTTCGGTCGAATGAATGAAGCTCGTGACGATGTAACCGTCCTGCGGCATCGACGTCATCGACAGTATGCCGGCATCCTCGGTGTTCTCTTTGCTGCTCTGGGCAAGTGAACGCACCGCAAAACGCGTTTCGGCGACGTATTGGTCCGACGCGATGAATGCAAAGTAGATGGCACTGGCGATGAACGGCAGGACGACGAGACCGATGAAGCTGATGAGCGCGAACGGCATGCGTCCGCCGGTCATGGTTTTCGGTTCGGCCGTGCCGCCGCCGTCAAGAGCCGTGGGCTCTACGTCGATGACCTTGGCTTCCGACGATCGTGCCCGGGTCGCGATGGACGTATTGCGAAACAGCCGATCCACCCGCCAGGGCTTGCTTTTAGGTCGCCGTTCAACGAACGCGTCGTCAAGTTCGGCGTCGCCCCCGCTGTCACGTTCCTTCTGTTCAACTATCATTGCGAAGGTTTGGTCTCCATCGCCTGCCGAACGTAATAGTCCAAGATCAGGTCGTCTTCCAGATAGGTTTCAGCCACTGCCAGAGTGCGCAGTTCGTCAGCTATCGTATCGAGTGCCGGGTTCCTCTGCCGGATCGGAATTTCCTCCATGTCCATCCCCAGAAGCTCGCCGAGCGAAGAAGCAAACGCGAGTGTGTCGTTAATATGCCCGATGATCGCAAATCGCGAAATCAGATCCATTGCCACGGCAATATCACGACGCGCTGGCGGTTGTTCGGCGTCTGCGCAGGCGAATTGTCGCGTCAAGGGTGAAAGAAGGACGATCCGAACCCGTGGAGGGGCCTTCTTCAGGGCCTTTCCGATTGCGTCCGTGTCCTGCAGATTGACGTCCTTGAAGTAGTCGATGGCCGGTGCAAGCGAAATCAGGTCGCGGTCGCCAAGAAAGGTGGGCTTTACCGTCGCGGCGCGCTTGAGCGTCGCGATTCTGAGGGCCATCTCGTAATAGGGCTCCGTCAGAAGGGCCACGCCCTTGAATTTCTTATCGAGGGATTCCTGATAGTTCCGGATCTGAAGACGCCCGCTCAGGTAAATCGACTTTATATTGTCCAGCAGGAGAGCCTGTAGTGTCGTTTCGTGGCCAAAGCGTTCGATGAGCGGGATCGAATACTGGAAGCGTCGCACCATCTCACGATCGAGTGCGACATGCGGGAGGAGTTGCGTCTCGATCCGCAGGATCCGCTGGGGAATCTGGTCGGGCAGTGGGCGGCGATAAAGCAGGAACCCCGATTTGGCATCACGGATGAAGAGCGTCAAACGTTCAGAAAGCCCCGGGATGTTGTCGTCAGTCAGCTTGAAGCCCACAAGCCCCGTCTCGTGACGCCCCGCTGCTACCGTGGCGCTGTGCGGCTGATCGCAGGCAATCTCGGCAATATTACCGCCGGTGTCGGAAATCAGTACCCTCGGTACGTCCGAAAAGCCATCTGGAATTAGATACCCCTCGATCAGATCGCCCGTATCGCGATGGACATTGAAGAGCACGTTCAAGCCTTTTGCGCAATAGGATTCCGCGTTGCAAACAGCGAGTAGCACGGTCCGCCGCTATGGTCGGGAGTTTCTTGGGTGACGGCTACATCGTTGAAACCAACCGCCTTGAGCAGCGAAATGATGTCGTCTCGATGCATCCAGAAGTGCCGGTCCTTCATCCCGCCGCAGAAATTGGTATTGGTGTTTGCCTTGAAGTAACGGCGCTCATAGTAGCGCAGGGGGGTCCCGGCGAGCGTCCGGGTCTGGGCTTCTCCAGTAAAGGCCAAACGCCTCTTATCGCCCTCGGGCATCGCAGAATCGTCGAAATAATGCGTCCATATGAACAGGTTGTCGCACCGCTGCGCTAGGCGGCAGAGGAATTCCCCTGGGTCTGCCATATGATATAGCACGCCGGAAGCAATCGCAAGATCATAGTGCTGATCGTTTTCCTTTAGCCATTTTTGAGCGTCTCCAAGGTGAAAACGGGCCCTATCGATCCCGAGAATTTCCTTGGTGACAAGGCAGCGCAGAAAACATTGCTTGTTGGCTTCGACTGCGTCGATGAACGAAGGCCGCTGCTTGTTGAGCATATACGTGTGCATGCCCTCCAGCGGCCCGATTTCGAGAATTTTTTTGTCTGCAATCGACCCGGCCTTGCTCAACGCCCAACTGATGCGAGTGTCCGCAAAAAGCGGATGGTCACCTGCATTAACCTTAGCCACCGCCGGGAAGGCCGACGTCCAGCCCGGCAGCGCATCGATTGCGGTCTGATGACTTGGCATGTCGTTGGAATATTGATTGAAGACTTCTTCAACCACATCATTCTCTCGTTGCCGGCTGCGACGCAGAAAATCTTTTACGCGCAGCATGACGCGGTTCCACAAAGCATTCGGTCGCCTCTTGATGACGTGCATCTGTTGGAGATGACATAATCACCCCCCTATCGAAACGCAACCCGCACCTGCGGGCGGTGAGCTGCTTCAACGCGGTGTGCGCTATTCTCACCCGTCCCAGTTTATCCTCTCAAGCTGGGGCAGTCCGAGGCCATGCGCCGACCGCGAAGAGAAACGACCGACCTTGAGGAGCCAACGTGATTCGAAAAAAGAGTAGCGTGACTTCAACGATTTCGGTCAGAGAGGATTCTTGCGGGAAGGGTCTCAAAACCGTTGGCGATAACAAGAACAATGTAGGTGAGGCATCAAATATGAGGTACTCTGATCACAGGAATTGATACACCTTCGGCGGCATAGGGTCCGCGGGTTTGGCCAGTGCAATTATTGGTCGAGAGGTGAGTGCTGGTCTTGACGATCTAGCCTTAGTAGATTTAACCGATATCGGGTCTGAGTGAGGGACGTTGAAGGTGGACAATGAAGCATCTGTGGAAAAAAATGCTCAAGCGTAATGCTCCCTTGAGCGGCGACAGCATTCCAACCTCGATCCGGACGATTTTTGAGAACGAAATCTATCTCAAGGCTAATCCGGATGTGCGCGCTGCGGGTATGGACCCGGTTTTCCACTACCTCACCTACGGCATACCCGAGGGCAGACGACCCCCGAACGGATTCAACCGCGCAATCCTAGACCTCGTCAGAAACGGCAATCTCGCGGCGATATCCGTCCGTACCAAGCAATTGCAGTCTGTCCCGCGCAACGGCCTTCATGACATCGAGTTGGATGAAGCGACCATTCGGGACAACCTGGGAACCGACTTCCCCTTACCAGTCGGCGAGAAGGTCATCGGCGGGATCGTCCTCTACAACAACGAGTTGGAGGAAATCCAGCGATTGCTCCGCTCTATTCGCCGCAGCAAGGGATTGCAGGGTGTCGTCGTGATGACAATCGTCATCAACAACGGCGCCCCGCTCGAAGACAAGATGGTCGAGATGCTGGCCGAGTTCGGGGTCGAGGTGCTGGATAATCCGGACGGCAATATCGGATCCTCAGCGGGTCATACGCGGTTAATGAAACATGCATTTGGGAGACTGGGCGCGATTGCTTACATGACGCTCAATCCTGATGGCTTCTTTCATCCTCGCGCTCTCCAGCGGATGATACGCATGGCTCATCGCCACCAGTGGAATGCCGCCATCGAGGCAGCGCAGCTACCGAATGAAAACGGCAAGTATTTCAATCCGGATACATTCGATACAGAATGGGCCGTCACGGCGTGTGCTATGTTTACGCGCAGGATCTGGGAAAAGATTGGCGGTTTTGACCCCAATATCTTTCTCTATTGTGACGACGTCGATTATGGCTGGGAAATCCGCCGGGCTGGCTTTACAGTGAAATATTGCCCCTGGGCCTATTATTTTCACGACTATGCCAGCAGGACCGCGGTCTCCGAGTTTTTCCGCAAGAACCGTCTGGAGGCCGGACGTTACCTTGGGCATAAATGGGGAAATCCGGAATTCCGGCGAATGTGCGAGGCCCAATTAATTAAGTTGGGTTTTTATGAAACGGTTGCGGACATGCCATCCATAGACCATGTGAAACCTTTGCCTCATTCGACTGAAGCGGCCAATTTCAAGAACGAATTCCATTTTGCGCAGAAGCGCTGGTAAGATGTCATAATTTCGGGAACAGACATGCAATACCAAGATAAGATTTCAATTTTGATTCGATTTCACGACCTTTCGAAGCTCGAACAGCTCTCGATTTGCTTGCTAACGCTTGAGGGGCAGACGTTCCCCCGCATTGAACCAGTCATTCTGGCTCAGCGCTTCTCGACGGAAGAGCTCTTCGAAATCGAGACGACGCTCAACGAATTCCATTGGCATGAGGACGTAAACCCCCGCGTAATAAACGTCGATCTCGAAGAGCCGGAAGACCTTCGCACACATCTGTTGAATATCGGCATTCGCGAGACCCGCGACGCCCGCTTTTTTGCTGTCCTAGACTATGACGATTTCTGCGGGCAGGCACACTACGAACGGCTAATCAGAAGCTTACGCAATAGCCCCGCAGCCATCTCCTATTCGGGCCTCCTGCTCGTGGAGCAGAGCACCTCGGAGATATACAACTATACCGTGCGCAAGCAGTTCGTGGTTCGCGACAGCTTCAGGCTCCAGAGCCTTTACGACAATCCACATTTCCAGATGGGATGTTTCGCGGTTGATCGCTCGAAGATCGACGAGGCCGATATCTGGTTCGATGAAAATATCGTCTACGAGGAGGATTATAATTTCCATCTGCGGCTTTCGCTTCGCTATCCATCGGATTTCTCAGTAGCCGCCGAGAAGGTTCCGGCTTTGATGCGGACACTGCGCCGCGACGGAACGAATTCGATTATTTCCGACTTTGACAAGCCTGAAGAAAAGGCCCGTAAGGCCGAACTCCGCAGACGGGGCCGCGCGGCAAACGGCCGACTGCGGCAGGAACTTTACCGGCCGGAATTCGACCCGTTCGTTCTTCTGTGGACAGAACCATTGCCGATTCGCGGGGGCACAGCCTATAGTTGGGTCGTCTATTCGATGGGGATAGGTCTGTCGCAACTTCCCAAGCGCAATCAGTATGGCCATCTTCGCGTAGCCTATTCACATCGCTACGGTCCCCTGGTTTCTTCGTTTTCCCAGCAGAACTGGTCGTTCTCCCAAGATTTCGAGCTCGTCCGCAAAATCGAGGCGGAATTGAGCCCCCATATTGTCTGGGACGAAAACAGCATTGCTGTGTGGACGGATCTAATGCGCGGTCGGGGGCCGGCTCATGAACTCGAATTGCAGCTTCTTGGTAAGGCGTACGACACCTTTCCATTCCAGACGATTATGACTTGGGGTGTGAATGGCGCCGTTGCGGAGTACGCGAGGGCTAACAATACCAAGCACATATCCTTGGAGCTTGGGCCGACGAGGATCCCGTTTCTGGAGACCGGGCATTGCGATCCTTTTGGGGTTAACGCCGATTGCGTCATGGCGCGCCTCCCCAAGGGGTTCACACTGCCCGAGTTAGAGTCCGAACAGTGGATCGATACATTCCTGGCGCGAAGTGGCGTTGAAGTGCCGCCTGTGCCGGGGGTCATCCGCGAGGCGCGCCAAGAAGATAGGAAGATCGCGGTAATCCCGCTGCAACTTGCTGATGACGCCAATTTTCTCTTGCACGCCGAGCAATACAGGTCGTTTGTCGATTTCCTGCAGGAAGTGGTTCCGACGCTGACAGCCGCAGGCTGGACGTGCGTCATTCGACCGCATCCCGGTGCCGTGCGTGCCGATTTTGTCCGCAACGACCATGAGAAATGCCTTGAATGGCAGATGGTTCAGGATCAAAACAAGGTTATCTGGTTCGATGAGACGATCAGCCAATCCGAGCAAATCGGGCTCCTACGCCATGCCGACGCGGTCGTATCAGTCAACAGTTCCATGGCTTTCGAAGCGATGCTTCTGGGCACTCCGGTCGTTGTTACCGGAAGGAGTTCATTCGGTCTGGTCGGGCACATGCCCACTTTGGACGATCTGACGACACATAAAGACCTGACGAATATTCTGATCATGCAGCGTAGACTCGTGGCTTTCAACCTCTTCCATCATCTGGTGCCAGTGGGGGAGTTGTTCGTTCCCGGCCAACTGATGCGCCGGATTGACGAAGCCGAACGGATGAGGACGGTCTACTTGCGCGACGGCGCCGATGGGCTTGCAGCGTATCTGGTAGGCAGCGTGAGGTCGCGCGTCGCGGACTATCTCACGATGGGATTGTCGCCGATGCGCATTTCACCACCCGAGAGCATGACAAATGCGAAGCTTTTGGTGAAGGCGCCTCCTGCCTTCTAGTGAGTTGAAATTCTCCGCTTATGATTTAGATTGGACTTTATGGACCCTGCTATAAATATTGTCATGATTGGCCATAGTCATCTACAGGCACCTATGGCTGCATCACGAGTGCCGACAAGCATTGCGAAAACCGATACGTCGGCCAAATTTTCATTCGTTTCAATCGACCCTAAAAACAAGTGGCAATCGCCGCTCGTTGAGGAAAAGAACGGGATGCTCAATCCTGTAATAGGAAACAATCTGACCCATGTCGGACTGTTCGAGCCTACCAGCAAACGTGCGCTAGTGTCGATTCTTGCGGGAAACGTCCACAACGCGACTGGGTTGATCAGGCAACAAGTGCCTTACGACGTGATCATACCATCGCGTCCTGATCTCGGGGTTGAAAACGGCGCCCGAATCGTTCCTGTTGAACAATTCTTGGATTTCTTCCGCCAGCACTATCGGCCATTCATCCGTTTTTTCACGCTTGTAATGGAAATGGCCAACACGGACAAGGTCTATTGGGTGGAATCGCCACCACCTATAGAAAGTTCGGAGCACATTGCGGAGAACATGGACCAGTGGTTCAAGTCCAACTACAACGTGACTGATCTTGTCCCCGCACGGGCATCGCTGCGATACAAGTTATGGCTGCTCAATCGAATGGTTCTTGAAGAGGCTGCCAAAAAAGGGGGGTGGAAGTTGATCACCGCTCCTGCGACGGCGTTGGAGCCGAACGGATTCCTGGCGCGCAAGGCGTGGGCCGGCGATGCGACCCATGGCTCCGCTTGGTATGGCGAGGAGCTGTTGAAAAAGATAAAGGCGGAAACCGCCGAAACTCCGTAGGAGTACGACAGGATGAGCAGCAGTCACCCTTATAAAAAACTGCCCGATTATGCCTTCTGGTCACGCTCCATGGCGCGCGTGGCACGAGAGGATGTGGACCCTGTCACGATCAACCCAAAGCTTATTAATAAACGCCATCTCATTGCCACAGGCGGCAGTTGCTTTGCACAGCATCTTGCCAGGCGGCTGAAAAACATCGGTTACAATTATTTTGTTGCCGAGAGTATTCATCCAATCCTCAGTCCAGCAATCGGGAAGGACCAGAATTATGGAGTTTATTCGGCACGTTACGGCAATATCTATACGGCCCGGCAGCTCCTTCAGCTTTTCCAACGTGCGTTCAAAGGGTTAAAGCCTGTCGATAACCATTGGAACACAACTGGCGTTTTTATCGATCCGCTTCGCCCCACCTCGCAGCCCGGCGGGTATCGGACACTTGCAGAGCTCGTAAAGGACCGGGAGTACCACCTATCGTGTGTGCGCGACATGTTTCGGCGTCTTGATTTCTTCATCTTCACGATGGGCCTGACGGAAGCGTGGGTGAATGCTCAAGATGGCATAGTCTACCCGATCTGTCCTGGTGTCGTCGATGGGCGTTTCGATCCGGAAGTGCATACATTCCACAATTTCACCTATGAAGAAGTGGTGTTGGACATGCGTGAGTTCATGACTGAGTTACGAAGGGTCAATCCGAAGGCGCGGGTTATCCTGACCGTATCGCCGGTGCCACTGGTTGCTACCAAGGAAGACCGCCACGTCCTGGTTTCGACTAGCTACTCTAAGTCCGTTCTGAGGGTGGTTTGCGACACCATTTCCCGAGAGTTCAAGGATGTTTTCTATTTCCCATCCTTCGAGATCACAACTGGCCCTCATACCGAAGGTAAGTACTACGCGGAGGATCTGCGGGAGATCAATGAAGATGGCGTGGACCATGTAATGCGGGTGTTCAACCGACATTTCCTTGCCGAGCAACCGCCCGAGAACGCCACGGCCGTGATGCCGGCCCCGGAAGGACCGGACGACAGGATTCGCAAATTGTCCCAGACCTTCATCGACGTGGAATGTGACGAGCTACTGCTGGACACCAACACATAGGATGCGGTGTCGGCCGGCCGTTCGAGACGGAAGTATCGTTAAGTTGGTGCTCATGCTCAGGTCTTTTCTGCGGTTTAAGAGGATGCTTTCACGGGTGGCGATCGGGGCGAGCCTTTGATGACTGATCATAGTAATCCATTGAAAAGGCGTCTTTTTCTTCAGCTGGCGAGCCTTATCGGCATACTGCCAAGGGAGGCTCGCGCCGTGGCATCTGACCCGCCTCACGATCTCGATGTCGCTGCTCCTGTCGGCGGTATGTCATCGGACGGAGGGACAGTTTGGGCACGCGCCGTCAGGTGGTACGACGTCCGAGAATTCGGGGCGGTGGGGGGGCAGAAGTCTGACGGCGCCAACATTAATGCGGCCATCACCTACACCCACAATAACCGTGGCAGACTGCAACTCGGATCAGCGGAATATCTTACCGAGGAAACCATCATCCTTCCCAGCGAGGTGACAATTGCGGGCAATGGCAAGACGCTGACGACGATTAAGGCGACGCCTGCGGCGGCGGCCGACAAGATGAATGTCATCGAAACTCAATATTTCGCCGAAAACACTGGAACCAGCACCAAACTTGTCGACGATCGCCGCATGACATGGGGGATATCGCTAAGTGGATTGTCGGTGGATGGCGGTTGGAACCAGGATTTTGGGACGGCTGTTAAGGATCCGTCGAGGGGGCGAGGTATCAGCATTTATGGCCGGCGCTACGAAGTCCGGGACGTAGGCGTGTACAATTGCTCAGGGGTCGGCTTTTATACGGAATGCGGTGAAGTCACAACGCCTCCGACCGGCTGGTACAACAATTATCGCAACAATCAGGATGGCGTGATCGAGGATCTCGACATATTGCGCACTGCCTACGAAGGCTTCCTTTCGTTTGGGCCTGGCGACACATATATCAACCGGATTACTGTCGGCTTGGTAGGGGATACCGACCACATAGGCGTACCGATCAATTCGTTGGTGTTCCCGGGTGAATATATCACAGGTTTCGTGCTATCAGTGATCGAAGCGAATGGAGCCAGCGGCACGCATGAGATCGGCGTGATTCATACCCACACCTGCTGGAATGGCTGGAATTTCCGCGCGCTTGGCGGCCGCAACAGACTTGTCCGACTAAAGGCGGAAAACCTGATTGCCGAAGGCGGGCTCGGCTCCGTATATCTGCAGAACGGCGTCTACGCTCAGATCGGCAAGATCAACACCCGAAACAACAATGTTCTAGCGGAAGCGAATGCGGCCGCGTTTGCCGACGTGCGCCTTTCCTCGAGCCTCGAGATCGATATCGGCTCAATCGAGGGACGCAGGAGGTCCCCGGCCGGGAAAGGGCGGTATCCGGCATTGACCGGTGTACGCATCGATCAGGACAAGGTCCAGATTGGGCGTATCAAATACGAAGGCAATGGCCAGCCGGGTCATGCGGTTACGGTCGAAGCAGGCCGCAAGCACATCCACATAGGTTCTGTCTTTGCGGCGAACTGCCGCGGGGAAGCGCAGGACGGCGAGGCATCAGCGAGTTTCTACTCGAAACCCATGACAGACGGCGTGACGGTCGGCAATCTAATGTCGCAGTTGAGCGACTACGGCTGGCTCAACGCATCAACTGGCAAGGTAGCCGTGCTTTCGGGGCATTCTGAAGTCAGTCGCGCCTTCGCCAGCAACGTTGCTGGTGTGCAGCTCAACGCCGTACCCGCGAACCAGTATATTCGGGAAAGCCGGCTTACGGCGACATCTCTTTCGGGCGCAGTGCTCAAACCCGGTGCCAATGTCCTCGCTACGGCCCAGACAGTCGGTCTTGTAACTGAAGGCACAGCGGCCGAGCAGCGCTTGACGGTCGCTCACGGGATGTGGCGTACGCCGGACTTTCAACGTGAGGTGTCTCTTCACATCCTGTATAACGGCGCTGTGCCTTCGGCGGCACCCGCGATCCAGCCGGTGAGTTCAGATGCGGTGAATGTGACGTTCAAAGTAGTCCAGACGGCACCATTCGCCCGAGCCGCGGATAACGCTACGATTGTCAATTTGAAGATTTGAAGGAGATCGCCGTGGCGGAGTTGATATCGGGCGCAACGCTATCGGAGGCGCTGAAACTGTGCAACGACGGTTACCCAATCCGTCGACAGGCGTGGGGGAGGGGCATCACCATTTCCCTACTTAAGGGCCTAATCCCTCAACATGTGACCGATGACTTTATTGAAGGCGTGCCGCGTAGCCTTTTCGAAGTGGCGGGTGGTGGCCTGAAGATGCCAACTCTGGTCTGCATCGTCGCGAACGGTTCCAGGAGAGAGGGTTGGACGCCGGACGCGGTCGATATGCTCGCCGCCGACTGGCTGGCGATGGACCAGCCAGTTGTCAACGAACCCTCGGCCGACTGGCCACACGTCTGATCGCCGCCCGCGGGCTGACATCATATCTGCCTTGCCGTGCTCTATCGGCTCTTGCGCAACCAGATGGAGCCACCCGTTGTGGCGCCTGTTCCCAAGAAAGAAGGGTAAGTCTGTCTTATCAGTTCGCGTTCGTGAAGCCCGAAGGCATCGTTGAAGAACAGGACTTCGAAATTGTCGTTACCCAGCAGGAACGCCCGTAATATATAGGCCTCGTTCCAGGAGCGGTTGTCGTTGATGACCCAGTGGGGCGGATAGTCGAATGGGAAGAAGATGTCGTGGACGTGGACGACGACGCCCTTATTAATGAGATTGAGTATCTCGAGATAGAGGTAGATGACATCTGATCCGCTCTTCGCGACATGCGTCGAATCGATGAACAAGATGTCGTTCTCGTTAAGCTCCTGGAACCAGTTAAGAGGAATTTCCTGAACGAAACATTTCTCAATCGTACTCCGCTGTCGATCTTCATCGCTCAGGAGACTGTCCAACCGAACCTCCGGATAGGGCTCGACAAAGCGAAATTCTATATCCCAAGAGGCATTTTGGGCGACATCCAGCGCAAGCGCAGAAGAGAAACCGGAGCCGATTTCGAAATATCTCGACGGCTTGAAGTGATTAAGCACCCCTACAAGTATCGAAGCGTCCGATATGCCGTAGTAAATATTATCGAGAAAGTATCGATGCCCCTCAGTCTTTTGCTTTTGGAATGAGTATGCCTGCATGTAGGGAACGAAAGAACTCCACAGTTCTCGCATTGCTCCAATATCTACGCCTTCAACCGCGTCCCGGTTTGCGCGACTCTGCCACCGGCGCATGTAATAAGGCCCCATCGCATTCGGATTGACGACGGGCGAATAGAAATGGCCTGAAGGCGCTTGTGTCTTCACCCCGACGCTGGCAATCGCGTTCTTGATCTGGAGAAGTTTTGCGGCCATGGCCTTTGCGGTGGCAGGCGGCAGGTTATCTTCCAGATCTACAACTAATGCCATCAAGTCCGAATGAAAATGCGGGGGTAGTTTCATGGGAGTACTCCGACTGATTGGCGGAACTGTCAATTCCGTGAGGGAAGAAACTGCAGGTACATGGCGTTCTAGGCGGAGCCTACTCCTAGCATTCAGCGGCTGGACTTTCTAAATTCCAGCCGCTGAAATCGCTTGCGAAGAACTGTGAATTTGGCGGAAAGCCGCGGACGCAACGTCAGGCGTAACCTTTCTCCACCAGCCATTCGCCGACCCGTTGAACGCCTTCCCTAAAAAAGACCCTGGCGTTCACGTTCAACTGGTCCTGCAGGTCCGCTGTATCGGCGATGGCCCAGCGGACGTCGCCTGCGCGGAATTTGCCGGAAATCTGCGGCGGTGACGCCTGATTAACCGATGCGATCATGCTTGCCGCGTCGAACACGGTAGTCACAACGCCACTGCCGACATCGAGAAGGCGGACCGCTTCCGGTGGGGTCTGAAGCGCAGCTTTGCAGGCATGCGCTACATCATCGATAAACACGAAATCGCGTCCGATCGCGCCATCTTCGTAGACGTCGATCGGTGCTCCCGTGCGGGCGATCCGGTAAAAGATGTTGATGATGCCGGTATAGGCATTGAACGGAGCCTGGCCGGGACCATAGACGTTCTGGAAACGCAGGATAGACAGCGGAACTTTCATCGCGGCGCACCATGCCGAAAGTATATTCTCTTGCGCAAGTTTGGTTGCGCCGTAGATGCTTGTCGGGTGCGGCATTGTATGACCGGCGCGGTGCGGAAGAGGCGTCATGTCTACACCATTCTCGTCCTTGAAATTCCAGACCCCTGCCTGCATGTCGGCAACTTTCCGTATGCCCGGATAGGTAATTTTCCCGTCCTTTGTCTGCCACGCTCCCTCGCCATAAACGGCGCGGCTGGACGATAGCAGAATATGGTCGGGACGGATGTCCGCCATCGACAGGGCATCAAGCATGCGGGTCGTTCCAACGACGTTAGTCTCAGCGTGACGGGACGCCTCTGTCAATGATTGGCCGGTGCCGGTCTCGGCAGCGAGATGGACTATAACTCTCGGCATCCAGTCGCGCAGCACCTCTCTCCAAGTTCCGGCCTCACAAATGTCGGCGACATGGAGTTTGACGAAATTCGGCATTAGTTCCGGACGCGCGTGATCAGTATGGATTTGCGGATGCATGCTGTCGATGGCAATGATAGGCATTCCGAAGTCGGAAAGAAGCGAAGAAAGGTTGCACCCGATAAAGCCGGCGCCGCCCGTGATCAGTATGCAGTCTTTGCTTCCCATTCCGTTGGTCCCCGGCTTCACAATTGATGATGTCATCCGAACGGCATCAATATATATGGGGTATCCGAGTGTAAAGCATGGGGCAATCTATGGTATGCCGTTGCGGCCGATCCGGCATGAGTTACGGGCACCCTTGAGTGATCTAGTCTCCTCGTGTCTAAGTTCTGGATCAGCCAGAAATTCCGGGGATATGCCGATTTGCTCGTCTTGCCTGCACAGCACCTTCGCCGGGGTTTAATTCAAGGCCCCCGGCGGGTCTGAGAGGAGATTTTGCGTGAGCTATTTCGATAAGATTGTCCCTGGCCATCTATATGGTATTACTGATCGCCGTGTAGCGATGGACCTGTTCCGGCGCTCGGTTTCTATGGTGGAGGTTGAACTTTTCTCCTACTGCAACAGGCGCTGTTGGTTCTGTCCGAACGCCCACATCGACCGCATTACCAGCAACAGTCACATGGTGCCGGAAACCTATACATCGATTATCGAGCAGTTGGCGGAGATCGACTATCAGGGCGTTGTTACCTACAGCCGGTTCAACGAGCCGCTAGCCGACCGGATCATTCTGGAAAAATTGAGGGAAACTCGAGCTAAGCTGCCCAAGGCTAAACTTCATGCCAATACAAACGGTGACTATCTGGATCTTGAATACCTGAATGAACTGTATGATGCGGGAATGCGGTCATTGAACATTCAGCTCTACCTGAAGAACGACGAGCGCTACGACCATAAGAAAACGATCAAGCGTGGCTGGCAGACGCTGAAACGGTTGCAACTGCCTTACACTGTCACTATCGACCAGCCCGGCGTCTGGTATGAGATGGAGCTGGAATTCAAGGATATGAAGATCCGCCTCTATGGACGCAATTTCGAGCTGAATGGCACGAGCCGCGGCGATCAGGTTGATATCAAGCGGGACTATATCCGCGCTGCCCCCTGTAGCCAGCCCGTGTGGGGAATTTATATCGACTATAACGGCAAGATGGTGCCCTGTTGCAATTTCAGGTCTGATATCGCGGAACACGCCGATTACATCCTTAGCGATCTGAATTCGGATCCGGATATTTTCCTTAGTTATTCAAGTGCAATGGCAGCCGATTTTAGGCGCCGGATGTTGAACTTCGAGCCAAAGTCTGGCCCCTGTTCAAACTGTCATTTCGGGGTTGAAGAGCTCAATCCCGGGCGCCGCGCTAAGCTTACTAGGCTCCTCGAAGATACTATGCCTCCGGCGGCCCAATGAATGCACAGAAAATGCGTTCTGTTGGGTGACCCGACATTGCCCGCCTATTTTTGCTCGATATAGCGAATGAGTTGCCTACGACAGGCCCTGTCTGTAACCGGTGTTCTGCGCCCACATTGCTCGCTGTCTCCTGATCTGTGATCGACGTTCCATGGACGAGCGACAAGGAGTTTCTCCATGGAGACTACAGTGGAGGTTCTCACGACGCGGCGGAGCCGACGGGAGGCTCATCGCCAATGGCCTGACGAGATGAAGGCACGGATAGTGTCGGAGAGCTTGCGTCCGGGCGTGACGGTGAACGAGGTCGCGGAACGTCACGGGCTGAAGGCCAATCACCTGTCTTCCTGGCGCACGCTGGCGCGGCAGGGCAAGCTGGTGTTGCCTGAGCCGGAAGACGCGTCGAGTTTGCGGCAATGGTTGTCGAGCCGCCGTCGCCTGAGCCGCCGATGGTCAAGGCTGCCACGCGCCCCGGGATTGTCGTCGGTCCCGTCACGATCCGCCTGGAGGAAGGTGCGTCAGCGTCCCGGATCGCGGCTATCGCTCGCGCCCTGGCGGCGGCGACATGATCTTTCCGTCGAACCGCGTGCGGATCATGGTGGCGACCAAACCCGTGGATTTCCGCAAGGGTCATGATGGCTTGGCGGCGTTGGTGAAGAACGAGTTGCACAAGGACCCGTTCACCGGCACGGTCTTCGTGTTCCGGTCACGCAAGGGCCAACGACCGACATTCTGCATACGGTTTTCGTTTCGCGACGATCGCATATCCGTGGGATCCGCTGTTTGGGAGCGAGGTGCGGGTTTCGCCGTATCGGCGCGGCAAGAGCCTGATGTCCATCTATACGGACAAGCGGCCCGATCTATCCCATGAACTGCCGAATTGGATGTTCGACGAGAGCTACTGCAGCGGTATGACGCTTGGGCCACCCGAGATCAGCATCGCCGGTCTCGACGAGTTGGCAGCGACACTCGCGTCGTTCGGCGCGACTCGCTCAAGAGGCGCAAAATCCCGTCCTTCGAGGAAGAAGGAGAAGGATGATGCGAAGCAGGCGACATCAAAATCGCGACCAACTCGTTCTGCAGTTGGAGCGCCAAAATCTTCAGGTTCCAGCGGTCAAGAACGTCAAAGGGTTGGTGGAAGCGCTGGCGGATCTTCTGCTGGAAGCTCTGGAAGCGAACAGAATGACGAAGACGGGAGGCGTTGATGAACACGAAGATCACGCCTGACCATCTTCGCCGCGCCGCTGTGGTCTATGTCCGGCAATCCACAATGACTCAGGTCACCGGCAATCTCGAAAGTCAGCGCCGGCAGTATGATCTGGCTGGAGCTGCCGCAACGGCTGGCTTTGCATCGGTGACTGTCATCGATGACGATCTCGGTCGCTCCGGCTCAGGTAGCATGGAGCGGCCCGGATTCGAACGGCTTGTGGCACAGGTCTGCTCCGGCGATGTGGGAGCGGTCTATTGCATCGAGGCATCCCGCCTGGCGCGCAATGGCAGGGACTGGCATCATCTGATCGGCCTTTGCGCACTCGCCGGTACATTGGTCATCGATCCGGATGGCGCTTATGATCCTCGGCTGGTCAACGATCGCCTGCTGCTTGGATTGAAAGGCACGATGTCGGAGTATGAGCTTAGTTTGATGCGCCAGCGCGGCATCGCCGCGCGTGATTCCAAGGCAGGACGTGGGGAATTGCGGTTCATGCTGCCGCCGGGCTTGTGCTAGAGCGAGGTGGGTAAGATCGAGATTGATCCGGACGAACATGTGGCCGAAACGATCAGGCTCGTTTTTCCCAAATTCCGGGAACTGGGAAGTGGACGACAGGTTTTTTTGTGGCTGCGGTCGGCCGATATCAAGATGCCGGTCGTCCTGCGCAATGTCGACGTCTGCAAACTTGTTTGGAAAGCGCCGGCCTATCACAGCGTCATGCAGATCCTTCACAATCCACTCTACGCGGGTGCCTATGAGCGCAAGATCAAGGACCTATCCGCGCTGTCAGCAGCGCGCCCCGTCATCGGTCGTGGCCGACTCCTGCAGCTTGCCCAGGATTTGCCGACCGTATGGAATGCGCCCTCCACGGAGACGCGAACGAAGCAGCGGCTCATCCACATCCTGGTTCAGGAGATTACAAGTCTACTGGGTGTCCCGATCTCGTCTAACAACTGTCGCGTCATCTTTCCATTCAGCGCCGTTGCACCACCACCGCCAGGATCCGGCTGATCCTGGCGATAGATACTTATGCCGGTCGATAAGTCTCCTCGCGCGTCATCACCGCCCAAATGATCCTTGCCATTTTGTTTGCCAAGGCAACTGCCGCGAGTTTGATAGGCTTGCGAGCGATAATGCGCCCCAGCCAACTTTGAGCGAAGTTTTGCTTACTCCGCGACCAGCGTATCGTCGACATCGCGCCGATGACTAGGAGGCGTCGGATGGTGCGATCAATCTTGGTAATACGACCCAACCGCTCTTTGCCACCGCTCGAGTTCTGCCGTGGCACAAGTCCAAGCCACGCGGCAAAGTCGCGACCCGATCGAAAGCCGCGGATGTCCGGTACTCCAGCCAATATGGCGCTGACGGTGATCGGTCCAATGCCTGGAATACTGAGTAACCTAGCTGACTCAGGCTCTTCGCGGCAATTCTTCCGCATCTGCGCTTCGAGAGCATTGATCCGCGCGTTCAAGGCGACGTACTCATCGACTAGGATGCCTAGCGGCGCTCGAACCGCATCTGGGATCGGCGTTTTCGGATCGGATATCCGCTGGATCAGCGAGCCAACATGTTGAGGACCAGCGGGCGCGATCACACCGAACTCAGCCATGTGACTACGGATCGCATTGATCAGCGAAACACGCTGCCGGGAAAGAAGTTCGTGCGTGCGATGCAGGACGCGGGACGCCTGTTGCGCTAGCGACTTGATCGGAGCTGTGCGAACTACCGGTCGGGTGACTGCTTCGCAGATGGCTGCAGCGTCTGCTGCGTCGTTCTTTTGCCGCGCGACATAGGGCTTCACGTAGGAGGCGGGGATCATTCGGGCGTCATGGCCGAGAGCGCGGATCTCGCGTGCCCAGTGATGGGACGAGGCGCATGCCTCCATTCCGACAACACAAGGCGGCAATTTGGCGAAGAAGCTGAGCACTTCCTCTCGGCGTAGCTTCTTTTGAAGGACAGGGCGGCCCTTTACATCCGCCCCATGAACCTGAAAAACTCGTTTAGCCAGATCGAGCCCAATCGTCGTCACTGCGTTCATGGATGACATCTCCGCGTTGAAGCGATCATCGTGACCGCTCCTTCACTATGGCGCCGGAAGAGGGGGCCATCCACCTCATCAAGCTCAATGCCGTCGATCCGCAGGCCTACCTGACCACGACGCTCACCGCCATCGTAAACGGCCACAAGCAGAGCCGGATCGTGGAACTCCTGCCTTGGAACCACAAAAACAGCACGGCGGTAAACACTGCCGCTCACTGAAAGCGGACGGACAATCTTAGTTTTCCCCTTCACATGTCACTAACCGGCCGATGTCATATTGCTTGGGTTTCGGAAGGCAATGCATGTTGCGGATGGTCGTGAATGTTATCATCGAGATGATGTATTTGTTCGCCTATAACAGTGTCGCTGGCCCGCGTGCTTTCCTACTGTGGGTCGGCATCGCAGGGATTTTCGGATCATTGCTATCTGCAGCGCTGGCTACGGTACCTGTTTACACGGTTATTCTCGTGGTTCTGGCGACCACTGTTTTGCGTCCATGGATTATCCTACGACGGCTCCTCCGCAAGCCTCCAAGAAGCTCATATGAGATCGGCTCAGCTCTCGTATCGCCCAGAGGTCGTTAAACTGTCTTCAAGACCGAGCCCTCGCATATTGTCACTTGTCGAGCATTGACGGTCTTGCAAATGCCTCACTAGGCATCAGTCAAGGTGCGAAGCAAACAGCCCTTACCCCTGTCTGCGGGAGAAGGAACAAAGAGGCTGCGCATCCTATATCCACGGATGCGTGGTGCTGGGCAGTAATTGTTGCGTTGACTTCGTTGGATTGTAAGCGACACGAAGGCGCCTCAGGCGTCTCAGTTCCAGGGCATGGGTGCGACGAGATCGTTGCTCGGCCAGCCAGAAGCGGCAATGCTTTGCAGTCCAGGCCCCTGATCTCGACAGCTCTGCCTGATGACCGTACTCGCCGCCGATCGCGGATACGCCCATTTCAACGTATCTGCAGGGGTTTGTCATGAGTAGTCCGGACTGCCTCCGAACTTCGACGGATGGCGGTCGATACGGGAACCTCTTCCGTCTTGCCTTTGACCGTTATGCGGTCGACCTCGAAGACGGCAAAGGTATGGCGCACCGCCTTCGCCGTCCGCTCCCCAAGCAGCAGCGAAACGCCGTAGTCCTTCGACGCGCCTTCGAGCCGGGCTGCCAGGTTCACGGCGTCTCCGAGCGCGGAATAGTCGAAACGGCTGGTGGAGCCCATGTTGCCGACTACGCATTCGCCAGTATTGATGCCGATCCCGATCGCTAGCGGATAATAAGGCCGTCCCGTCGCTTGCGATTCCGCCTTCAGTTGGTCGTTTAGTGCCTGCATCGAATCGAGCATATCAAGCGCGGCGGACACGGCATGGATTGCATGGGCTGGATCATCCAGCGGCGCGTTCCAGAACGCCATCAGGCAGTCGCCGATATATTTGTCGATCGTGCCGCCATGCGATAACACGATATCGGACAGCGGCGTCAGCAGCCGGTTGATCAGCATGGTGAGCTGCTGCGGATCGTCCTTGAGTTGTTCGGCAATCGTCGTGAAGCCGCGTACGTCGCAGAACAGTATCGAGATCTCGCGTTTCTCACCGCCGAGTTTCAATTTGGAGGGGTCGCGGGCGAGCTGATCGACCAGCGCCGGCGCCAGATATTGGGAAAATGCCCGGGTAATCTGCCGGCGTTTCTTTCGCTCCTCTGCATAATCGAGCGTCGCCTGTGCCGCGGCAATTCCCGCAAAGGCGAGCGAGGCCGCAATGGGCGAGACGAAGATACGCCCAAACCTCAGCGAGATGTAGCTGC
>Ga0209257_1001036_pt1 | contig 37117 bp, 25 predicted proteins | sample AraplaCvi_mCL_r2_FD_184277 | JGI IMG/M metagenome (GOLD analysis project Ga0209257, IMG submission 184277) | Arabidopsis root microbial communities from North Carolina, USA - plate scrape MF_Cvi_mCL_r2 (SPAdes) (version 2) | ecosystem: Host-associated > Plants > Roots > Endosphere | place: USA...
GATTGACCGGCGTATCGTCCACGGCAAGGATGGTCGGGACATCGTCGTGCTCGGTTGTGGATTGCATCGGCCCCTTCCTCTCAATACGCAAGATCGGCGGTGCGCGCGCCGCGGTTCAGTTCCTGCAAGGCGGTGTCGAAATCAAAGGCGTGCGAAGCCTCGGCTAGAGCGTCAAATCCGGACGGGCCGAGAGCAGCACGCAAGGTTTCCGCTTCGGCATCCACAAGATCGACCGCGTCACTGTCGTCATCTTGCAGCAAGGACATCAGGCGGCGCACGACCGCGCGTTGCCGCTCGGTGTCATTGGCGGCACCGTTCTGCTGCCGCGGCTGCGGTGCGGGCAGTGCTGCCCATAGTTCGGAAATGAGATCGCGCACGCCGGCACGCCAGACGGTGAGCAACGGATCGATCTTGCCGCGCGGCGCCCGATCGCGGATCGCCGCTTCCAGGAGTGCCGCCTGCTCCTGCAGCCGCATGGCGCCGATATTGCCGGCGAGGCCTTTGGCGGTATGAGCGAGGCGTTGTGCAGTCGCGAGATCGGCGCCGTCCAACGCCTCCTGCAATAAGTCCGGCGCCTTGGTCTGGTCGCGCGCGAACTTGAGCAGGAGATCGGAATAGAGCCGCCGCTTGCCGAGGACACGCGAGAGACCGAGCTTCACATCCAATCCGTCGATAGTGAGGCTCGACGGATCGAAATCGTCGGCGAGGTCGGCCAGGGTCGCTGGCCTGCGCCGCGGCCCAACGTCGAACTCGGCCCGCGGCGTCAGCCAGCGTGCCAGGGCACCGAACAGAGCCACGGGATCGACCGGCTTGGCGACGTGATCGTTCATGCCGGCTTCCAGGCATTTCTGTCGTTCCGCCGCCATCACATTCGCCGTCATCGCCACAATCGGCAAGGTGTCGAAGCGCGACCGCCTGCGGATCTCGACGGTGGCGGCAATCCCGTCCATCACCGGCATCTGCATATCCATGAAGACGAGGTCGAAGGTGCCGTCCGGCGCGGCGTCGAGCTTCTCCAAAGCCACGGCCCCGTTCTCCGCAATCTCCACCTTGAGGCCGGCTTCTTTCAGGAGCTCCTCCGCGACTTCCTGGTTGAAGTCGTTGTCCTCGACCAGGAGCACGCGTGCGCCCTGCAAATTCTCCGGCAGAGCAATCACCTCGCCCGCATCGGCCTGGCTGTCACCGACTTCCTCCGGCATTTCTCCAAAAATCCGGATCGTGGTGTCGAACAGCAGCGAGGGGGCAACCGGCTTGATCAGCACCGCCTCGATCCCGGCGGCGGGCGCGCGCTTCAGCACGTCCTCCCGGCCGTGGGCCGTGACCATGACGAGACGCGGCGCCGGTTCAAGGTCGAGCGCCCGGATGGCGCGCGCGGTTTCGAAACCGTCGAGCGCCGGCATCTGCCAGTCGAGATAGACGGCGCGGATCGGCTTGCCGGCCGCCGCGGCGGCTTGCAACGCCGCAACCGCTTCCGCCCCGGAAGCCGCTTGCAGGGTCTCGAACGTCATATCGGCCAACATGTCAGCCAGCACGATCCGGGCATGCGGATTGTCGTCCACCACCAGCACTTTCAGGCCGCGCAGGTCGGGACTTGGTATGAGGGCCTTACGCTGCGTCGCACCCTTGCCGAGCCGCGCGGTGAACCAGAAGGTGCTGCCCTGCCCGGCCTCGCTCTCGACACCGACCGTGCCGCCCATCAGCTCGGCGAGCCGCTTCGAGATGGCGAGCCCAAGCCCGGTGCCGCCGTATTTGCGGGTGGTCGAGCTGTCGGCCTGCTGGAACGACTGGAACATCCGGGCTTTCTGCTCCGAAGTCATGCCGATGCCGGTATCGCGCACGGAGAAGCGCACGACGACATAGTCATCGGCGATCGCGTCGGCCTTCACCGCAATATGGATCTCGCCGGTTTCGGTGAACTTCACGGCGTTGTTGGCATAGTTGATGAGAATCTGGCCTAGGCGCAGCGGATCGCCGCGCAATGCGTCGGGCACGTTGCGATCGACCTCGATGATGAGCTCCAGGCCCTTCGCGCCGGCCTTCTCGGCGACCAGGCTCGACACGTTCTCCATCACCTTCTCAAGATCGAAGTCGATCTCCTCGGTCGAGAGCTTGCCCGCCTCGATCTTGGAGAAGTCGAGGATGTCGTTGATGATCCCCATCAGGTGCTGGCCGGCCTGCTGGATCTTCTTCACGTAGTCGCGCTGCCGCGGATCGAGCCCGGTCTTGAGCGCGAGATGCGACATGCCGATGATGGCGTTCATCGGCGTGCGGATCTCGTGGCTCATATTGGCGAGGAAATCGCTCTTCGCCTGGGTTGCCGCCTCGGCCGCCCGCTTGGCGTCCAGGATGGCCTCCTCGGCGCGTTTTCGCGGCGTGATGTCACGGACATTGGCAAAGGCGATGTGCTCGCCTTCCATTTCCAGCATCATCAGCACGACTTCGGTGAAGAAGATTTCGCCGGTGTCCCATTTCCGATTGCACCAATCGAAAGTAACCGGCCTGCCGGTCCGCACGACCTCGTCGAGCGCCGCCCTGACCCGGTCCGTTGAAGCCTCGCCATTCGGCTGATTGGTCGGGGTGAGCCGCGGGTCCATGATGTCGAGCCCGCGCATGCGCTCGCGATCGGGTATGCCGAACAGGCGCAGCGCCGCGGCGTTGCAGTCGATGAATCCTTGAGCGTTGAACAGGAAGAATGCGTCCAGAGTGTTGTCGAAGATCAGACGAAACTTCTCCTCCGCACGCTTGCGCTCGGTGATGTCGGTGCAGAAACCGCAGACCGCATAAGCTCTGCCGATCTCGTCCATCAGCGGGAACATCGTGTTGATCGCGGTATGCATGCCATCCACCTGCGGCAGCCGCTCCTCCGCGACGCGCACCTGCCCACTCTCGATCACATATTTATCGCTGGCGACGATCTCCTCGGCCGAGGCGGCGGGAAAGAGCTCGTGGTCGGTCTTGCCGACTGCGTCGCCATCCTTGAATCCGAAGGCGGCGCTCCAATGCTTGTTGACGAAGAGATAACGGCCGGTTAGGTCCTTCTGGTAGATCAGGGCCGGCGCATTGTCCATGATCGCCTGCAACTCGGCGCGATGGCGCTCAGCATCGCGCTCCGCCTTCAGCCGTTCCGCGACTTCGTGCCGAAGCCGGCGGTTGGACAGCGCCGACCAGGCAAGCAGCAGCAGGACTGCCGCCGGAATCGGCCAGTACTTGCCGGCAACCTCACCCCAATCGACCGTGGAGACCCGCGGCAGCCAGCGGTCGCGGATCGTCTGCCGGTCGGCATCGCTGATCGTCTCGACGGCGCGATCGAGCAGGAGGGTCAGTTCGGGCCAGTCCTTGCGCACCGCGAAATGCAGTGCGCTTGTGGAGAAACCGGCTTCGCCGCGAAGGTCGAGATTCGAAAGATTGAGTCGGCTGATCAGAAAGGTCGAGACGATGAGATCGCCGACATAGGCATCCGCGCGGCCGGATGCCACCGCGCGCAACGCCGCCTCGGTATCTGCAACATTGACGATCCGGACGCCGGGTACTTTGGCCGGCAGCACGTCATTGATGGCATAGCCTTTCTCGAGCGCGACCGTGGTGCCGCTCAAGTCTTCGACCGATCGGATTGCCGTGTTGCTCCGTCGCGCAACCACGATGTTGTTGCTGGTGATGTAGGGCTTGGAGAATGCGAGAAAGGTTTCGCGCTCCGGCGTCTGCCCGACCGAGACCAGAAGATCGACCTCGTGACGCTTTGCGGCTTCCAGCAACGAATGCCAGTCCGGATAGACGACCGGTTCCAGCTGGATGCCGAGACGCTGCGTCACCAGTGCCAGATAGTCAGCGCTGACGCCCTGATGCCGGCCGGTGCGATCCAGCAGATCGAACGGCGCCCAGCCGCCCTTGTAGAGACCGAGCCGGATCGGTTGATGATCGGCGAGCCAGGATCGCTCGTCCGCGCTCAACGGCACCCAGATCGAATCCTCGTGCTCCTGGGCCCAAGCTCCGACCGAAGTCGCGAGCAGCGCGCAGACAACAAAAGATAAGGCGCGCAGCATACGGTTGATACCCGCGGTTGCGCGCTCGATCGATGGGCGCCGGTCACTCGCCGCGATCATCCGGTGGTCCACTCCGCTGCACGGTCCTTCGAGGGATTCCACAGAACTCTAGAGGGCGAAGATTTACCGGACGTTAAGCCTGTTCGCGCGGCGCGCAAGATCATCGTGCTGCTAGAGCGTTGAAAGTTAACCTCTTCTCGGCAAAACACGGATCCCGATGCAGGCGGCTGTTTGACCAAGGTCAAATCACACAAGCTTTCGGACTCTGATCCTATTCACGGTCACCGCAAAGACGCATGCGCGCGGTGATCGACGCGATATTCTGCAAGACCAAGAACATTGGTTTTAGGGAGGCGAGATGGCGGACGATCCGATCGCGGCGGCGAAGAAGAGCTCGGAGAGCTGGTACTGGTGGGGCATTCCCACCTTCTTTCGCTGTCCCTGGAACGAGGATCCGGCCGCGGCCGACATCGCCCTGGTCGGCGTGCCGCATTCGACCGGGAACGGCTCGACCGAGCGCGACCAGCACCTGGGCCCACGCGCGGTGCGGCATCAATCCGGCTTCTACCGCCGCGCCCATGCGATCCACAACATCTCGCCTTGGGACGTCGCGAAAGTGCATGACCTCGGCGATGTGCCGCTCCCGGAAGCCATGAACAACGAGGCTTGCCTCCGCGACATCGAAGCTTTCTACAAGCGGCTGGACGATGCCGGCACGCATCCGGTCTCGGTCGGCGGCGATCATTCGATCACCGGCGGCATCCTGAAGGCGATCGCCGGGCCCGGGCGTAAGATCTCCGGCGGCCGCCCCGCAGCGTTGGTGCATTTCGACGCGCACACCGATTCCTACGAGAACATGCCGCATTGGCTCGGCGCGGTGCGCTCGGCCGCGCATTGGGCGGCCTACACCGTGCGCGAGGACTCCGTCGATTCTTCCCGCAGCCTGCAGATCGGCATCCGCGGCCATCCTTCGAAGGTGATCCACACCGACAAGGTCGGCACGGCGAGCAAGGGCCTCGGCTATCAGGTCATCACCATGGCGGAGTTCGAGGACCTCGGCATCCAGAAGACGATCGAGAAGATCCGCGCGCGCGTCGGCGACGCGCCGGTCTATGTCACCTTCGACCTCGACTGCCTCGACCCGTCGGTTGCGCCGGGCGTCGCCAATCTCGAACCCGGCTTCGGCGGCATGTCGATCCGCGAGGCGACCCGCATCCTGCAGGGCCTCGCCGGGCTCGACGTGATCGGCGGGGACGTGGTGTGTCTCATGCCCACCAAGGACAACCCGAACCAGATCACCGCCCAGGTCGCGATGGTGGTGATGTTCGAGATCATCAATCTCGTGGCATTGCGGATGAAGAGCCGGAACTAACTCATCGCGGCGTGAGAAAATCACAAGGGCGTCCCGGCTCCGCCAACGGTACCGTTGCTGAATGCGCAGCAGCGGTTGGGGCACGCGATGAGCGAAGCGGCGGTCGGAACGCGCGGCAGGCGCCGCGGCAGATCGGCGGAAACCGAAACTGTCCGGCCGCGCAGCGAAGCCTATCGACAGCTGCACAATCCTTTTGTGCCGCAATCGGTCTTCTCCGACGACCAGATCCAGGCGATGCACGAAACCGCTCTGCGGGTGCTGGAAGAGCTCGGCCTCAAAGTGCTGCTGCCGGAAGCGCAGCAGCTCTTCGCCGGGGCCGGCGCGCTGGTCGACGAGGACAGCCAGATGGTTCGCATCGGCCGCGACATCGTCGCGGACGCCCTGGCGTCGGCGCCGCGTTCCTTCGAGGCGCGCGCCGGCGATCGGGCCCGCGATATCCGGCTCGAGACCGGCACCCTCACCTTCGTCGCGGGCTCGGGCACGCCGAATGCGACCGACATCGAACGCGGACGCCGCCCGGGCAGCCTCGCGGATTTCGAGGATCTGACGCGGCTCACCCAGAGCTTCGACGTGCTGCACATGCAGGCGCCATATACCGAGCCGCAGGATGTGCCGATCCATCTCCGCCATCTGCAGATGATGCGCACCCAGCTCACCCTCTCCGACAAGTTTCCCTTCGTCTATGCCCGTGGCCGGCCGCAGGTGCTCGACAGTTTCGAGATGATCCGTCGCGCGCGCGGTCTGACCGAGGCGGCTTTCGAGAGCGGCGCGCACTGCTACACCATCATCAACACCAACTCGCCGCGCCAGCTCGACATCCCGATGGCGCAAGGCATCATCGATTTCGCCCGCGCCGGCCAGATCTCGGTCATCACGCCGTTCTGCCTCGCCGGTGCCATGGCGCCGATCACCGTCGCCGGGGCGATCACCTTGCAGCATGCCGAAGCGCTTGCCGGGATCGTGCTGGCGCAGACCGCGCGCAAGGGTGCACCGATCGTCTATGGCAGCTTCAGCTCCAACGTCGATATGAAGTCCGGCGCGCCGGCTTTCGGCACGCCCGAGCATTTCAAGGCGACGCTCGGCTCCGGCCAGCTCGCGCGCCATCTCGGCCTGCCCTGGCGCGGCGGTGGCGGGAGCGCGGCCAATATCTCCGACGTGCAGGCCGCCAATGAGACGCAGATGGCGCTCTGGGGCGCCGTCCTCGCCGGCTGCACCCTCCTCGTCCACTCGGCCGGATGGCTGGAGGGCGGTCTGGTCTTCTCCTATGAGAAGATGATCACCGACCTCGAAGTCCTGCAGTCCGTGGCCGAACTCTGTGCCGCGACACCGGCGGACGCCGATGCGATCGGCTTCGATGCGATTGCCGAGGTCAATCCGGGCGGCCATTTCTTCGCCACCGCCCAGACCATGGCGCGCTACCGCAACGCCTTCTACGAGCCGCTGGTGGCGGACCTCTCGAACTATGGCAATTGGACCGAAGCCGGCTCCAAGACCGCGACCGAGCGCGCGCAAGGCATATGGCGCCGCATCCTGGCCGAGTTCCAGCCGCCGGCGGCCACCGCGGGCGCCGCCGATATCCTGGCCCCCTTCATCGAGCGGCGCACTGCGGAAGGCGGTGCCGCGCCGGTCTCCTGACGGGCCTTTTCCGGCGCGCGGAATCCCGCTAAAACCGCCACATCCCGCCTCATCCGGAGCCCTCCCATGGCGAAAGCCGCCCCCCAGTCCTCTGCTTCCAAACCTGCCACTCGCAGCGAGACCGATTCCTTCGGTCCGATCGACGTTCCGGCCGATAAGCTCTGGGGCGCGCAGACGCAGCGCTCGTTGCAGAACTTCAAGATCGGCGGGCAGCGGATGCCGGTCGGGCTGATCCGTGCCTTCGGCCTGCTGAAGCAGGCGGCGGCACGGGCCAATATGAAGCTGAAGAAGCTCGACCCGAAGCTCGGCAAGGCGATCGATGCGGCGGCGGCGGAAGTCGCTTCCGGCGTGCTCGACGATCACTTCCCGCTGGTGGTGTGGCAGACCGGGTCCGGCACCCAGACCAACATGAACGTCAACGAGGTGCTCGCCAACCGCGCCAACGAGATGCTGGGCGGCAAGCGCGGCGACAAGAAGCCGATCCATCCCAACGACCAGGTGAACTACGGCCAGTCCTCGAACGATTCCTTTCCGACGGCGATGCACATCGCCGCGGTGGTGCAGATCCGCGACGAAGTGATCCCGGCGCTGGAGCATCTTCAGAAGGCGCTCGCTGCCAAGGCCAAGGAGTTCGCCAAGATCATCAAGATCGGCCGGACCCATCTCCAGGACGCGACGCCGGTGACGCTCGGCCAGGAGTTCTCCGGCTATGCGGCGCAGGTGAAGAACGGCATCGCCCGGGTGAAGTCCTGCCTGCCGCATCTGCTCGCGATCCCGCAGGGCGGCACCGCGGTCGGCACCGGCCTCAACGCCGCGAAGGGTTTCGACAAGGCTTTTGCATCCGAGCTGTCGGCGCTGACCGGATCGAAGTTCGTCACCGCGGAGAATAAGTTCGAAGGCATGGCGGCGCATGACGCCTTCGCCGAGATCTCGGGCGCTTACAACGTGCTCGCGGCCTCGCTGATGAAGATCGCGAACGACATCCGCCTGCTGGGTTCGGGTCCGCGGTCGGGCTTGGCCGAGATCAACCTGCCGGAGAACGAGCCCGGCTCCTCGATCATGCCGGGCAAGGTCAACCCGACCCAGGCGGAAGCGATGACCATGGTCGCGACCCAGATCATGGGCAACAACGTCGCCGTCACCGTCGCCTGCTCCAACGGACATCTCGAGCTCAATGTCTTCAAGCCGGTCATCATCCACAACGTGCTGCAATCGGGACAGCTGATCGCCGATGCCTCGATGAGCTTCACCGACAATTGCGTGACCGGCATCACGCCGAACCTGCCGCGGATCAAGCAGTCGCTCGAGCAGTCGCTGATGCTGGTGACCGCGCTCAACACCCATATCGGCTATGACAACGCCGCCAAGGTCGCGAAGAAGGCGCATAAGGAAGGCACCAGCCTGAAGGAAGCGGCGCTCGCGCTCGGCCTGCTCAATGAGAAGCAGTTCGACCAGTGGGTGCGGCCGGAAGACATGCTCGGGCCGAAGTAGTCCAAGGCCGTGAGCACCGACAAGGAAGTCTTCATCACCTATCTGAACGGCGCGGAGATCGATGCGCTCGCCTTGAGCGACGACGAGATCCTCGCGGCCGTCGAATCCGGCCTGCGCGCGCAGGGCTCGGGCGAGACCGTGATCGAGCCGCGGGTGCACCTGATTCCGGAAAGCTCGGCGCATGGGCATTTCAACGTGCTGCGCGGCGTGGTGAAGCCGCTGGGCTTCGCCGGGGTCAAGGTGGTCGGCGACTTCGTAAACAACTACACGCTCGGCCTGCCCTCCGAGATGGCGATCCTCAACCTGTTCGATCCCGTGACGGGGATGCCGAAGGCGATCCTGGACGCGACCGCCATCACCGACATGCGCACCGGCGCGATGACCGCGCTCGGCGCGAAGTATCTCGCGCGCAAGGATTCGAAGGTGCTCGGCCATGTCGGCGCGCGGGGCACGGCCTATTGGAACGTGCGGCTGCTCGATCGTCTCTTCGATTTCGACGAGATCCGCGTGCATTCCAAACGGCCAGAGAGCCGCGATGCCTTTGCCGCCAAGCTCTCCGCCGACCTCGGCAAGAAGGTCGTCGCCACCGACAATTGGGAAGACTGCCTCAAAGGCGCCGATATCCTGGTCGAGGCGTCGCGGCTGCCCGCACCGGAGCCGCTGTTCAAGACCTCCTGGATCAAGAAGGGTGCCTTCGTGGTGCCTTACGGGACGATGAGCGCGGTCGAGCTCAGCCTCACCGACATCATGGACAAGATGGTGGTCGATGACTGGGGGCAGTGCCGCAAGGGCCTGCCGTTCGGCGCCTTGCGCGCGCATGTCGATTCCGACCGGTTGAGCGAAGCCAATCTCCACGCCGAGCTGGGTGAGATCGTCGCCGGGAAGAAGCCGGGGCGCGAGCGCGACGACGAGACCATCCTGTTCTGGCATCGGGGCTTGAGCCTCAGCGACATCGCGCTCGGTGCGGCGATGCTGGAGAAGGCGGCGCAGAAGGGGCTCGGCCAGCGGCTGCGCTTCCGCTGATGGCGGCGGACAGCCCCACGCGCCTCCAGAAACACTCGGTCAGCATCGCCGGCCACCGCACCAGCGTGACTTTGGAAGCCGCTTTCTGGGACGCGCTGACCGCGATCGCGCAACAGCGCCAGACCACCGTCGCCGGCCTCATCGCCGCGATCGACGATGGGCGCGCCAAGGATCCCGCATCGCCCAATCTCTCCAGCGCGATTCGGGTCTTCGTGCTGCGCGTGCTGTCAGGCGGGACGTGATGGAGCCGGTTGCCTGCGAATGGGGCTCCGCGGGGGTCAAGGCCTTGCGCGATCATGTGGCGGTCCTGGTCATCGTCGACGTCCTTTCCTTCTCGACCGCGGTCGATGTGGCGCTGTCGCGCGGCGCCACGGTCATCCCCTTTCCGCTCGGCGATCCGGCGCTCGCGCGGGCGGAGGCCGAGCGCCGAGGCGCGCGGCTGGCGGCACCGCGGCGCGCCGGCGCGCAGCTCTCGCTGTCACCGGCGTCGTTGCGCCAGCTGTCGCCCGGCGAGCGATTGCTCCTGCCTTCGCCCAACGGTTCGCGCCTCTCGCGCGAAGCCGCACCCGCCATGGTTTTCACCGCCTGCCTGCGGAATTTCCCGTCCGTCGCCGCGGCCACGGCGCGGCACGCCGGCGACCGAGCAATCGGTGTCATTCCCGCCGGCGAGCGCTGGCCCGACGACACGCTGCGCCCGGCGATCGAGGACTGGCTCGGCGCCGGCGCCGTGATCGATGCGCTGGATCGGCCGACGACCGCGGAAGCGCGCGTCGCACGCGATGCCTTCCGCGCCGCCACCGATGACCTGCCGACGCTCGTGCGTGACTCCATCTCGGGCCGCGAATTGATCGAACGCGGCTTCCTCAGCGATGTCGAAATCGCCACCGAGCGCGGCGTCAGCGGCATCGCACCCTTCCTGCTCGACGGCGCTTTCCAACCCGATTAAGCCACGCGCACGGCATTTTCGATTCCGTCTGCGTCCGGTCTGCTTTGCCGCCGCGGAATCCGGCGTCGATGGCCGTCCGGCGTGAGCGCTCAAGGTCGTCCGGTGGCGGCGGCCTGCGGGCGCCGATAGCGCTCGTAGAAGCCGCCGCATTCCAGCGCCGCCTGGACCAGGAATTTGGCAGCGCGCTCCGTGTAGTTGTGCTCCTCGGCGCGATTGGCGAAACGATCGAGCATCCGCAGCCGGACCACTTTGTGCGCAACGCCGATCTCGGCGGTGGCCTGAAGAAACTTCGCGCGGGTCGCGGCGTGCAGGTCGATCCAGCGCTGCGCCGGGGGCCGCGAGCCGGCGGGGTCGTAGGCGAAGACCCGCCGGCGATCGATCTCGACCCCGAAATCCGCCTTCACGGCGGCGGCGACGCGGGTCGGCGTCTCATAGCGCGCCAGACCGCGGACGATGAAGGCCTTCACCTCGTCGGTGAGAGCCGAGGGCGTTTTTCGATTCTGTCTGCGTCCGGTCTGCGTTGCCGCCGCGGAATCCCGCGGGATTCCGCGCCGCGCCGACATAGACGCTCCCGAGGTTTCGCGCCGATTGTCGCCGGTCGTGGGCGCTTCCCGATCCGGTCCGGGTCCGGTCTGCGTTGTCGGCGCAAGTTCGGGACATGGCGACGGAGAGGTTGCGCTGGGCGTCACTTCGGGACCGGCGTCGAAAGAGACGCGCGTGAAGAGCGGCTCCTGCACCTCGTCCGCCGGAAACTGTACGGATTCCTTATCTTGTCTGCGTTCCGTCTGCGTCGGGAGCACGATTTCGCCTTGCCACGCTGGGGGTTCGGCCGGGGCGGAGGAAATGGAATAGAGCATGGTCGGCGTGGGGAGCATGTCGGAAGCCTTTCCAGCGATTGCGGCGTGCAGGATCGCCCGCTTTCGGCGGTGCGGAATGCGATAAGGCGCAATGGCGCATGCAGGCATGCCCGCGCGGCGCGGAACGACGCGGTAAGACGGGCGCTGCGAGAGCACTATAGTTCATGTTTTGTTCTAAATCAAGATGAAGGCGCCGCATGAAGCAGCGCGCCTCCTGGCCCGCGCACGCGGCGCAGTGTGCGAGCCTCGTGCGGACGGAGGCCGGGCACGCTTGCCCAGCCTCCGCAGCCTTCCCATCGGAGATAGATGTCGAAGATCAGTTCCCGCTGGCGCCCGGTTCCTGCGCCGGTTCCGTGGTGGTCTCGTTGTTGGTCGGGACCGGGATCAGGTCGCTCGGGGCGGGTGCCTGCTCCGTGGGCGCCGGCGTCGCGCCGGGCTCGGCCGCAGGCGCCTGCTCCGTCGCCGCGGGCGGTTGCTCGGTGGCAGCAGGTGCCTGTTCGGCGGGTGCTGCTTCCGGCTGGGCCGCCGGTGCGGTGCCGGTGGCGCCAGGCTCGGCCGCTGGCGCGGATTCCTGCGAGGCCGGCGCTTGTTGCTGGTCCTTTTTCTTCTTGTCCTTGCCGCCGATGATGTTGTTGAGGAGACCGCCGGCCGCGCCACCGATCGCCGAGCCACCGGCACCGCCCACGGCACCGCCGACCGCGGAGCCAGCGGCACCACCGATGCCGTTCGCGTCGCCTGCCGGTGCAGCACCCGGTGCCGAGGTGTCGGTCGAACCGCCGCCGCCCAAACCGGGAATCTTCACGCCCGGGATGTTGAGGCCCGGGATCCCGCTGGCGCTGGGTGCCGCACCGCTGCCAGAGAAGGACGGTTTCGGCGAACTGACCGGGCCGTCGAGATTGACGCTCATGAAGGCCTGCTCGGCATTGGCGCCGAACAGGTCGACCAGCATGTTCAAGGCCATCTGCGCGAGATCGACCTTGCCCTTGGCCGTGCCGCGCGCCTTCGGATTGCTGAACGCCGTATCCTGGGTGTTCAGCACGCCGTTGGTGATGTCGAAGCTGCCGTTGAGCTTGTTGTCGACGCCGGTATAGGACGAGAGCACGCCGTTGATCTGATCGGCGATGCCCTGGACCTGCTTCACCTTCTGGCCGAGCACGCCGAGCAGGGCCGAGCCGACGGTCTGCTCGATCTTGCCGATGATCAGCACGGTGCCGTCGAGATTGCCCTTGCCGGTCAGCGAGCGAACGATATCGGCCTGGCTGAGGCCGCTGCCGGTGCCGTCGAAGTTGAGCGAGATCGGGCCCTTGATCTGGCTGCCGGCGATGCCGCCGCCGAGCAGCTCGGCGAGCTGGATCGCCTTCACGGCGACCTTGGCGTCGATCTTCGGCGTGCCGTTGCCGTTGACCGCGGTGCCGGAGAGATCGAAGGCGCCGCCATAGATCTTGCCGTTCAAGGTCTGCATGGTCATGAGACCGTCCTTGATGGTGATCTTGGCGACCAGGTCATCGATCCGCTGATCGGGCATGATCAGCGACTTCGCCTTGAAGTCGATGTCGGCATCCTGCTTGCCGAGGGCGCTCAGATCCAAGGGTTCGGTCGACCACGGTCCGCTGGTCTTGGCCGGAGAACCGCTGCCGCCAGAACCGCTGGTGCCGTTCCCGGCATTGGTCTTGGTCGAGGGCGCCATGAACGGCGTCAGGTTGACCGTGCCGCCGGAGAGATTGGCCGTGATGTTCGGCTTCGCACCGGTCGCGTCATAGTTCGCCGTACCGGTCAGGCTGGAATCGCCCCATTTCGCGTCGAGCTGGCTGACCGAGGCTTTCTGCGTGGTGCCCGCCGCCTTCACCGCGACCGCAAGCGGCCCGCCCTTGGTGCCGCCGGACGGCAGATCGGCGAGCTTCATCAGATCGGTGAATTCCGGATGATTGGCGGTCACCGAGAGATCGAAGGCGATCGGTTGCTGTTTCGGCATCTTCACATTGCCGGCGACCTTCGCCGTGGCACCCGCCGCCGAGAGATCGAGGTTGAGGTTCATATCCTCGGCATTGCCTTTGAGCGCACCCGCAGCCGAGAGCGTGCCCATCGCCTGCGCCTTCGGACCGGCGAGGCCCGCGAGCTGCAGCAGCGGCGCCGGCTTCTCAGCCTTGAGGTCGAGGGTGGTATCGACCTGCGGCGTGCCCGAGATCCCGGTGACCTTGCCGGCGAGCTTGCCGGAGCCGCCGATGCCACCGATCGAGAGCTTCACGTCATAGGTGAGATCGTCGGCACCGCTTTGCGCCGTGCCGGCAAAGGCGACCGAGCCCAGCTGCTTCGCCGCGTCGGCCGGACCGCCGAAGAGCTGCGCCAGAGCGGCGGTGTCCTTCGCCTTGATGTCGAAGTCGGAGTTGATCTTCGGGATGCCGCCGGCCATCAGCCCGGCCGCCGTGCCCTTCGCCGTGCCGTCGAGGCCGACGCCGGTCATCGCCATGGCGACGTCATAGGTCACGTCGTTGGCATTGCCGCTGGCCTTGCCCTTCAGGGTGAGCGCGCCGAACTTGCCGGGCGATTGCGGATCCATGCCGCCCATCGCCAGGAGCTTGCCGGCGTCCTTGGCGGAGATGTCGTAGTTGAGATCGAACTTGGGATCGCCTTTGAGATCCGCGACCTTGCCGTTGATGGCGCCCTTGCCGCCCATCAGGTCCCCGACCGAGACGTCCTTGATGTTGAGCGTGGCATCGGCGAGACCGATCAGCGCATGCAGGTTCTTCACCTGCTGTCCGTTCATGGTGAGGCTGCCCGCCTTCACCTCGATATTGGCGTCGAGGTCTCCGAGCGGCGCCAGCGCCTTCAGCGGATTGTCCGGCGCGGCCTTGGACTTGGCCGTGTTGTCCGCCGTGGTCGCGGCGGGAGCGGCTTTCTTGTCGCCTTGCGGCAGGTAGCCATCGACATTGAGCTTGTCGACCGAGAGGCCGACGCCGAACGCCATGCGCTTGCGCTTCTGGTCGTCGGGCAGCGCGAGGATGACGCCGCCGGAGATCTTGGACGCATCGAGCGTGGCGTTGAGGTCGGCGATTTCGATCTGGCTTGGACTGGCATTCAAGCGGCTGGTGAGTGCCAGCTTGCGCAAACGGTCGGCCGGGACGCTGTTGAGGGCGCCCGGCGCAAACATATCGGCGACCTCGCGCAGATTGTCCGAACTCGCCTTCGCCGCACCCGTGAAGCTCGGCTGGCCGCTCTTCGGTGCCAGCACGCCCGACAGCGTGAAGGCGGTGTTGCCCGGAAGCTGCGCCGAGAGCTGCGTCAGATTGAGCGCACCGTCCTTCAACTGTGCGACCAGCTTGGTGCCGTCGATCGCCTTGCCCTGATAGGCGATCTGCTCGACCGTCGCCGTCACATTGGCCGTGATGCCGGATGGCAGGCTGAACGGCGCCGCGGGTTTTGCCTCGCCGCCGCTGGTATCCGCCGGCTTCTTCTCGGTGGTTTCTGCCGACTTGCCGGCCGGCGGCATCAATTTGTCGAGATCGACCCGGCCGACGGCGAGATTGGCATCGACCTGGGTGGCCGCACCGTATTTCGCAGCGACCGAGCCCTGGGCCGCCACGTCGCCCAAAGCGAGCGCCAGATTCTTGATGTCGGCCGCCGTTGAACCCGCCGTCACGTCGCCGTTGAGGGTGAAGGGCCGCGCGAGAGCCGGCGGCTGTGCGGCGGCCGAACCGCCGGAGAGCGCCGCCATCAGCTCGGCCACATTCTCTGCCTTGGCCGAGAGCTTGCCGGTGACGATCGGCTTCGTGGGATCGCTGGCGGCGGACATATCGGCCTGGCCGGAGAAGCCGAAGCTGCCCTTGGTCTCGCCGACCGTCAGATTGAGATCGATCGGCATCGGCGCGGCCGGATCCATGCGGCCGGCCTTCACGCTGAAGCCGAGCGGCATATTCATGGCGACCAACCCACCCTTGGCGTCGAACGGCCCTTTGAGACTCTGCATCGAGAGATCGACGTTGATCTTCTCGATCTTCTGCTCCGAGCCGCTGGTCGCATCGCGGTAGGTGACGGTGCCGTCCTCGAGCGTGGCGCCGTCGATCTGGACGTCCCAGCCGCCGGCGGAAGCGGTGGCGCCGTCCGACGACGGCTGCGCCGGCGCGGGCTCGGCCGGTGCCGCTCCGGTGGAAGCCGGGGGCGTGAGCTGCCAGTTGCCGGTGCCGTCCTTCAGCTTCTCCAGCACGATCACCGGCTTGGTCAGAACGATGTCGGTGATCTGCGCCTTGTGCGAGAGCAGCGGCATGATCGCGACCTTCACGGTCGCCGATTCGATCTCCGCCATGTTGGGCACGCTGCCGCCGGGCGCATTGCCGAACTTGATGCCGTCCACGGTGACCGAGGGCAGCGGCAGGAGCGAAAGCGAGATCTTGCCGTCGATCTTCAGATCGCGGCCGGTCGCCTCCTTGGCCTTGGCTTCGATCGTGCCCTTGTAGTCGTTAAGGTCGATGAAGAGGGGCGCAATCAACGCCGCCGCGACCACCAGAACCACGATGCCGCCGACGATATAGAGCAACTTTTTCATGATCACGCGCTCCGCCCTTTTTTGCCCTTGCGACCGAACGCCCGTTCCGGGCTGGAGTTCGGTCGCCTCCTTGCGCTGTCGCCGCGCTTCCCCGCATTATCGCCAAAGGAAAGAATGCCCGGCAAGGCATTCCAGCCGATTCTTCAGTGAAATCTGCGCGAGGCCTTATGGCTGAAATCGTGAATCTCAACAAGTTGCGCAAGGCCAAAGCCCGCGCCCAAGACGAATCGCGGGCGGAGGCCAACCGGATCAAATACGGCCGAACCAAGGCGGAGAAGGAAAACGACCGCCGCGCCGAAGAACGCAGCGCGCGGTTGCACCGCGGCAGGAAGCTGGAGGAGACGAAGTAAAAGGCCGGGCTTAAGCGCGAGTCTTGAGTTCAAACGTCATCGCCGGGCTTGACCCGGCGATCTCGCGCAAGCGGAGCCAGATGCCCGGATTAAGTCCGGGCATGACGATTTAACTGTCAGTCCTGCCCGATCAGTGCCAGCCATTCGTCCTCTGTCAAAGTCTTGACCCCGAGTTCGGCGGCCTTTTTCGCCTTCGAACCGGCATCGGCGCCGACGATGAGATAGTCCGTCTTGGACGAGACCGAGCCGCCGACCTTGGCGCCGAGGCTCTCGGCACGCGCCTTCGCCTCGTTGCGGGTCATCTTCTCGAGCGTGCCGGTGAAGACCACGGTCTTTCCGGCGATCGCGCTGTCCGCCGCCACGACCGGCACGAATGCTTCGATCGTGACCTCGTCTTCCAGCGCGTCGATCACCTTGGTGTTGTGCTTCTCGGCGAAGAAGGCGGTGAGATCGTCCACCGCCGAAGGACCGATGCCATTGATCTCGCCCAAGTCCTGGCGGGCCTGGCTGCCGACGGTGTTGGCTTCGACCATCGCGTTGCGGAAAGCCTTGAAGCTCAGATAGTGCTTCGCCAGCAATCGAGCGGTGGTCTCGCCGACCTGCGGAATGCCCAGCGCATAGATGAAGCGGTCGAGCGCGATCGTGCGCCGGGCCTCGATCGCATCCAGGAGCTTCTGCACCGAGGCCTCGCCCCAGCCTTCGCGCTCCAGCAGCGCCTTGCGATGCTTCTCCAGCTTGAAGATGTCGGCCGGCGACTTCACCCAGCCGAGGTCGAAAAACTCCTTGACCGTCTTGTCGCCGAACCCGTCGATGTCGAAGGCGGTACGACTGACGAAATGGCGCAGGCGCTCGGTCGCCTGGTTGGGGCAAATGAGGCCGCCGACGCAGCGCCGCGCGACCTCGCCCTCCTCGCGGATCGCATGGCTGCCGCAGACCGGGCAGCGGTCGGGCATCTGGAACGGCTTGGCGCGCCCCTTGCGGTCGGCGTCCACCACTTCGACGATCTGCGGGATGACGTCGCCGGCGCGTTGCACCACGACCTTGTCGCCGACCCTGATGTCCTTGCGTTCGAGCTCGTCCTCATTGTGCAGCGAGGCGCGCGAGACCATGACGCCGCCGACATTGACCGGCTCCAGCATGGCGATCGGCGTCAGCACGCCGGTGCGGCCGACCGAGATCATGATGTCGTTCAGGGTCGTGACGGCGCGCTCGGCGGCGAATTTGTTGGCGATCGCCCAGCGCGGCGCGCGGCCGACGAAGCCGAGGCGCTCCTGCAGCACCAGGTCATCGACTTTGTAGACCACGCCGTCGATGTCGTAGTCGAGATCGGCGCGGTTCAGCTGCATCTTGTCATAGAACTTCATCACACCGTCGAGGTCTTCGGCATGAGCGTTCAGCGGATTGGTCTCGAAGCCCCAGGCTTTGAGCTGCTTCAGGAGTTCGGTGTGGGTCTTCGGCCAGTCGTAGCCCTCCGCATGGCCGAAGGCATAGGCGAAGAAGCGCAAGGGCCGCGCCTTGGTGATCCTGGGATCCATCTGCCGCACCGAGCCCGCGGCGGCATTGCGCGGATTCATGAAGGTCGCCTCGCCTTGGGCTTCGCGGTCGGCGTTCATCTTGAGGAATCCGGCCTTGGTCATGAAGACCTCGCCGCGGATCTCGACCAGCTTCGGCGCCTTGCCTTTGAGCTTATGCGGCACGTCGGCGATCTGCTTCAGGTTCTGGGTGATGTCCTCGCCCACCGCGCCGTCGCCGCGCGTGGCGCCAACCGTCAGTTCCCCATTCTCGTAGCGCAGGTTGGCCGAGAGCCCGTCCATCTTCGGCTCGAGCGCCAGCGGGATGTCGGTCTCGGCCTTAAGGCCGAGGAAGCGGCGGATCTTGCCGAGGAAATCCTCGACATCCTCGCGGTTGAAGGCGTTGTCCAAGGAGAGCATCGGCTCGAGATGCCTCACCTTGGCAAAGCCGGCGGCCGGTGCCGCGCCCACTTTCTCGGTCGGCGAATCAGCGCGTTTCAGCGCCGGGAAGCGTTTCTCGATCGCTTCGTTGCGCTGGACCAGCGCGTCGAACTCCGCATCGCTGATCGACGGCGCGTCCTTCTGGTAATAGAGCGCGCGGTGATGGCCGATCTCCATGGCAAGGCCGGCCAGCTCCTTCTTGGCTTCGGCCTCGGTCAATTCGGTGACGGGTTTCAGCTTGTCCTTCGTGCTCACGCGGCACCGACCAGCAGCTTGTCCGCCGCGGCGCGCGCTTCGTCGGTGACGACGGCGCCGGACAGCATGCGGGCGATCTCCTCGCGGCGCTCGGCATCGTCGAGCGGCGTGGTGGCGGTCGATATTTTGCCCTTCACCGTGCGCTTCTCGACCCGGAGATGGTTGTGCGCCAAGGCCGCCACCTGCGGCGAATGGGTGATCACCAGGACCTGGACCTTCTTTGCGAGACGGCGCAAGCGTTCCCCCACCGCCGCTGCGGTCGCGCCGCCGATGCCGGAATCCACCTCGTCGAAGACCAGGGTCGGCACCGGCTGATTGCTGGCAAGCGTCACCTTCAAGGCCAGCATGAAACGCGCGAGCTCGCCGCCGGAGGCGATGCGGTTGATCGGCCCGGGAGTCGCGCCGGGATTGGTCGCGACCTGGAACTGGACGCGGTCCCAGCCGCCCTCGCCCCAATCCGCCTCGCCCAGAGTCTCGATGCGGGTGGCAAAGCGCGCCTTCTCCAATTTCAGCGGCGGCAGCTCCTTGTTGACCGCCGTATCCATTGCCTTCGCGGCTTTCGCCCGCGCGGCACTCAAAGCAGTGGCCGCATCGCGATAGGCGGCGAGGCCGGCATCGGCGGCTTTCTTCAAGGCACCGAGATCGGCACTCCGGCCTTCGATCAGCGCCAGGCGGCGCTTGAGATCGGCCATGAGGTCGGGCAAGCCGGTGACCGGCACGCGGTGCTTGCGGGCGAGTTCCCGGAGCAGATTCAGGCGGTCGTCCAGCTTCTCCAGCCGATTGGGATCGGCATCGAGACCGGCGGCCAGACGCTGCAATCCGGCGATTCCCTCGGCGAGTTCCGCGGCGGCCCGGTCGAGCGCGCCGGTCACCGGGTCGAGGCCCGCACCAGCCTTGTCGGCGATCCGCTGCAGCCGGCGCGCCGCCGAGGCCAGGGCGCGATCGGCGCCGCGTTCGCCGGCCAGCTCGCCATGCGCCGCCTCGATCGCTTCGACGAGCTGCTCGCGATGCATCAATTGCTGGCGCTCGGTGGTCAGCACGGTTTCCTCGTCGGGCTTCGGGTCGGCGAGCTCCAGCTCGCCGGCCGCATGACGGAGATAATCCTCGTCGGCGCGGGCCCGTTCCAGCTCGGCATTGGCGGTGTCCAGCGCTTCCTGGGCCTGGCGCCAGCTGCGATAGGCGTTGCGGGTCTTCTCCACCTGGCCTTCCAGGCCGCCGAAGGCGTCGAGATGCGGACGATGGGTCGCGGGATCGAGCAGGCCATGAACCTCGAACTGGCCCTCGATCTCGATCAGCGTCTCGCCGATGCGGCGCAGCAGCGCCACACTGACCGGCTGGTCGTTGACGAAGGCCCGCGATTTTCCGTCCGATCCGATTTGCCGGCGCAGAATCAAGAGATCGTCGCTCTCGATCCCCTGCTCCTCCAGTATCTCATGCGCCACATGCCGGTCCGGCAGACTGAAGGCCGCCGTCGCCGCGGCCTGGCTGGCGCCGGCCCGAACCAGCCCACCTTCCGCGCGCGCACCCAGCGCCAGACCTAATGCATCGAGCAGAATCGACTTGCCGGCGCCGGTCTCTCCGGTAAGCGCGGTCAAGCCGGCGGCAAGGCTGAGCTCCAGCCGGTCGATGAGGACGATGTTTTGGACGGTCAGACCGACCAGCATGGCCGGTCTATAATCCGCCCGTGGATCCGAACACGCCGCCGCTGGTCGGCGCAGGACGCGGCGTCGTCGGAACCGGCTCTTCCTGGACCGGTGGCGTCGGCACCGCAGGTGGCGGCGGCGGCAAGCCGGGCCCGGTCTGATTCTGGATGACCGAGTTGCTGTCCGCGGGCGGCGGCGGCGGCAGGCCGAGATCGTTGGTCGCCTGATCCGGTTGCGGCTCGGGCGGCGGCGGACCTTCGGGGGCCTTGTTGGGATCGGTGACCACCGGCGGCAGCTCGGCGCTCTCCATCGAAACGCCCTTGCTGGTCAGCAGATTGTAGGCGTCCTGGTACCAGTCGCTGCCTGGATAGTTATAGCCGAGCACCGAGGCGGTGCGCTCCGCCTCGTCATAGATGCCGAGCGCCACATAGGATTCGGTCAGACGTTCCAGCGCCTCAGGCACATGGGTCGTGGTCTGGTACTGATCGATCACGTTCTTGAAGCGGTTGATCCCGGCGAGATACTGGCCGCGCTCCATATAATAGCGTCCGACCGCCATTTCCTTGCCGGCCAAGTGATCGCGCACCAGGTCAAGCTTCAAGGTCGCGTCGCGCGCGTAGGGCGTGTTCGGGAAGCGCGCGATCACGTCCGAGAGCGCACGTTGCGCTTCTTCGGTATTGCCCTGGTCGCGGGAGACGTCGGCGATCTGCTCGTAGTAGCAGAGGGCGCGCAGATAATAGGCATAGGCGGCGCCGCGATTGCCCGGATGGAGATCGATGAAGCGCTCCAGCGCCGGGATCGCATCGTCATAAGAATCGACCAGATAATAGGAATAGGCCGACATCAGCTGCGCCTGGGTCGCCCAGGTCGAATAGGGATGCTGGCGCTCCACTTCGTCGAACAGCTTCGCCGCCTGGCGCGTGTTGCCGGCGTTCAGCGTGTCGAGGGCGTTGTTGTAGAGCTCATCGACCGGCGTATCCGGGATGTCCGGTTCCGGACTCTTGCAGGCGACCAGCGCCAGTAGGGCCAGAGACAATGCCACGGGCGGCAATGTCCACGCGCGAAAAGACCGCCCGAAGCTTCCAATGAGGCGCACGATTCTGCCGTTCCCTGTTTAGACCCGCGGACTATAGGCGGACCGGCCTACCTTCTCAAGCCCGGCGACCGGCAACCAAACCTTTGGGATCGCTGATAAAAAGAAACGCCCGGCGCACATGGTCGCGCGCCGGGCGAGTTTAAGGAGGCACCTAGACCCGGAAGCGGTGAGGCTCCCGGGGTAGAGCGGTCAAGAGACCGTCAGTTCGCCAGCATCAATTCGCCTGGCGACGCAGGAACGCCGGAATGTCCAGCAGATCCTCCTCGGCCCGCGGCGCCGCGATCCGGTCGCTGGGATCGAGGTTCAGCATCGGCTGGGCCGCCGGCTCAGGACGCTGCGGCTCGCGCGCCTGGACTCGCGGCGCTTGCGCCGGAGCCTGGGTCTGTGCCCGCGACGGCTGGGCGGTCAAAGGCTGGCCGGCCAAGGGATGACCGGTCAGGCGCGAGGTCATCTTCTCGAAGAGGCTGCTGCGGCGGGCCGGTTCATTCATCGGGGCCTGAGAGCGACCGGCCTCCACCGCCTGCGGCGCGATGAAGGGGCGGTCGTCGATCGGACGTTCGACCTGACGCGCAACGGTGGTCGCCCGCTGCAGATGCGCCATCTCGTCCTTCACCATCGGCGGACGGGCCGGCTGTGCCTGCAGCGCAGTCGCGCCGATGCTGGAGGTGGTCATGCCCATGGCGCCACCGGGCTGCGCCATCATCGGACGCGGCGTCGCCGCGGCCTGAGCCATGATCGGCGCGGAAGCGGCCGGGGCTTGCGCCACGATCGGTGCCGGCTGGTAGGTCGGCATCGGTGCCGGGGCCGCCTCCATGCGGGCGATGCTGCGGTCTTCCCCGACGGTGGTCATGCTCGGTGCGGCGTAGGTCGCCACTTGCGGCGTCGGATTGCTGGAGATGACGCTCAAGTTGACGCCGCCGGTCTGCGACGGCCGCTGCTGCTGGGCGACCGCCTCGATGCCGGTCGCGACCACCGAGATGCGGATCTTGCCGTCGAGCGACTGGTCGAAGGTCGAGCCGAAGATGATGTTGGCTTCGGGATCGACCTCGTCGCGGATCCGGTTCGCGGCCTCATCGACCTCGAACAGGGTCATGTCCATGCCGCCGGTGATGTTGATGAGAACGCCGCGGGCGCCCTTCATCGAGACTTCATCGAGCAGCGGGTTGGAGATGGCGGCCTCGGCGGCGGCAATCGCGCGATTCTCGCCGGTCGCCTCGCCAGTGCCCATCATCGCCTTGCCCATCTCGCCCATCACCGCGCGGATGTCGGCGAAGTCGAGGTTGATCAGGCCCGGCATCACCATCAAGTCGGTCACGCCGCGCACACCCGAGTAGAGGACTTCGTCGGCCATCTTGAAGGCATCGGCGAAGGTGGTCTTCTCGTTGGCAACCCGGAACAGGTTCTGGTTCGGGATGATGATCAGCGTATCGACGTATTGCTGCAGCTCCTGGATGCCCGACTCGGCAAGCCGCATGCGATGCGCGCCTTCGAAGTGGAAGGGCTTGGTGACCACGCCGACGGTCAGGATGCCCTGCTCACGGGCGATCTGCGCCACCACGGGGGCAGCACCGGTGCCGGTGCCGCCGCCCATGCCGGCGGTGATGAAGGCCATGTTGGAGCCGGCCAGCTGGTCGGCGATCTCGCGGACCGCCTCTTCGGCGGCGACGCGGCCGACGTCCGGGCGCGCACCGGCGCCCAAGCCCTTGGTCGCGCTCTGGCCGAGCTGGATGCGCCGTTCGCACATGCTGCCCTGGAGGGCCTGCGCATCGGTGTTCGCGATCAGGAACTCCACGCCTTCGAGCTGGGCGCGGATCATGTTGTTGACGGCGTTGCCGCCCGCTCCGCCGACGCCAATGACGGTGATGCGCGGCCGGATGTCGAACGGATCGGATGGAATGGAAAGATTGAGTGCCATGCTTTGTGCCTCCTAAGAGTTTTGATGGTCGATGATCAGAAGTTTTCTTTCAACCAAGAACCAAACCGTCCGAAGAGTCCGGACGCAGATTCGTGCTGGGAACGGCTTGGTTTCAGGCTTTCAGGCTCTGCCTGCAGTGCGTAGTTCAGAAGACCGGCAGCAGTCGCGAAGGCCGGGCCGCCGGTCGAATCGGCCAGACCATGAATGCGAATCGGACGGCCCATGCGGACCTGCTTGTCGAGAACGAGCGCCGCAAGCTCTCTGACTCCGCCCAGCTGACTGCCGCCGCCGGTCAGAACGACGCGGCGTCCGGCGATCTTGTCGAAGCCAGAGGCTTCGAGTCGCGAGCGCACGAGCTCGAAGGTCTCTTCGAGGCGCGGCTGCACGATGCCGATCAGGATCGAGCGCGGGATCGGATTGGTGATCCCCGCTTCCTCTTCGCCGACCTGGGGCACCTGGATGATCTCGCGCTCATCCGCGGGTGTGGCGAGGCAGTTGCCATAAAGCGTCTTCATCCGCTCGGCATGGGCGAGCGGAGTCGAGAGGCCGCGCGCGATGTCGTTGGTCACATGGCTGCCGCCGATCGCGATCGAATCGGTGTAGACCACGTGACCGTCGAAGAAGACCGCGATCGAGGTGGTGGCGGCGCCCATGTCGATCACGGTGACGCCGAGATCCATCTCGTCCTCGACCAGGGTGGCGAGGCCCGAGGAATAAGGCGAAACCACCAGCGCCTTGATCTCCAGATGGCAGCGGCTGACACAGTTGGTCAGGTTCCGCACAGCACCGGCCGCCGCGGTCACCACATGCATATCGACGCCGAGTCGATCGCCGAACATGCCGCGCGGGTCGCGAATGCCGCGGGAACCGTCGATCGTGTACCCGACCGGAATCGAGTGGATGAGACGCCGCTCCACGCCGCCGTTGATCTGCGCGCCCTGCATCAGGACCCGCTGCAGGTCGTGGTCGCCGATCTCGCGGCCCGAGAGCGGCACCTCGACGCCGATGGTTTGCGAGGCGGGATATCCGCCGGAGAGGTTGATGACCACGTCGGTGATCGTCTCCCCGGCCATCTGCTCGGCGGCATGGACGGTGGAGAGCACCGCCATCTCCGCCTGCTCCATGTCGATGATCGCGCCCTGGCGCACACCGCGCGAAATCTGATGGCCGATGCCGACCACATTCGGCTTTCCATCGTCGGCCAGCCGCGCGATGAAGCAGCAGATCTTGCTCGAGCCGACATCGACGGCAGCGATCAAGCCGTTCTTGGTCACAATCCGCGGCTTCTTCATCGCAACGCCCCCAAATCCCTTTTCAAGTCGCGTTCCATTTGCATCCCCGAACTCATGTCTCGTTGCTCTTGGCCGGCGTGGTTGACTCGGCCGGCGGCTGCGGATGGCCCTGCCGCACCACGACGCGGTCCGCCTGGCGCAGGTCGACCACGGTCACGTCCTTGTCGAGCAGATTGTTCTGCCGGTTGAGATCGGCGAAATGGCGCCAGGCTTCCAGCGCGCCGTCCTCCGGCAGCTTCACGTCCACGTCGTTGTCCATGCGGATGTTCCAGCGGCGCTTGCCGACCAGCACGGCGGCGGTCACATGGGTCCGAAGATCCGGCTCCTGCGCCAGGATGTCGAACAGGTCTTGCGCCTTCTTCGGCGCTTCGTCGCCGACGATGATCAGGAGCTTCGCGTATTTGCCGAGATTGGCGGTCTCGATCACCGAACCGTCGCGGCTGACCAGAAAGAGCTTCTGGTTGCGCTGCCAGAGCGCCATCGGCTCGCGTTCCGTCACCGCGACGATGAGCTGATCCGGAAAGCGACGCTCGACGCTTGCGGTCTCGATCCAAGGCAGGTCCTCGAGCCGCTGGCGCACTGCATCGATGTCGATGCCGAGAATGGGATCGCCGCGATTGGCGCGCACGGCGGAAAGGATATCGGCGACCGCGGTTTCGCCGCGGCCTTCGACCCGCACCTCGCGCAGCGCGAAGCCGGACGCCGCCGTGGTCTGCAGCAGACCCTGGTGCGCGGCATCGACGGTCTCGACGATCCAGCCGCTGGAGATCGCCCAATAGACCGGTGCCACCACGGCGACCACGGCCGCACTCGCCATCGCCCAGCGCATGATCCGGCGCGTGGCCTGGCCATGAACGTGCGGACGCAGCTCGTCGCGCTTCGGCGCGCGAGAGCCTGCTTTCGGCGCGACGTTGATCGCCCTCTCCTTCACTCGTCCCATGCGGCGTGCTCCACCATCCAGCTCACCAGCTCGGGATAGGAGATCCCGAGATGGCGGGCTTGTTCCGGAACCAGGCTCAGCGAGGTCATGCCGGGCTGCGTGTTGATCTCCAGCAGATAGAGTCCATCGACGGCATGGCCGTTCGCCTTGCTGTCGTCGAAGCGGAAATCGGCACGCGCGACGCCGCGGCAGCCGAGCGCGCGATAGGCGGCCTGCGCCGCCTGCATCGCCGCGTCGTAAACGTCCTTCGGCAGCGGTGCCGGGCAGAGATGCTCGGTCATGCCGTCGGTGTACTTGTTCTTGTAGTCGTAGAACCCGGCCTTCGGCCGGAGCTCGGTGACCGCCATCGCCTTGTCGCCCATGACGCCGACGGTCAGCTCGCGGCCGGGGATATAGCGCTCGCACAGCACATGATCGCCGAACGGCCAGTCGATGCCGGCAAAGGGATTGGCGTTGTCGCCCGGCTTGATGATGTAGACGCCGACGCTGGAGCCTTCGTTCGACGGCTTCACCACATAGGGCCGCGGCAGCGGGTCGCCCTTGAGGATGTCTTCCTTGGTGAGCTGGATGCCTTCCGGGCAGCGCAGGCCGTTGGCGGCGAAGATGCGCTTCGCCACCGGCTTGTCCATGGCCATCGCCGAGGCCATCACGCCGGAATGGGTGTAGGGCAGCTTCAGGAGATTGAGCAGGCCCTGGAAACTGCCGTCCTCGCCCAACCGGCCGTGCAACGCGTTGAACACGACGTCCGGCTTCTGCGCCAGCAGCTGATCGATCACGCCGCGGATGTCACCCTGCACGTCGACGATCTCGACCGGATAGCCGGCCTCTTTCAGTGCAGCGGCGCAGTTGGCACCGGACGCGAGCGAGACTTCGCGTTCCTTTGAATAGCCGCCCATGATGAGGGATACGCGCTTCATGCTTCACTCTCTGGTCTGACGCGAAGCGGCGAATCCCCCGGCACGCCGATGCGCTTGATTTCCCAATGGAGCTCGACGCCGGACTGCGCCTTCACGCGTCGGCGGACCTCTTCCCCCAAGGCTTCCAGATCCGCGGCGGTGGCAGTGCCGGTGTTGATCAGGAAGTTGCAATGCTTCTCCGAAACCTGCGCGCCGCCGATCGTAAGGCCGCGGCAGCCCGCGGCATCGATCAGCTCCCAGGCCTTGCGATGCGGCGGGTTGGTGAAGGTGCTGCCCCCCGTGCGCGAACGGATCGGCTGACTCTCGGCGCGGGCGTTCTGGATCTCGGTGATGCGCGCCTGGATCGCCTGCGGGCTGTCGGCGCGACCTTGCAGCTCGGCGCCGATGAAGATCCAATCCGGATCGACGGCGCTCGTGCGATAGGTGAATCCGAGCTCGTCCTTGGTGAGCTTGTGCAGGCGGCCATGGGAGTCAAGCGCGGTCGCCGAAGTCACCACCGCCGCCATATCGCTGCCATAGGCACCGGCATTCATCCGGAGCGCGCCACCGATCAGCCCAGGCACGCCGGATAGGAATTCCAAACCGGCGATGCCCGCATCGCGCGCCGCCAGCGCGACATTAAGATCCAAAGCCGAAGCGCCGGCCGTGACCGTCGTGCCGTTGGCGCGCATCTCGGCGAAGGCGCGGCCCAGGCGGATCACCACGCCGGGAATACCGCCGTCGCGCACCAGCAGGTTCGAGCCGACGCCGAGCACCGTCACCGCCACATCGTCGGGCTTGCGGGCGAGGAAGCCCTGCAGGTCCATGAGATCGGCCGGCTTGAACAGGACCTCGGCTGCACCGCCAACCCGGAACCAGGTCACATTGGCGAGGCTCGCGCCGACGGTCAGGCGACCCCGGACTTGCGGCAGGCGTGCGATCAGGGGGCGTTGCTGTGTCATCAGGGCCTTCATTCCGCCGCTCCGGAAGCGCGCCCGGCGAACACCGCTTCGAGCTCGCCCGGCAGGGACTGCGCCCAATAGGTGATCGAGCCGGCACCGAGGCAGACGACGAGATCGCCGGGCCGCACCAGCGGCGCGATCTGCTTCGCCAGGCCCTTCGGGTCCGGCATGTACTCGACATGGCGATGGCCGCGCTCGCGCATGCCCTGCACCAAAGCCTCGGCGCTGACACCTTCGATCGGCTGCTCGCCGGCGGAATAGACGTCCGCCACCAGCACGACATCGGCGTCGTTGAAGCAGGTCGCGAAACCATCGAACAGCGAGTGCAGGCGCGTGTAGCGATGCGGCTGCACCACCGCGATCACGCGGCCGCGGCTCGCCTGGCGGGCGGCGGTCAGCACCGCGGCGATCTCGACCGGGTGATGGCCGTAGTCGTCGATCACGGTGACGCCGCGCGCCTCGCCGGTCTTGGTGAAGCGGCGCTTGACGCCGCCGAAGCCGGCAAAGCCATTGCGGATCGTGTCGTCGCCGACGCCCATCTCGTTGGCGACGGCGATTGCCGCCAGGCTGTTCTGGACGTTGTGCTTACCGACCATCGGCAGCTTGACACCGGCGATCTCGCGCTCCGCATCGCGGTAGCGGTCGGTGATGACCACGCGGAACTGCGAGCCGTCCGGATGCATGGTGAGATCGGTCGCGCGCACATCGGCCTGTGGGCTGAAGCCATAGGTGATGATGCGGCGGTCGATCAGCTTCGGGATCATCGCCTGCACCACCGGGTGGTCGATGCAGAGTGCCGCGAAGCCGTAGAACGGGATGTTCTCGACGAAGGTCTCGTAGGCGCGGTTCATCGCCTCGACCGAGCCGTAGTAGTCGAGGTGCTCCGGGTCCATGTTGGTGACGATGGCGATGGTGGCGGGGAGCTTCATGAAGCTGCCGTCGCTCTCATCGGCCTCGACCACCATCCAGTCACCGGCACCGAGCCGCGCATTGGTGCCGTAGTTGTTGATGATGCCGCCGTTGATGATGGTCGGGTCGAAACCGCCGGCCTCCAGGAGGGCGCCGACCAGCGACGTGGTCGTGGTCTTGCCATGGGTTCCACCAATAGCAATGGACCATTTCAAGCGCATGAGCTCGCCCAGCATCTCGGCGCGGCGCACGACGGGAAGCAGGCGCGCACGGGCGGCGAGCACCTCCGGATTGTCTGGCTTCACCGCCGAGGAGACGACCACGACGGAGGCATCGGCGAGATTCTCGGCGCGATGACCGATCTCGATCTGCACGCCGCGCTCGCGCAGGCGCTTGGTGTTGTAGCTGTCGGCGAGATCGCTGCCGCGGACCTTGTAGCCCAGATTGTGCAGCGTCTCGGCGATGCCGCTCATGCCGATGCCGCCGATCCCGACGAAGTGGATGACGCCGATATCGAGAGGAAGTGCTCGCATCAGCGCGCCTCCCCCGCCAGATCCTCGACCACGTCGGCCAGCCGCTCGGCGGCATCGATCCGCGCCAGGCCGCGCGCCGTGTCGGCCGCGTGCTGCAAGCCGGGAGGATCGCCCAAGACCGCGGCCAGGCGTTCGGCCAGGGCTTGCGGCGAAGCTTCGTTCTCGTCGAGCACCCAGCCGGCGCCCCTGTCGCCGAGCGAACGCGCATTGGCACGCTGGTGGTCGTCGATCGAATTGGGCAGCGGGATCATCAGTGCCGGTCGGCCGGAAGCCTCGATCTCGGCGACCGAAGAGGCACCGGAACGGCACATGACGAGATGCGCCCACTGGTAGCGCGCGGGCATGTCCTTGAAGAACGGGCTGAGCTCGGCATCGATGCCCATGTCGCGATAGGCCTTGGTCACGTCTTCCACGTCTTCACGGCGCACCTGCTGCACGAGCTTCAGGCGGTTGCGTAGCGCTTCGGGCAAGAGCGCGATGGCGGGCGGGGTCACGCGCCCGAACACCCGCGCTCCTTGGCTGCCGCCGAACACCAAAAGGTTCACCGGACCCGCAGGGCTCGGTGCGATGTAAGGCGCAATCTCGGAAACCGCGGCGCGGACCGGATTGCCCGTGACGGTCTTCATCGCCGCCGGTAGCGCTTCGGTGAAACGCACGGTCTCGAAACTCAGCGCGACGCGGTTCGCGCGCTTCATCAGCACGCGGTTGGCGCGGCCGGCGACGGCGTTCTGCTCGTGCACGACGGTGCGGATCTTGCTCCATTGCGCCGCCAGGATCGGCGGCACCGAAGGATAGCCGCCGAAGCCGACGGCGACTGTGGGCTTCAGGCGTTTCAGCAGGCTCCGCGATTGCAGGAAGCCCAGCATCAGCCGCCCGTAATTCCGGGCGCGCACGCCGAGCCCCTTGCCGGCGATGCCGCCGGAGGCGATGCGGTGCACCGGCACGCTCGCGAGCTTGCCGGCGAAACCGGTGCCGCGCTCATCGGTGACCAGGTCGACGGAGAAGCCGCGGCCGAGCAAGGCGCCCGCCAGCGCTTCCGCCGGGAAGAGATGTCCGCCGGTGCCGCCGGCGGCGAGGAGAATGCGCTCAGGATTCTTGGCACTCATACGTCCTGGCTCCCCGGGAAGCGCTTGCGCGTCAGCGCCAGCAGCATGCCGACACCGAGCGCGATGGCGACGATCGACGAACCGCCGTAGGAGATGAACGGCAGAGTCATGCCCTTGGTCGGCATCAGATGCAGGGTCGAGGCCATGTTGACCACCGCCTGCAGGCCGAAGCTGGTGACGAGACCTGTGGTCGCGAGCAGGACAAAGAGATTGGTTTCACCCAGCATGCGCAAGAGACTGCGCAGCACGATGAAGGCGAAGAGGCCGACGATCAGGGTGCAGACCACCATGCCGAATTCCTCGCCGGCGACGGCGAAGACGAAGTCGGCATGGGCGTCGGGGATCGTCAGCTTGACGGTACCGCCGCCGGGACCCTGACCGATCAGGCCGCCATGGCTGAAGGCCTCGAGCGCACGATCGATCTGATAGGTGTCGCCGGTCGAGGGGTCGAGGAACTGGTTCACGCGCTCGGTCACGTGCGGCAGCATGAAATAGGCGCCGACCAGGCCCGCGACGCCGCAGCCGACGATCAGCCCGACCCAGAAGATCGGGAGCCCGGCGACGAAGAACTGTGCCGCCCAGGTCGCGGTGATGACGACGGTCATGCCGAGATCCGGCTGCTTGATCAGGATCGCGACGGTCACGAGATAAGCGCCGATGCTGATGAGGTTGCCCGGGATGCGCTGGCCTTCAGCGCGCTGGAGCGCGAACATCCAGGCTGTGAAGATCGCGAAGCACGGCTTCAGGAACTCGGAGGGCTGCAGCGAGAGCGGGCCGACCGAGATCCAGCGCGTCGCACCCTTGATCTCCATGCCGGAGCCGAGTGTCATGAGCGTCAGAGCCAGGAAGAAGAAGAACAGCACGACGCCCAGGCGCCGCACCTGACGCGGCGTCAGCACTGAAACCGCAATCAGCACCGCGGCCGCGGCCGGCAGCATCATATAGTGGTGGCGCACCAGATAGAAGCTGTCGAGGCCGATGCGGGTCGCGACCGCGGGGCTGGCAGCCAGCACCAGGATCGCGCCGACGAACATCAGCGCGATCACGGCCGCCAGGGTCCAGCGATCGACGGTCCACCACCACTGGCCGAGCGCGGAACGGTCGGTGCGGGCAAAGCCGATCATGCGGCCCCCTGGGCTTGAAGGGTTGCAACGATCTGGCGGAAATGGTCGCCGCGCTCTTCGAAGTCGTTGTACTGGTCGAAGGAGGCGCAGGCCGGCGAAAGAAGCACGACCGGGCTTTGCGCGGCGTCCTGTTTGGCATCCGCTGCCGCCGCGAGCACGGCCTGGTCCAGCGTGCCGCTCTGCGTCGCCTTTACGGCGCTGCCGAGCTGCTTGCCGAACGCCTGGGCCGCCTCGCCGATCAGATAGGCGCGACGGATGCGCGGATAAAACGCTTCGAGACCGGCGAGCCCGCCTTCCTTGGGCTTGCCGCCGGCGATCCAATAGATGTTGTCGTAGCAGGCGAGCGCCTTGGCCGCGGCGTCGGCGTTGGTCGCCTTGCTGTCGTTGACAAAGCGGATGCCGTCGATGGTCGCGACCAGCTCCTGGCGGTGCACCAAGCCGGGATAGGTCTTGATGCCCTCGATCACCTCGTCGATGCCGAGGCCGAGCGCGCGCGCGGCCGCATAACAGGCGGTGGCGTTCTGCCAGTTGTGCTTGCCCGGCAGCCGCGCGACCGTGTTGAGGTCGAGGATCTCGATCGCCTGGCCGGAGATCGCATCGACGAGCTTGCCATCGACCGCGGAGACTCCGTTCTCGATCGCGAGCTCGGCGGAGATCGGAATCATCCGGCGCTTGCCTTCAGCCTTGAGCGCCGCGAACATCTGGCGGCAGGGCTCGTCATCGACGCCGATGATGCCGATGCTGGTCGTGCCCTTCGGCCGCATGATCAGCTTCTTCGCCGCGACGTAGCCTTCCATCCCGCCATGGCGGTCGAGATGATCGGGCGTGATGTTCAAGAGGATCGCCACGTCGGAGATCGGGCTGGGGGTGATCTCGAGCTGATAGGACGAGAGCTCCAGCACATAGATGCCGCCGCCGCCGAGCGCCGGCAGGCCGAGCACCGCTTGGCCGAGATTGCCGCCGACCGCAACGCTTCGGCCGGCGGATTTCAGGATGTGGCCGAGCAAGGTCGTCACCGTCGACTTGCCGTTGGTGCCGGTGATGCCGACGAAACGCGCCTTTGGCTCCGCGCGGTGCAAAAGCTCGATGTCGCTGATCAGTGGCAGGCCGGCCGACTTCGCCGCGGCGGCGACCGGATTGGGCTTGGGGAAGGTGGTCGGGATGCCGGGGCTCATCACCAGAGCCATGGCTTTCGACCAGTCCGCCTGGTGGAGATCGGCAAGCAGCGGCTCCGGCACGTTGGCGCGGGCCTTCTCCGCATCGTCCCAGGCCCAGACGATGGCACCGGAATTGTGCAGCGCCTCGACCGCAGCCAAGCCGGAACGGGCGAGGCCGAGCACGGCCACCACCTTGTTCGCGACGTCGGGGATGCGGATCGGGCTCGCCATTCTCACCTTACCGGAGCTTCAGAGTGGCAAGGCCGATCAGCGCCAGAACCGCGGCGATGATCCAGAAGCGGATGACGATGGTCGGCTCGGCCCAGCCCTTCTTCTCGAAGTGATGGTGCAGCGGCGCCATCATGAAGACGCGGCGGCCGGTGGTCTTGAAGCTCACCACCTGCACCACGACCGAAACCGTCTCCAGCACGAACAACCCGCCGATGATGGCGAGCACCAGCTCGTGCTTGGTGATGACGCTGATCGCGCCCAAGGCCCCGCCCATCGACAGCGATCCGGTATCGCCCATGAAGACCATGGCCGGCGGCGCGTTGAACCAGAGGAAGCCCAGACCCGCACCGCAAAGCGCGCCGCAGAACACCGCGAGCTCGCCGGTCCGCGGCACGAAATGAAGCTGCAGGTACTCGGCGAAGACCGAGTTGCCGACGAGATAGGCGATCAGCGAGAAGCAGGCCGCGGCGATCATCACCGGCACGATGGCGAGGCCGTCGAGCCCGTCCGTGAGGTTCACCGCGTTCGACGCGCCCACCATCACGAAGGCCGCGAAGGGGATGAAGAACCAGCCCAGCGGGATCAGCACTTCTTTCAGGAACGGCACGGCGACGCCGGTCGAAAGCGGCGCGGGAGTCAGCATCATCGCGCAATAGGCAGCGACCAGGCCGATCACGCCCTGCGCGACCAGCTTGGCGCGGCCAGGCAGGCCCTTGGTGTTGCGCTTGGTGAGCTTCAGGAAGTCGTCGCCGAAGCCGATCAGGCCGTAACCGATGGTCACCAGCAGCACGATCCAGACGAAGCCGTTGGTGAGATCCGCCCAGAGCAAGGTGGTGATCGCCGCCGAGACCAAGAACATGAGGCCGCCCATGGTCGGCGTGCCCTTCTTGGTGACGAGATGCGACTGCGGCCCGTCATCGCGGATCGGCTGGCCCTCGCGCTGCACTTTCTTCAGCCAGCGGATCATCATCGGGCCGATCAACAGGGTGAGGAACAGCGAGAACAGGATCGCAGCACCCGTGCGGAAGGTCAGATAGCGGAACAGATTGAAGATCCCGCTTTCCTCCGACAATGGCGCCAACAAATTATAAAGCACGTGCGACTCTCCCCCCTTCAGTCGCCGTTCGCGGCTTTGGGCCGCTTGACGGTCGCGGAATCGACCGCGCGCAGGGCTTCCACGATCGGTGCCATGCGCGTGCCGAGCGAACCCTTCACCAGAACGACGTCGCCGGAGCGCAGGCTGCCCAGCAGTGGCTGGATGACATCGGTCGACTGCGCCCAATGCCCGGCGCGGATCTGCTGCGGCAGCACCGCGTTCAGCTCCTGCATGATCGGCCCGACCAGGAAGACGTGATCCACGCCCGCGGCGACGATGTCCGGCATCAGCTCGCGATGCAGCATCGGCCCCGAGGTCCCGAGCTCGCGCATGTCGCCGAGGACGGCGATGCGCCGTCCATTGCCTTCCGGCTTCGAGGCCGCGAGCAAGGAGAGCGCCGCACGCACCGAAGCCGGGCTCGCGTTGTAAGATTCGTCGAGCAGCGTGATCGGGCCGGAAACCAGCATCAGATGTTCGCGGGCGCCGCGGCCCTTCAGCGCCGCAAGCCCGCCCAGAGCTGCCGCCGCCGTCGCCAAGTCGAGGTCGAGCGCCTTCACCGCCGCAAGGACCGCGAGGCTGTTTTTGGCCTGATGCAGACCGGGGAGGCCCAGCGCATAGCTCACGCGCTGGCCCATCACCTCCGCAGTGATGCGGCTGCCGGTCGGCGAAACCACGCAGTCGATCAGACGTGCATCCGCGGCGTCGCTGCCGAACGTGACCACATGCGCGATGCCGCGGCGCTTGGCATGCTCGACAAGCCGGTCGTAATGCGGGTTGTCGTGCGGCAGGACGACGGTGCCGCTCGCATCCATGCCATCCATGATCTCGGCCTTGGCATCCGCAATTTCCGCCACCGAATTGAAGAATTCGATATGTACCGCCTCGATGCTGGTGATGATCGAGACCTGCGGCTTCACGAGTTTCGACAAGGGCGTGATCTCGTTTGCATGGTTCATGCCGAGCTCGAACACGCCGTATTCGGTGTCGCGCGGCATGCGCGACAAGGACAGCGGCGCGCCCCAATGATTGTTCAGATTGCCGACACTGGCATAGGTGCGGCCGAAGGGCTCGAGCGCCGCCTTTAGCGCTTCCTTGGTGCTGGTTTTTCCGACGCTGCCGGTGACGGCGGCGAACTTGGCGGGCGTGCGCGCCCGCGCGGCGGCACCGAGATCCTGTAGGCCCTGCAGCGTGTCGTCGACCACCACGACCGGCATGTCGGCCGCCATGCCAGCCGGCAGGCGATCGACCAAGGCACCGGCCGCGCCCGCCGTCAGGGCGTTCGCAACGAACGCATTGCCGTCGAAATTCGGTCCATGCAGCGCAACGAAGAGATCGCCCTGGGTAATCTTCCGGCTGTCGATCGAGACGCCGTCGGCACTGAAGCGCCTGCCAGCGCGCCCGTTGGTGGCGGCTGCGATCTCCGCCGAGGTCCAGAGGCCGCGCGTCTCGCTCATCGCGCACCTTCCGGGTTCTTGGCCAACTCTGCGACGACGGCGCGTGCAACCGCGCTGTCGTCGAACGGGTGCTTGGTCTTGCCGACGATCTGATAGGTCTCGTGGCCCTTGCCGGCGATTACCAGCAGGTCGCCCTGCTTCAGCTCACCGATCGCGACCTTGATCGCCTCGGCGCGGTCGCCGATCTCGACGGCGGAGGGCGCGCGAGCCAGGATCGCAGCGCGGATCTTCGCCGGGTCCTCGGTGCGCGGATTGTCGTCTGTGACGATCACCCGGTCCGCGAGCTTGGTCGCGATCTCGCCCATCTGCGGCCGCTTGCCGGGATCGCGATCGCCGCCGCAACCGAAGAGCACGAAGAGCCGCCCTGTCGCATGCGGGCGCAAGGTGGAGAGGACCGCTTCGAGGCCGGCGGGTTTATGCGCGTAATCGACATAGATCGAAGCGCCGTTCGGCGTCGTCGCCACATGCTCGATCCGGCCATGCACACCGGAGACGTTGGCGATCATGCCGACCGCCTTCTCCGCATCGGCGCCGGCGCCGATCACCAGGCCCAGGGCTGCCAGCAGGTTCTCGGCCTGGAAGATGCCGACCACGGGGAAAGTCACCGCATGCCGCTTGCCCAGGACTTCGAGCTCCAGCTCCTGGCCATGGGTACTCGGAGTCTGCTTCAGCAATTTGATCTCGGCCCCCTGGCGGCCGAAAGTGATCAGCCGCTGGCCGCGGCGCTTGGCGATCTCGCGCAGCCGCGCGGCCGGCTCGATATCGGCATTGACCACGACGGCCGCACCGGCCGGCAGCAGCTCTTCGAAGAGACGCAGCTTGGCAGCGAGATAGGCTTCCATCGTCGGGTGGTAGTCGAGATGGTCGCGCGAGAGATTGGTGAACGCCGCGGCGGCGAGCTGCACGCCGTCCAGCCGATACTGATCGAGACCATGACTGGAAGCTTCGATCGCGAGATGATCGACATCGGCGCGGGCGAGTTCCGCCAGAATGCGATGCAGCTCGATCGGGTCCGGCGTGGTGAGCGATTCACCGCGTTCGTAGCCCGGCGCGAAGACACCGATCGTGCCGAGGCTGCCCGCCCGATGGCCGAGCAAAGTCCAGAGCTGGCGGGCGAAGACGGTGGTCGAGGTCTTGCCGCTGGTGCCTGTCACGGCAACGACGATCTTCGGCTGCGCGCCGGCGAAGCGTGCCGCCATCAGTGCGAGTGCACGGCGCGGATTCGGCGCCGTCAACACCGCGACTTCCGACGGCACCGAAATCCGGCTCCCCTCAGGCAACAACAGCGCCGCGGCGCCGGCCTTCAGCGCCGCCGGGATGAAATCGCGGCCATCGACCTGGGTTCCGGGCAGAGCCGCGAACAGAAAGCCGGGAGCAACCTGACGCGAATCAACCGCAAGGCCCGCGATCTCGACACCGAGCGGCCCGGTCGCCTTCAGATGTTCGGCGTTGCCCGCCAGGATGTCGGTTGCGGAGATCAAGTCATTCAGCCTCAAGTGGAGCTCCAGCCGGGACGGTCTCGGTCGCGGCCGATTTCGATTCGGCGTCGCCCGTTGCTTTCACCTGCATCACAAGGGAATGCGATTTTTTTGAGGCGGGCGAATCGTAGTCCGGCACCAGCGCCACCAGCGGATTCTCTTCTTCCGGCGGCAGCACCGGCATCGGGCTGATGCCCATCAGCGGCGCCATGCGTTCGACGATCGAACCGACCGCGGGGGCGGAGACCCAGCCGCCGGTCGCGTAGCCATGGCTCTTCTTGTTGCCCTTCGGCTCATCGACCATGACCAGGATCGCGTAGCGCGGATCGTCCATCGGGAAGGCGGCCAGGAAGGAGGCGAGATTGGCGTGCTCCGAATAGCGCCCGCCCTTCTCCTTGTCGGCCGTGCCGGTCTTGCCGCCGACCTGATAGCCGGGTGTGTTGGCGAACTTGCCGGTGCCGACCAGAGTGACCAGGCGCATCAGCTGCCGCATCGAGGTCGAGACCTTCTCGGAAACCACGCGATGGCCTGCCGGCACCTCGTTCGGGCTGCGCTTCAGAAGCGTCGGCGTGATCATCAGGCCGTGGTTGATCACGGCCGACATGCCGGTCACCAGCTGCATCGGGCTGACCGAAATGCCATGGCCGTAGGACACGGTCATGGTGTTGATGCGTTTCCAGCTCTTCGCCGCGGGATACTGCGGCTCGCCCACTTCCGGCAGCTCGATCGGCGACTTATCCATCAAGCCGAACTTGGCGAGATAGGCCTGCTGCACCTCGGCGCCGAACTGGTCAGCCATCTTCGCCGAGCCGATGTTGGAGGAA
>Ga0209257_1001037_pt1 | contig 37043 bp, 29 predicted proteins | sample AraplaCvi_mCL_r2_FD_184277 | JGI IMG/M metagenome (GOLD analysis project Ga0209257, IMG submission 184277) | Arabidopsis root microbial communities from North Carolina, USA - plate scrape MF_Cvi_mCL_r2 (SPAdes) (version 2) | ecosystem: Host-associated > Plants > Roots > Endosphere | place: USA...
CGGCCGTGCGGCCGGTGCCTTGCCGGGCTTCAACTATTCGCCCGGCTTTCGGGCCGGCGCCAAGGGCGTTGTGTGGGACGAGGCCAATCTCGACCGCTGGCTGACCAACCCGCAGGCGATGTTTCCCGGCGCGGTGATGCTCTACAAGCAGGCCAACCCGGACAAGCGCCGGGCCATCATCGCCTTCCTGCAGACCCTGAAATAGTGCGGTCTATCTCGCCAAGAAAAACGGGGCCGGCGTAGAGCCGGCCCCGCTGCAAGTCGCAGGTCTGACGCTCAGATCTCCTTCTTCGCCATCGCATCGGCGATGAAGTCGGCCTGACGGATCGCCAGCGTGACGATGGTCAGGGTGGGATTCTCGGCGCCGCCGGTGGTGAACTGGCTGCCGTCCGAGACGAAGAGGTTCTTGATGTCGTGGGTCTGGCCGTGCTTGTTCACGACGCCGTCCTTCGCCTTCTCGCTCATCCGGTTGGTGCCGAGATTGTGGGTCGATGGATAGGGCGGGGTGTGGAAGCTCTGGATCGCCCCGGCGGCGCCATGGATCGCCGAGCCCTGGATATAGGCGTGGTTGCGCATGGCGACATCGTTGGGATGGTCATCGAAATGCACGTTCGCGACCGGCAGGCCGAATTTGTCCTTCACGTCCTTGTTGAGCGTGATGCCGTTCTTCTCCTGCGGCATGTCCTCGCCGACGATCCACATGCCGGCCATGTGGCTGTAGTGATCCATCGCCGAGGCGAACTGCCGGCCCCAGGCGCCGGGATCGAGGAAGGCCGCCATGAACGGCACGCCGAGCGACAGGGTCTCGAACTCGTAACCGCCGACGAAGCCGCGGCCGGGATCGAGCCGGGCCTCGTCCTGGACGATGCCGGCCATCGTGGTGCCGCGGTACATATGCACCGGCTTCTCGAAGATCGAATAGACCGAGGCGGTCATGTGCCGCATGTAGTTCTTGCCGACCATGCCGGAAGAATTGGCGAGACCGTCGGGATATTTGCCGCTGGCCGAGTTCAGCAGCAGGCGCGGGCTTTCGATCGAATTGCCGGCGACGCAGACGATGCGTGCTTTCTGCTCGTGGTGATTGCCCTCGGCATCGGCATAGACCACGCCGCTCGCCTTGCCGCTGTCGTCGTGGTTGATCTGCAGCACCTGGGCGCCCGGCCGGAGATCGAGCTTGCCGGTCGCCTCCGCCTTCGGGATCTCGGTGTAGAGCGTCGACCATTTGGCGCCCGACTTGCAGCCGGCGAAGCAGAAGCCGATCTGCTGGCACGAGCCGCGTCCGTCGCGCGGCTGCGAATTGATCGCCATCCGCCCGGTATGGACTTCCTTGTAGCCGAGCTTCCGGGCACCGTATTCCATTACCTTGAAGTTGTTGTTGCCGGGCAGGCCCGGGATCCCGTTGGTGCGGGTCACGCCCATCTTGTCCTCGGCCTTGGCGTAGTAGGGCTCGAGGTCGGCGAGGGTGATCGGCCAGTCGAGCAGGTTGGTGCCCGGGATATCGCCATAGACCGTCCGGGTCTTGAACTCGTGCTCCTGCAAGCGGAGCGAGGCGCCGGCCCAATGCGTGGTCGAGCCGCCGACCGTCTTGCAGATCCAGGCCGGCAGGCCGGAGAAGTCCTGATGCACCCGCCAGGTGCCGGACGTCGTCCTGGGATCGAGCCAGGACAGCATGCCGAAGGCTTCCCATTCGTTGTTGACGAAGTCTTCGATCTCGTTGCGCTGGCCGGCTTCGAGCAGGACGACCTTGATGCCCTTCTGGCAGAGCTCGTTGGCGAGCGTGCCGCCGCCGGCGCCGGATCCGATGATGACGACGACCGAATCGTCGCTCAGTTCATATTTCGCCATGATGTCTCTCCCCTCAACCCTGCTTGGGCAGCCAGTCGATGTCGTCGAACCCGCGGCTGATATAGCCGCCCTGCTCGGCAGAGGAGCCCTCGTAGCCGAGCTTCTTCCAGACATCGGGGTCGTTGTAGAGCGTGGTGACGACGGTGCCGCGCACCTTCTGGAAGAAGGGATCGGTCTGCATGCCGACCAGGGTGGCGAGCCGCCGCTCTTCCTTGGCCTTGAGGTAGCTGCCGCCACTCGCCTTGTCCAAGGCCGCGGCCCCGTCGGTCAGCAGCTTGGCGAGTGCCTCGTCTTTCGCCGCGGCCTGGTCGAGCGCCTCGGCGACCTTGGCGTAAGGCGCATCGTCGAACTGGTCGTGCGGATAGAGATCGCGCGCCATCCGGATCAGCGTCTTGCCGGTCGCCGCGTCGAGCTTGCTGAGTGCGAGCGCCCAGGCTCCGTTCGGACCGATCACCACCCCGCCGCCGGTTGCCGCCGCGGCGGCGGCAGCGAAGCTGGCCGACTTCAGGAATGTGCGGCGGCCCAGTTTCTTGATTGCCATTCTCGTTCCCTCCCGTTGTTGCTCTTTCGGCCGGCCCGTCTTTCAATCGGTCAGGCCGCGGCAGTCTTCATGCGTCAGCGATAGCGGCCGTGCCGCTCCAGCACCTCGATCTTGTAACCGTCGGGATCCTGCACGAAGAAGAAGCGCGCCATCAGCGCGCCGTCGCGGTGAAACTCCTTCACCGGATTTGGATTGAGGCCGGCCGCGGCGAAGCGCGCCTGCTCGGCGGCCGCGTCATCGACCACGACCGCGACATGGCCGTACCCGTCGCCATGCGAATAGGGTTCGGTGCGGCCCTTGTTCCAGGTCAGCTCGATCTCGAAATCCGCTTCCGGATTGCGCAGATAGATCAGGCTGAAATCGTCGAAGTCGAAGCGGTCGGCGATCTTCAAGCCAAAGGCGCGATCGTAGAACGCGATCGATCGCTCCGGCTCCAGCACGCGGATCATGGTGTGAATCGCCTTGGCCATCCTTTGCGCACCCGCTCTGTGTTCGGCTCGACGACGAGCCCTGCACAGGAGCTTACGCGCGGCGACCGCGGGCTTGGTGGTAGAGGGCTACTACACCCGCGGGGATGCGAGGCTCAGCTTATTGCGCTGCGACGAGCTTGCTGCGGCCGCGAGAGGCAGGCTCGGATGTGCAGGCCGGTTCCTGGAAGGGATCCAGAGTGATCGGCTTGGCCGGGCCGGCTTCGGCATGGCTGAGATAGACCAGGCAGGAGACCCGCAGCAGCGATGCGAAATTCGCCACATGACCGTGGATCTCGAGCGCCTCGTCGTAAAGCGTGGTCAGAAACCGCGGCAGGCCGATGTTCTGCCCGGCGGCGATCTCCGACAGGATGTCCCAGAAGCGCGCCTCGAGCCGGATGCTGGTGGCATGTCCGCCGAGGCGGATCGATTTGGTGATGCTTTCGTAGCTGGCCGGATCCTGACCGGCAAAGATGCGGCACATGACGTCCTCCCGGTGCACTGCTCGGCGTTTTCGCCTTTGCTTCTATTCTCACGCTCTCCGGAGAAGGGCGTCAATTGGCATTTCGGCCGATAATTCCGGCGCTTGCCCTATTGCGCGGCGGCACGCGCGGACGCTGCGGCAATCACCGGATCCTCCGCGACCAGATCGATGACCCAGTCTCTGAACCGCCGGATGCGCGGCTCCTCGGCGCGTTCCTTCAGGCAGGCGAGATACCAGCGCGCCGGCTGCTGCACGTCGATGTTGAAGGGCTGAACCAGCCGCCCGCCCTTGATGTCGGGCGCGGCCAGGAAATGCGGCACCAGCGCGATGCCCTGGCCGTCGATCGCGGCTTCGATCGCCAGCAGATACGTGTCGTATTTCGCGGCCGAGCGGCCCTTCAATTGCGGGACACCCGCGGCGTCCAGCCAGTGATGCCAGTCCTCGACCGCGGTATAGACTTCCAGCATCGCGTGGTTGACCAGGTCGGCCGGTTGCCGCAGGCCCATGCCCGCTTGCGCAAGGCCCGGCGTGCAGATCGGCGTCAGCCGCGCGTCGAAGAGATGCGTGTAGTGAAGGTCCGGATTGTCCGGCTTCACCGTCGAGATCATGCCGATATCGGCAAAGCTCGGGTCGAACTCCCAATGGAAGTCGCGGGTGTGGAAGCGCACCAGGATGTCGGGATGGCGCGCCTGGAAGGTGTGCAGCCGCGGGATCATCCAGCGCATCGCCACCGTGATATAGAGCTGCACCGTCAAGTCGCCGCCAAGCTCCGCACGGCTCACCAGGGCGGCGCCCTGGGCGATCCGGTCGAAGCCGTCGCGCAGATAGGGATAGAACTGCGCGCCGGCATCGGTCAGCACCATGCCGCGGGAGACCCGTCGGAACAGCGCCACCTTCAAAGCATCCTCCAGGGCCGCGATCTGGTGGCTGACCGCCGATTGGGTGATGCCGAGCTCTTCGGCGGCCCGGCGGAAGCTCTGGTGCCGCGCGGCGGCCTCGAAGCTCCGCAACGCGGTCAGAGACGGGATTTGGCGCTTGGACATGCACCCGTTTTAACATGAATCGAATTCATCTATGTATGAAAAAGCCTCTCTTGTGGCAGGCGCGATACGGCAAGATTATTGCCGAAAATCAGCACCCTGCGAGGATATGAGCCATGAGTGACGTTCAAGCCGAGGCCCCACGCGCCGAAACCGGCGCCAGGCGCGGCGGACGCGAGGCACGCCGTGCCCTGCGGGCGGCCCCCTTGCCGCAGAACGAGCGCCCGGTGCGGGCCGGCATGGAGGGCGGGCGCTACAAGCCGCTCTCCGACGGCGACATCCTGAAGATCCACCATACCGCGCTCGATATTCTCGAGCAGATCGGCCTCGCCGACGCGATCCCGACCGGCATCGAATACATGACCAAGGCCGGTGCGAAGCTCACCGACAAGGGACGCCTGATCTTCCCGCGTGCGCTGGTCGAGGACACGCTGGCGAAATGCGGCCGCAACTTCGTGCTGCACGGGCAGGATCCGCGCCACGACATGGAGCCCTGGGGCAAGCGCGTCTATTACGGCACGGCGGGCGCCGCGGTGCACATGGTCGATCCGGTCACCGGCGAATATCGCGAGTCGACGACCAAGGATCTCTACGACATCGCCCGCATGGTCGACACGTTGGACCACATCCATTTCTTCCAGCGCTCGGTGGTCTGCCGCGAGCTGCCCGATCCGCTCGAGATGGATTTCAACACCTGCTACGCCAGCGTCATGGGCACCACCAAGCATGTGGGCTCGAGCTGGGTGCACCAGGACCATCTGAAGAAATCCTTCGAGATGCTCCACATGATCGCCGGCGGCGAGGACAAGTGGCGCGCCCGCCCCTTCGTCAGCCAGTCTAACTGCTTCGTCGTGCCGCCGCTGAAGTTTGCGCAGGATGCCTGCGGCTGCCTGGAACTCGCGGTGCATGGCGGCATGCCGGTGCTGCTGCTTTCGGCGGGGCAGGCGGGCGCCACCGCGCCGGCGGCGCTCGCCGGTGCGATCGCGCAGGAAGTCGCCGAATGCCTCGCCGGCCTGGTCTATGTAAACGCGATCAAGCCGGGCCATCCGGCGATCTTTGGCACCTGGTGCTTCGTCTCCGACCTGCGCACCGGTGCGATGTCCGGTGGCTCGCCGGAGCAGGCATTGCTTTCGGCCGCCTCGGCGCAGCTCGCGCAGTTCTACAACCTGACCGGTGGCACCGCCTCGGGCATGACCGATGCGAAACTGCCGGATGCGCAGTCGGGCTATGAGAAAGCCTATAACCACGCACTGGTCGGCAATGCCGGCGCCAACCTGATCTATGAATCGGCCGGGATGCAGGCGAGCCTGCTGGGCTTCTCACTCGAAAGCCTGCTGATCGACAACGACATCATCGGCGCGGCACAGCGCACCATCAAAGGCATCGAGGTCACCGAGGATTCGCTCTCGCTGGAAACGATCCGACAGACCTGCCTCGAGGGCCCGGGCCACTTCTTGGGCTCGGACCAGACGCTGGCGCGCATGCAGTCGGAATATGTCTACCCGTCGATCGGCGACCGCTCAAATCCGAAAGACTGGGTGGAGCAGGGCCGTCCGACCATCCTCGACCGCGCGACCAAGAACACCAAGTCGATCCTGGCGCGGCATTACCCGCGCCATGTCTCCGACGAGATCGACGACCAGATTCGCGCCAAGCTGCCGGTGCGCCTGGCGCGCGAGGCGATGCGGCCGGCTTAGAGCGCTGGCGCCGCAACTACTCGGTCGTCATGCCAAGGCTTGGCCTTGGCATCCACGAGTTTGGAGCGGCTGGAAGAAACTCGTGGACCCAAGGCCAAGCCTTGGGGTGACGGCCGAGAGTAAGGCGGTCGTCGAGAAACAAGGGGACCAACCATGCCAGACCATGCCCGCGTAGTGATCATCGGCGGCGGGGCCGTCGGCACCAGCGTGCTTTATCACCTCGCCAAGCTCGGCTGGACCGATTGCCTGCTGATCGACCGCGACGAGCTCGCCTCCGGCTCGACCTGGCATGCGGCCGGCAATGTGCCGAACTATTCGACCTCCTGGAACGTCATCAAGTACCAGCGCTACACCTCGAAGCTCTACGCGACGCTCGGCGAAGAGGTCGACTATCCGATCAACTACCACGTCACCGGCTCGATCCGCCTCGCGCATCGCCAGGAGCGCATGGAGGAATACGGCCATGTGAAGTCGATGGCCAAGGCGCAAGGCATCGATTTCGAAGTGATCGGCCCGAACGAGATCAAGGACAAGTATCCGTTCATTGAACTGGACGACATCCGCGGCGGCCTCTGGGATCCGTTCGACGGCGACATTGATCCCTCACAGCTCACCCAGGCGTTTGCCAAAGGCGCCAAGGACAAGGGTGCGCGCGTCCAGCGCTTCAACCCGGTGAAGGCGATCCGGCAGAAGCCGAACGGGGAATGGGAGCTCGACACCAAGAACGGCATCGTCACCGCCGAGATCGTGGTCAACGCCGCCGGCTATCGCGCCGGGGAAGTCGCCGCCTTGGTCGGCCAGTACCTGCCTTTGGTCTCGATGCAGCATCAATACCTGGTGACCGAGCAGATTCCGGAGTTGAGCGCGCTCAAGCAGAAGCTGCCGCTGCTGCGCGATCCTGACGTCTCATACTACCTGCGCCAGGAGCGCGAAGGCCTGCTGCTCGGCCCTTACGAATGGGACTGCAAAGCGGATTGGCTGAACGGCATCCCGGAAGAGTTCTCATTCCAGCTCTACCCCGACGATCTCGATCGCCTCGAAAAGTATATCGAGGCCGCGATCGGCCGCGTGCCGATCCTGGGGCAGGTCGGCATCCAGAAGGTGATAAACGGCCCGATCCCGTACTCGCCCGACGGCAACCCCTATATCGGCCCGCAGCACGGCCTCCGCAATTTCTACAACTGCAACACCTTCAGCTTCGGCATCAGCCAGGCGGGTGGTGCGGGCAAGACCATGGCGGAATGGATCGTCTACGGTCAGCCGGAATGGGATCTCTGGGGCTTCGACCATCGCCGCTTCACCGATTTCGCCGACCGCGACTACGTGCACCACAAGGCGGTCGAGCTCTATCAGAACGAATACGAGATCGGCTTCCCGGTCGAGGAACGTCCGGCCGGCCGGCCGCGCAAGGTCACGGCACTCTACGACACGCTGAAAGCCAAGGGCGCCTTCTTCGGCGCCCGCGGCGGCTGGGAACGTGCCGCCTATTTCCCGCGCAATGCGAAAGAGGCGGAGCAGAAGCTCTCCTTCCACCGCGCCGAGATGCGCTGGTTCGCGCCCGTCGCCGAGGAATGCAAGGCGGTCAACGAGCGCGTCGGCATCATGGACCTCGGCGGCTTCACCAAATATTGGGTGAGCGGCGCCGGTGCGGAGGCGTGGCTCGACAAGATCATCTGCGGCAATCTGCCGAAACTGGGCCGCGTCTCGCTCGGCTACGCCCTGACCGAGCGCGGCACGATCCTTTCCGAGTTCACCATCACCCGCACCGCCGCCGATCGCTTCTACCTGCTCTCGGCGGGCTCGGCGCTGTGGCACGACACTGACTGGCTGCAAGCGCATCTGCCGGCCGATGGATCGGTGAAGCTCGAAGAGGTGAGCGCCGCCGGCTCCTCCCTGGTGATCGCCGGACCGAAGAGCCGCGCGCTCTTGTCGAAGCTGACCGACGCCGATCTCTCCAACACCGCGTTCCCCTGGCCGAGCGCGCAAGAGATCGCCGTCGCCGGAAAGAAGGTCCTGGCACTCCGCGTGAACTATGTCGGCGAACTCGGCTGGGAGCTGCACGTGCCCATGGCCGACCTGGTCCAGGTCTATGACGCGGTCTGGAAAGCGGGCGAGCCCTTCGACATCGCCGATTTCGGCATGTACGCGATGGAGAGCCTGCGCCTCGAAAAGGGCTACCGCTCCTGGAAGCAGGACATCACCCATGAATACACGCCCTTCGACGCCGGTTTGGAGCGCTTCGTGAAGCTCGAAAAGGGCGATTTCATCGGCAAGCAAGCCTTGCTCGAACGCCACGCCAAGGGCGAGGCCGAGCGTTTCGTGCCGCTGATCGTGGACACGCCCACGGCCGACGCGCTCACCTGCTCGATCGTGTTCGACGGCGCGACCCAGGTCGGCATCGTCGGCTCCGGCGGCTACGGCCACCGCATCGGCAAGAGCATCGCGCTCGCCTATGTGCGCAAGGATCTGGCGGCACCCGGCTCCAAGCTGGAGATCGAGATCCTCGGCCAACGCTACAAGGCGACCGTGGCAGCGGAGCCGATCTACGACCCGAAGAACGAGCGACTCAGGGCGTGATGCACTCGGTTTTGCCTCCACACTCGGTCGTCATCCCAAGGCTTGGCCTTGGGATCCACGAGTTCCTTGCGCTGTATCGACAAACTCGTGGATGCCAAGCCTAAAGCTTGGCATGACGAGCTGAAATAAACCTTCCAGCGAGACCAGACCGTCATGACCCTCCCCAGCAAAGCCCGTGTCGTCATCATCGGCGGCGGAATCGTCGGCTGCTCCATCGCCTATCATCTCGGCAAGCTCGGCTGGTCCGATACCGTGCTCTTGGAGCGCAAGAAGCTGACATCGGGCACGACCTGGCATGCGGCGGGTCTGGTGCGGGCCTCGCTCTACACCGAGAACCTCACCAAGCTCGCGAAATACACGGTCGATCTCTACACCGGCCTCGAAGCCGAGACCGGCCAGGCGACCGGCTTCGTGCAGCCGGGCTCGCTCTCGATCGCGACCAATGAAGCGCGGTTCGAAGAATTGCTGCGTGGGATGGACATGCTGCACGCCTTCGACGTGCCGGCAGAGAAGTTCACCGCGGCCCAGGTCCAGGAGAAATGGCCGCTGATGAACGTCGATGACGTGCTCGGCGGCGTCTTCTACCCGAAGGACGGCAAGTGCAATCCGGCGGACACCACCATGGCGCTGGCGCGCGGTGCCCGCATGAAGGGCGTGAAGATCTTCGAGGATGTGAAGGTCGAAGAGGTGCTGGTCGAGAACGGCCGTGCCACCGGGGTACGCACGGAGCAAGGCACGATCCAGGCGGACTATGTGGTCTGTGCCGCCGGTATGTGGTCGCGCGAGATCGGCGCCAGATTGGGCGTCAACATCCCGCTGCATGCCTGCGAGCATTTCTACATCGTGACCGAGCCGATGGAGGGCATGACCGCCAACCTGCCGGTGATGCGCGATATGGATGCCTGCGCCTATTACAAGGAGGACGCTGGCAAGCTGCTGCTGGGCGCCTTCGAGCCCAAGGCCAAGCCCTGGGGCATGGACGGCATCCGCGAGGATTTCGCCTTCGATGAACTGCCGGAGGACTTCGACCATTTCCAGCCGATCCTGGAAGGCGCGATCCACCGCGTGCCGAGCCTGGAGAAGGTCGGCATCCGCAAGTTCTTCAACGGGCCGGAGAGCTTCACCGCCGACCAGCGCTACATTCTCGGTCCGGCGCCGGAACTCGAGAACTTCTTCGTCGCCGCCGGCTTCAACTCGATCGGCATCCAGTCTGGTGGCGGTGCCGGCATGGCGCTGGCGCATTGGATCGTCAACGGCGAGCCGCCCTTCGATCTCTGGGATGTCGATATCCGCCGGCTCATGCCGCATATGAGCCGCAAGAGCTTCCTTGTGCCGCGCGTCTCGGAAGCGTTGGGATTGCTCTATGCGATGCATTGGCCGTACCGGCAGTTCGAATCCTCGCGCAATGTGCGACTCACGCCGTTCTACGAAGATTGGAAGGGTTTGAACGCCTGCTTCGGCGAGGTCGCGGGCTGGGAGCGGCCGAACTGGTATGCGCCCAAGGGCGTGAAGCCGGAATACCAATACTCCTACGGAAGACAGAACTGGTTCGACTATTGCGGCGACGAATGCCGCAACACCCGGACCAATGTCGGCTTGCTGGATCTTTCGACCTTCGCGAAGTTCCTGGTGGTCGGGCCGGATGCCGAGGCTGAGTTGCAGCGCATCTGTACCGCCAATGTCGCACCCGTCGGCCGCGCTCACTACACCCAGTGGCTCAACCCGAAAGGCGGCATCGAGGCCGATCTCACGGTGACACGGCTCCGTGACGGCCGCTTCATGGTGGTGACGGCCGCGGCGACGGCGACGCGTGACTGGCATTACCTCAAGTCCAATATCCGCCCCGAGGCGCAGGTCGATCTGATCGACGTCACCAATGCCTTCGCCGCGCTCGGCCTCATGGGCCCGAAGAGCCGCGAGCTCTTGTCGAAGCTCACCGATGCCGATCTCGGCAACGCAGGCTTCCCGTTCGGCGCAACCCAGGGAATCGAGATCGGCGCGGCCCGGGTCCTGGCGCAGCGCATTTCCTATGTCGGCGAGCTGGGTTGGGAACTCTACATCCCCGCGGAGTTCGCCCGCGGCGTGCTCAGGCTCATCCTCGAAGCCGGGCACGAGTTCGGCCTGAAGCCGACCGGCATGCATGCCATGGATTCCATGCGTATCGAGAAGGCCTTCCGCCATTGGGGCCACGACATCGGCACCCATGACACCATTCTCGAGGCGGGCCTCGGCTTCACCTGCGATTTCGGGAAGGATTTCATCGGCAAGGACGCCGTCGCGAAGCAGCGCAGCGAGAACGTGCTGAAGCGCCGCATGGTGCAGTTCGCCATGGAGGACACGGCGCTGCTGCTCTATCACAACGAACCGATCTACCGCGACGGCAAGCGTGTCGGCCTCGTGACCTCTGCCAATTACGGCCACACGCTGGGTGCCGCGATCGGCATGGGCTATGTCTCGCACGAAGCCGGCGTCGATGCCGACTTCATCAAGTCCGGCAAATTCGAGATCGCCATCGCCGGCGTGCGCCACCCCGCAAAGGCCAGCCTGCGGCCGATGCTCGATCCGACCGGCGCGCGGATGAAGGCTTGACCTTACGGAACCGCCAGCGCGCGCCGTTCCTGCAGCAAGGTCTCCAGCAGCTCCAGCAGCTTCCGGCGATCGACCGGTTTCGCCATCACGCCATCGGCCCCGGCGTCGCGGGCGGCGAGATCGACCTCGACGATGTCCCGGCCGGATAGCATCACGATGACTGGTCCGGGCGCCGGCTGCGTGGCACGAAGCTGGCGACAGACGTCGTAGCCGTTCATATCCGGCATGGTCACGTCGAGCAGGACCACCTCGAACCTGCTCTCCGCGGCGAGAGCCAGCGCTTCGCGACCGCCGCCGGCACCGACCAGCTGGGTGCAGCCGGCCTTCTCCAGGATCGCCTTGATCAGCTCCAGCGCGAAGGGTGAATCATCGGCGACCAGGACACGGCAGCCGGCAACCAGACTCTCACTCAAGATTCATCATCCCGTCCGCGGCGCCCGGCATCCGGCCGCCAAAGCCGGCATCTTGTCGCCCGGCGTCGCCCCTGGCAACGGCCCTCAAGAGGATGTCTAATCCGCGCGGGTTAATCGGGGAGATGCGGCTGCCGTGCTTGACCGCTCGAAACGGGGTTTGATCCTGGCAGGGCTATGGCTGGCGCTGGCGATCGCGGTCGCGCTGGCGGCCGGCGGCCTCGATTGGCGCAATGTGGGACCGCGCCATGTCCTGCTGCTGGTCGCGGTGGCCTGCGGCGCGGGCTGCTTGATCTTCGTCACCTCGGCGCTGGCGCGCATCCATGCGCGGCTGGAAAAGCTGCGCGGCCATGTGGCGCTGGCGGCTTCCGACACGCCGCTGCCGCCGCTCGCGGTCGAATCGCCCGACTCGATCGCCCGGCTGCATCTCGCGGTCGCCGATCTCATCGGCCGCCGCCGCATCCATCAGGCCGAGCTCGACCGCCGGCTGGAACAGATACTGGCGGCACTGCCCGATCCGGTCCTGGTGGTGACGCCGGAAGGGCTGATCAGCCTCGTCAATGCCGCCGGCCGCGCGCTCTTCGACGCACAGGCCTCGATGGTCGGCTCCAGCGTCTACGACCTGGTGACGCAGGCGGCCTTGGCCGAGGCCATGGCGGAATCCCGGCGCCGGGGCATGGCGGTCGATTGCCGGTTGGAGACGCCGGCCGGCGCGCGGCTGAGCGCTTCGGTCAGCGCCATCCCCGATGCCGGCGGCGCGGTGATCCGCTTCGCCGCCGGGCAGGGCATCCTCGGAACGATGGAGCACGATCTCGCTTTGCACGATCGGTCGCCGGCCGCGCGCGTGACGGCCGACACCGCCTTGGCCGTGCTCCCCGCGCTGGTGCTCGACACCGAGACCACCGGCCTCAACCCGGCGCGCGACCGCATCGTCTCGCTGGGCGCCGTGCGGCTCCAGGGAGGCAAGCTGCTCCGCAACCAGGTGCTCGATCTGCTGATCAATCCCGGCCGGCAGATCCCGGCGGTCTCGACCGCGGTGCACGGCATCTCCGACCTGATGGTGCTGCCGGCACCGGCTTATGCGGAGGTGGCACCGAAGATCATGGCAGCGCTGCAAGGCTTGGCGGTGATTGGCCACCACACGGTGTTCGACCTCGCCGTGCTGCGGCGAGCCTCCACTGCGGTCGGCATCGACTGGCAGGATCCGCCCTGGCTCGACACCGCGCTGCTCTATTCGGCGCTCCATCCCGAAGCCCGCCATTTCGATCTCGACGCGGCGGCCGAAGCGCTGGGTGTTGCGATCCACGGCCGCCACACCGCGCTCGGCGACGCGTTGGCGACGGCGGAGCTTTATCTGAAACTGCTGCCGATGCTCCAGGCCCGCGGCATCCTGACCCTCGGCCAGGCGATGGCCTTCCAGATGACCGCGCGCAAGGCGGCCCAAGCCCACCCGGTCGAGGGGACCGGCGCATGACCGCGGACGTGGCCTTGAGCCGGATTGATCCCTTTCCGTATCAGCATCGCCTCGCGGAGGTGATGTCGCGCCCGGTCGAGACCATCGCGCCCGAGGCGAGCTGCACCACGGCTGCCACGACGATGCGCCGCTTGAAGATCAGCTCGCTCTTGATCCTCGATGAAAACGGCCGGCCGGCCGGCATCATCACCGAGCGCGATCTCCTCAATGCCGTCGCCGAGCTCGGCGCCTCGGCGCTCGATCTTCCGGTGGGCGTGCGGATGAGCGGCCCGCTGGTCTGCCTGCCGCCGGATGCCTTCGTCTTCACCGCCCTCGCGCGCATGGCGCATGGCGGATACCGCCACATGCCGGTGGTGGATCCGGTCACCGGCAAGGCGGTCGGCATGGTGACGGCGGGTTCCGTCCTGAAGCTGCGTGCCCAGCAGGCGCTGGTCCTCGCCGACGATATCGGCGGCGCGAAATCCGCCGCGGAGCTCGCCGCGGTGCAGACCCGCCTGCCGGCGATCGCCGGCGGGCTCCTGAAAGAGGGGATCGGCGCCCGGCAGATCGCGGCGGTGATCAGCGCCGTGCTGCGCGACATTTCCGGCCGCGCCGCCGCGCTCGCCTGCGAGTCTCTGGAGGCCGAGGGGAAGCGCGCGCCGGCGCGCTGGTGCTATCTCGTCCTCGGCTCCGGCGGGCGCGGCGAAAGCCTGCTCGCCGCCGACCAGGACAACGCGCTGGTCCATGACGCCGCCAGCGACGACGATCCCTGGTTCGCCGAGCTCGGCAAGCGCGCCTCCGAGATCCAGGACGCTGCCGGGATTCCGTTCTGCCGCGGCCAGGTCATGGCGATGAACCGCCACCTCCGGCACAATCTCCGGGGCTGGCGCGACGAGGTGGCGTTGTGGATCGAGCGGCTGGCGCCGGAAGCCCTGCTCAATGCCGACATCTTCTACGACTTCCAGCCGGTCGCCGGCGACTACAGCCTCGCGTCGGCGCTTCGGGACTCCGCGACCGCGCTCGGCCGGGATCCGGGCTTCATCCGCGCGCTCGCCGGAACCGCGGCGCGGCGGGGCAGCGCGCTCAACATCTTCGGCCGGTTTCGCGAAGAGGACGGGCGGGTCGATCTGAAGCGCGGCGGCCTGCTGCCGATCGTCTCCGGCGGCCGCGTCCTGGCGCTGCGTCTCGGATCGAAGGCGACCGCGACGCCGGAACGCTGGCGCGCCGCCGTGGATCAGGGCTTCGTGCGACGCGAGGATTTCGCCCGGATCGACGATGCCCATGAGATGATCCTGGAGCTCATCCTCGCCCAGCAGATCGCCGATCTCGCCGCCGGCCGCGCGCCCGGCACCGCGGTCGAGGTGCGCCGGCTGCTCGGTCTCTCTCGCGAACGCCTGAAACAGGCGCTTAAGATCGTCGGCGAGATCGACCTCATCCTCAACCATGTGCTTGGACCCTGATGACGAAGCCTCATGCCCGAACCATCGACAGCCTGATCGACGAGATCACGGCCCTCACCGAAGAGGATCGCACGCTGCTGCAGCGGCTGCGCAGCGAACGGGCCGACCGCCAGCCGCCGGCGGCGCCCGCGCTCACGACCGGCGACCGGGTCGCCGACTGGATCGCCGCGGTGGTCGGCTCCTGGCCCTTCGTGATCGCCCAGTCGGTGCTGCTGACCCTCTGGATCCTGGTCAATGTCTATGCCTGGGTGCAGGCCTGGGATCCCTATCCGTTCATCCTCTTGAACCTGATGCTGTCCTTCCAGGCGGCCTATACCGCGCCGGTCATCCTGATGAGCCAGAACCGCCAGGCGATACTCGACCGCCAGGACCAGGCCAACGACTACGACGTGAACCTCAAGGCCGAGCTCGAGATCGAGCTGCTGCACCACAAGATCGACCTCCTGCGCACCAAGGAGATCCAGCTCCTGACCGAGCTGGTGAAGGACCTGTCGCAGAAGCTGGCGGCGCGCGAGACTCCGATCGTGTGATGTCGCGCACATTTTCGGAGCCGGCGTTCTTCGCCGGCCCGTAATTCTACGTAGTCTGCGCGAAAGCCGCGGATTTCCTCGATACCTCGCATTTGCCGCAATTGCAGCGCAGCCGCGCCATAAACCGGCGCTTAAACAATTGCGCGTAGATTGACCTCGTCAGCGCGGTCTTCGCCAACTCTCCGGTCCTTGTGACCCCGGTCATAGCGAGGAAGCGAACCCGGTGGCAGTTTGCATCGACAGTTGAGTATCGACCACAAGCCAAAGGATCCGTGCCGTGTCCGCGCCCCGTCTTCGCAATGCCAGCCTCGCCCTCCCGCAGTTGCCTGCCGGGCTGAGCACGTTCCTGGCGCGCGCGGCCCTCGGCGGTTTCGCCGTCTTCCTCCTGGCGCTGGCCAGCCATTCCTGACCGGGGCGGTAGATGTCGCGGCGGTTCAACCTGCTGACCGGCATCCGGGCCTTCGCCGTCCTCGACGCCCTCGTCCTTTTGGCCCTGATCTGGCTGATCGCCACCTCCGACCTGTTTTCCTGAGGGCGGTTCCCGGTGATTCCCGGTCGCTGATCGTGGTTTAGCCGGCCGCCCGGCGGTGCTAGCCTCCGCGCCATGGCACGGCCCGATCCTTCCAGAAACCAACCTCTGATCACCGAGATTCCGGCAGCGCGTATTCCCACCGATCTGCTGGATTGGGTCGCCGGCTTTGTGGATTGCCCCGGTCTCGTCTTCCTCGACAGCGCGCTGCGCCACGACAGCCTCGGCCGCTATTCCTTCATCGCTGCCGATCCCATCCACCGGCTGCTGACCCGCGGCGCCGCGACCACGATCGACGGCGCCCCCTTCGTCGGCTCGCCCTTCGAGGCGATCGAGCAGCTCCTGGCCCGCTATCCCCTGGAGCAGGTCCCCGGCCTGCCGCCGTTCCAGACCGGCCTCGCCGGACAGTTCGGCTACGGCCTTCGGCACCATATCGAGAACGTGCCGGCCCATGCCCGCGCGGACCACGGCTTCCCCGATCTGGAGCTCGGCTGGTACGACACCGTGGTCGCCGTCGATCATCGCGAGCAGCGCGCCTTCATCTTCGCCGGCGGCGATCAGGCCGAAGCGCGGACCCGATGGGCACTCGCCCGTCTGGACCGCAGGGCGCAACGCGCCACGCCCCACTGGGAGATCGAGCCCGAGCCGGACCTCTCCGCCGACCGGCACCGCCGCGCCATCCGCCGTACCATCGACTACATCGAGGCCGGCGACATCTACCAGGCCAACATCACCCAACGTTTCCAAGCCGATCTGCCGGCGGGCTTCGAACGGCTCGCGCTCTATGCGGCGCTCCGCCGGCGCAACCCGGCGACCTTCGCGGCTTTCATCGACTTCGGCGCGACGGCCCTGCTCTCGTCCTCGCCGGAGCGGTTCCTGAAGGTCGAGGACGGAATGATCGAGACCCGGCCGATCAAAGGCACGCGCCCGCGCGGTTCCAATCCGGCGCTTGATGCCGCGCTCGCCCGCGAGCTCGTCGCCAGCGAGAAGGACCGCGCCGAGAACCTGATGATTGTCGATCTCCTGCGCAATGATCTCGGCCGGGTGGCGAAGCTCGGCTCGGTCAAGGTGCCGGTGCTGATCGGGCTGGAGTCTTATGCGACCGTGCATCATCTGGTTTCCGTGGTGACCGCGGAGCTCGACCAAGGCAAGACCGCGGTCGATCTGCTTCGCGCGGCGTTTCCCGGTGGCTCGGTCACGGGCGCGCCGAAAATCCGCGCCATGGAGATCATCGCCGAGCTGGAGCCGACCGAGCGCGGCCCCTATTGCGGCGCCATCGGCTATCTCTCGGCCGGCGGCGCCATGGACACCAACATCGTCATCCGCACGCTGCTGATCGACCGCGACCGCATCACTTTCCAGGTGGGCGGCGGCATCGTCGCCGACAGCGATCCGCAGGCCGAATGGAAAGAGAGTCTCACCAAGGCCAAGGCGCTGATCGAAACCCTGGCGGGCCGGGCCAAGCGCGCCGCCAAGAAGAGCGCCTGATGCTCTATTTGAACGGCGCCATAGTCCCTGCCGATTTCGCGCGCATCGATCCCGCCGACCGCGGCTTCACCCTGGCCGACGGCCTGTTCGAGACTTTGCGCGCCTATGCCGGCAAGCCGTTCCGCCTGGAAGACCATCTGGTGCGCCTGGAATCTTCGGCGCAGGCCCTGGGCATCCCGCTGTTGTTCGACCCGGTCCGGATCGCGGAAGCCGTGCTCGAGGTGCTGGCAGCCAACAACCTCGGCGAAGGCGACGCTGCGATCCGCATCACGGCGACCCGCGGCACCGGCCCGCGGGGTCTCGCGCCGCCCGCCGAGGTGAAGCCGACCCTGCTGATCACCGCCTCTGCCTATGCGCCGTTACCGGAGCGCTGCGCGGCGGCGATCGTCGAGATCCGGCGCAACGAAGGCTCGCCGCTCTCGCGGATGAAATCGCTGGGCTATCTGGACAACGTCATCGCCGCGCGCGAAGCGGCCGCGCGCGGGGCCGAGGAGGCGATCCTGCTCAACAATGCTGATCGCGTCGCTGGCGGGGCCCGCGCCAATGTCTTCGCCGTGCTGGACGGGCGGCTGGTGACGCCGCCCTTAAGAGACGGCGTGCTGCCGGGCATCGCACGGCGCGTGGTGCTGGAGCTGGCGGCGGAACTGCGGATCCCGGCGGAGGAAGCTTCGCTTTCTCCCACGGATCTCGCCGCGGCAAAGGAAATTTTCCTGACCAATTCCCTATTCGAGATTCGGTCGATCGGCCGGCTCGAAGACTGGGAGTTCGGCGCCGCCGAGATCGCCGACCAGCTCAGGGCGGCTTACCGGGCGCTGACCTGACGCCGTTCGGGAGGGGGGTGACGCTCCCGGCCGATCCGGCTAGGCTCGGCCACTTTTTCGGCTCCAGACACCATTCGAACGCAACAGGGGAACTCCATGGCCAAGGTCTTCGAGACGCTGGACGAGCGATTCAACAACCTCTTCGTCGGTACTGCGCAACTGGACAAGCTCTACACCGGCTGCCGCTGGGCGGAAGGCCCGGCCTATTTCGCCGCCGGGCGTTATCTCGTCTGGTCGGACATTCCGAACGATCGGATGCTGCGCTATGACGAGACCAGCGGCCAGACCTCGGTTTTCCGCGCCCCCGCCGGCAACACCAACGGCCACACCGTCGACCGCAAGGGCCGCCTGGTCTCCTGCGAGCATGGCGGCCGCCGCGTCTCGCGCACCCAGTTCGACGGCACGGTCATCACGCTTGCCGATTCCTACAAGGGCAAGCGCCTCAACAGCCCGAACGACGTCGTGGTGAAATCCGACGGCAGCATCTGGTTCACCGATCCCAGCTACGGCATCGATTCCGATTACGAGGGCAACAAGTCGCCGAGCGAGCAGAAGGGCAACTACGTCTATCGCATCGACCCGAAGAGCGGCGCGGTCACCGTGGTCGCCGACGACTTCGTGCAGCCGAACGGCATCGCCTTCTCACCCGACGAGAAGGAGCTCTACATCGTCGATACCGGCGCCACTCATAAGAAGAACGGGCCGAAGCACATCCGCCGCTTCGAAGTCAAAGGCGACAAGCTGAAGGACAAGGGCGTGTTCGCGAAATGCACCGCGGGCCTGTTCGACGGCTTCCGCTTCGACACCGAAGGCCGGATCTGGACCAGCGCCGCCGACGGCGTCCATTGCTACGACAAGGACGGCACCCTGATCGGCAAGGTCCTGGTGCCTGAAGTGGTCGCCAATGTCTGCTTCGGCGGCCCGAAGCGGAACTACCTCTACATTTGCGGCACCACCTCGCTCTACGCCGTGCGCCTCAAGGTCAACGGCGTCCGGACGTTCTGATCGGACGATACCAATGGTCTTGCCGGGGCTTGACCGGGGCATCTCGTGCCAATCGGCGCAAGATTGCCGGGTCAAGCCCGGCAATGCCGGTTGGGGTTAGCTCCCGTCGCTCACCAGCACCGCCATCAGCAGGGCATTCTCCTTGCCGCGGTTGACCCAGGCGTGGTTGGTGCCGCGTTGGATCACGCAGTCGAACGGCTTCAGCGTCCGCTCCTCTTTTTCCAGCACCAGCGTGATCTCGCCGGAAAGCAGGATGATGTAATCCGTCGTCGGCGATTTGTGCATCGCCGGATGGACCGACGTGTCAGGCTGCAGATGCGCGCCCTTCATCGCGGCGAACCACTCGGCATTGGCCTTGCGCTTCTCCTCGTCGGAGAGGTGCGCGAACTCGCTTTCCGGCGGAATCTCGAAATAGCGGAACAGCGTGCCGCCATGCGGCGGCTCGAGCTGGGTCGAGAGCGCGCCGTGGTCGATGCCGTCGGTATGGTTGACCTTGCCCGGCTTGGTGATCCAGAGCTCGGTCAGGACCGTGATGATGTTGTCGGCGATGCCGTCGATCATGACGCCGGATTTGCCCTCGGCGTCGTTGGTGGTGACGATTCGGCGGATTTGTCTCAGCATGTTTTCACTCACCCTGCAAACCGAGGTTCGGCGATGCCCTTCACACCCAGGCCGGTGACGGCGAAGACGCCGCCGGCATTGGCCTCCTTCTGCGGCACGCCTTTCATCGGGCGGCCCATCGAGGTGCAATAGAGCACGTCGAGATTGGCGCCGCCGAACATCACGCTGGTCAGGTTCCGCACCGGGAACTCGATCATCCGGTCGATGCGGCCGTCCGGCGCATAGCGGATGATGCGACCGCCGAACACATGGGCGTTCCAGATGAAGCCTTCGGAATCGACCGTCGAACCGTCGAAGGTGCCGGGATATTCCCAGGCGGTCAGGAATTTGCGGCGGTTGGAGACGTTGCCCGTGTCGATGTCGTAGTCGTAGGCGTACATGACCTTGTCGTAGGAGTCGCAGAAGTAGAAGGTCTTGTTGTCCGGCGACCAGCACGGCCCGTTCGAGCACTTGATCCCGGAATCGAGCTTGTGGATGGAGAGGTCGGGATCGAGCCGGTAGAGCGCGGAATTGCGCACCGGGCGCTGCCCGCGATTCGCATCCTCGCGGTCATGGTCATAGGCCATGTAGCCGGCGATGAAACGACCGCGGCGATCGACCTTGCCGTCGTTCAGCCGGTTCTCCGGCTCGTCGGCTTCGGGATCGCCGATATGCGTCAGCTTCTGGGTCGCAAAGTCGTAGAGGCTGAACCCGTTGGCGAGCGCCAGCACCGCGCCGCCTTTCTCGCGCAGCGCCATCGAGCCGATATGCGTCGGCACGAAATAGCGCTTCACGTCGCTGCCGTCTTCCTTGGCGCTGTAGATCTCGGCCGCGGAACTGTCGATCCAGTAGAGCCGCTGCTCCTTCACGTCCCAGAGCGGCCCTTCGCCGAGATGGTTCTTGGCGTCGACGATGCAGCGGATCTCGACCATGGCGTCTCTCCCCAATCGGTGTTCTTGCCAGCGACTTCTTCTTGGGCGCCGAGGATAGCGGCGCCGGGGCGGATGGCAATCGATTTTGTGATCACATATCGAAGATAGACGGTGTTTCAAACCGTCCGTGCCTGCTGTAGGCTGGTGGGAGAGGCTCTATGATGGTCTCGGCAGCGCGATTCGCCCCGGTTTGGCTTGAGGCTTGAGAGAACGAGATGGACGACAAAGTCAGACCGATCGACGTCACGACCGTGCAGGAGCGGGTCTATCAGGAGTTGCGCAACGCCCTCTATCAGGGGCGCTTCATGCCGGGCGAGGTGCTGACCATTCGGGCGCTGGCCGCGGCGCTGGGCACCAGCCCGATGCCGGTGCGGGAGGCGATCCAGCGCCTGGTGACGGAGAATGCGCTGACCCAGCTCCCGAACCGGACCTTCCAGGTCGCGGCCCTCACCCTCGAGAATTACGACGAGTGGATCCGGCTCCGCTGCGAGATCGAAGGCTATGCGGCCGAGCGCGCTGCGATGCGCGCGACGCCGAAGATCTGTGCCGAGCTCCGCAAGATCAACAATGCCTTCGGCAAGACGATCGAGGTGCGCGATGCAGCCGGCATGCTGGAAGGCAACCAGCATTTCCACTTCGCCGTCTATGAGGCCGCGCAATCCGATGCGCTCCTGAAGATTATCGGCTCGCTCTGGCTGCGCTTCGGCCCGGTGCTCGCCTTCGTGCAGCATGTCGAGGGCTCGATCGAGATGTTCCGGCGCGGCGTCGTGGTGCATGAGCGCGTCATCGCCGCCATGGAGCGCCGCGATGTCGAGGAGGCGCGCTTCGCGCTGGCACTCGACATCCGCGCCGCCGCCGCCTGGTTCCGCCGCCACCATTTCGGCGCGACCTATGAGGCGCAGCCGGAATTGACTCCGCGCCGCGGCGTCGGCCGGCGGCAGTAGGCGGCTTCATCAACCTTCGCGGGTGCCCGTCGGCTGTCGGGCCATCGCAGGCGAACGCTCCCTCCGATCGCTATCCTTTCCGATCAAGATCATAATCCTATCTGTGATCACAGATGTTAGATAGAATATGTTGACCGCAGACCAGACGGCCGCAATACTATGCAAGACGCGGGCGCCAAAGCGGTGCCCGTGCGAGGGGTGATGGGCGGCCAGCGAACGAGCCGCCCGAAACGATCAACCGGGAGGAAAGCGATGAAGCTTCAATGGAAGTCGAAGATCGCGGCTGCCTGCATGGGCGTCGCGATGGGTCTGGGTGCGTGGAACGGCGCGGCCGAGGCGCAGGAGAAGTTCAAGATCTTCCTGTCGATGTCCTATATCGGCAACGACTGGCAGGCCGAGGCCGCGAACATGATCAAGGCCATGGCCTTGAGCAAAACCTATCGCGACAAGGTGGACCTGCAGGTCCAGGTCGCCGGTCCGAACGCGCAGCGCCAGATCCAGCAGATCAACGCCATGGTGCAAGCGGGGGCCAAGGCGATCATCGTCTATCCGATCTCGCCGACCGCGCTCAATCAGGTGGTGAAGAATGCCTGCGCCAAGGGCGTGGTGGTGGTGGCTTATGACTCCATCATCGAGGAGCCTTGCGCCTACAACGTCCATATCGACCAGAAAGCCTGGGGCCAGAAATCGGCCGAGTGGCTGGTCGACAAGCTCGGCGGCAAGGGCAATGTCGTGATGGTGACCGGCGTCCCCGGCACCACGGTCGACACTTTGCGCAACGAAGGCGCGAAGGAAGTCTTCGCCAAGCATCCCGGCATCAAGGTGATCGCCGAAGCGAACGGCATGTGGAGCCAGGCGGTTGCACGCACCGAACTCTCCAAGGTCGTGGCGACGCGGCCCTGGGATCAGATCGACGGGCTCTGGATGCAGGCCGGCTGCTACACCGCGAACTCGATGCAGAGCGAAGCCGGCATCACCGACGACAAGCTGAAGCCCTGCGCCGGCGAGGCCTCCAATGGCGGCCGGATCCAGATGCTTCCCGTGGGCACCGAGATCGAAGGGGCGAGCGGCACCTATCGGCCGATGGGCGCCAAGCGCTGGTCGTCGGGCTCGCAGAACTTCACCGGCGCGCTGGCGCTGACGCTCGCCGTGAAGAAGCTCGAGGGCAAGGAGATCCCGGCGCTCACCGACGTGCCGCAGACCATCGTCACCAACGAGAACGTCAAGCTTTGCAAGGAAGGCAGCTGGGCGGAGATGAAGGCGGGCTGCAACGTGTTCCAGCCGGCGATCATCGCCAATCCGGGCTGGTTCGCCTCGGTCTATTCGGAGACCACGCCGGAGATCGGCTTGAATGCCGCCCTGGTGGGCCAGCCGGAGGAGTGAGCTACCCGAGCAGCTTCAGCAACCCCGCGGTGGCGGATTCGATGTCACCGCGGAGATGCGCCGCGCAGGCTTTGGCGTCGCCTGCGCGGATCGCCTTCAGGATGAGCTTGTGCTCGTGGTTGGCGTTGTCGTAGTTGCCGGCGCCGCGCACGCCATGCAGCAGATGGAAGTAGGGGCTGACCTGCAGCCACAACCCTTCGATCACCGAGAGCAAGGTCGCCGATCCCGATGCGGCGTAGATCGTGAAATGGAAATCGTGGTTGCCGCGGACATAGGTGCTGGTGTCGCCGGCCTCGACCGCCTTGGTCATGGTCTCGACCAGGCCTGCGAGCTTGGCGATCTCGTCCTTGCCGATGCGCGGCGTCGCCCAGGAGGCGGCGAGGCTCTCGATCTCGACGCGGACCTTGGTGAGGTCGGCCAGCCGGTCGGATTCCAGTTCCGGAATCCCGACCGAGCGGCCGGAGATCACGCGCAAGGCCCCTTCTGCGGTCAGGCGCTGGAGGGCCTCGCGCACCGGCATGGCGCTGACTCCGAACGCGCCGGCCAGACCCTGGATGGTCACGAGCTCGCCTGGCACCAACCCGCCGTCGAGGATCATGGTCTTCAGCCGGCGATAGATTTCCTCAGGCAGGGTGACACGCGCCACCTGCATCTGGGGCAGGGCGGAGGTGCGTCGTTTGGATTTCTGAGTCGTTTCCACGGACATGCGTCGCTGCGGGTATCTCTCAGCCGTACCTGCGTCAAGGGTGTTGGAGGGCCCTTGCTCGGCCGATGATATCTGATTTATGATCAAATGATCAAAAAGAAGTTTGGGCTCCGCGCCGATGTGGCCGCGGCCGGGGTCCAGGGCGCGCGACGCACCCGACGCCAAACGGCCGCACGATGGGAGAGTTGACTATGAAATCGTGGAAAACGGGGTGGCGATTCCTCGCCGCCGGCGCGATGGCATTGGGCCTGATGGCCCAGGCGAGCGCCGCGCATGCCGAGAAGTTCAAGGTGTTTCTGTCGATGTCCTACATCGGCAACGACTGGCAGGCGGAGGCCGCGAACATGGTGAAGGCCATGGCCGCGCATAAGGACTTCGCCGACAAGATCGACCTCCAGGTCCAGGTCGCCGGCCCGAACGCGCAGCGGCAGATCCAGCAGATCAACGCCATGGTGCAGGCGGGCGCGAAGGCGATCGTGGTCTATCCGATCTCGCCGACCGCGCTCAACGCCGTGGTGAAGAATGCCTGCAGCAAGGGCGTCATCGTCATCGCCTATGACGCGGCGATCGAGGAGCCCTGCGCCTACAACGTGACCATCGACCAGGAAGAAGCCGGCCGCGTCACCGCCGAATGGCTGGTGAAGAAGCTGAACGGCAAGGGCAACATCATCGCCATCACCGGCGTGCCGGGCACTTCGGTCGATACGCTCCGCACCAAGGCGGCGAAGGAAGTCTTCGCCAAGCATCCGGACATCAAGATCGTCGCCGAGGCGGTGGGCATGTGGAGCCAGGCGGTCGCCCGCACCGAGCTCTCGAAGATCCTCGCCACTCATAACTGGAACGAGGTCAACGGGCTCTGGATGCAGGTCGGCTGCTATACGGCGAACGCGATGCAGCTCGAAGCCGGCAAGAAGCCGGAAGAGCTGCTGCCTTGCGCCGGCGAAGGCTCCAACGGCGGCCGCATCCAGATGCTGCCCGCCGGCACCAAGGTGGAAGGCGGCGACAGCCCTCCTTATGCGCCGATGGGCGCGCCGCGCATCTCCTACGCCTCGCCGCCATACTCCGGTGCGCTGGCGCTGAAGCTCGCGGTGCAGAAGCTGGAGGGCAAGGACATCCCGAAGCTCACCACTTTGCCGCTGCCGATCGTCACCAATGACACGATCAAGTATTGCGAGACCGGTTCCTGGGAAGAGATGAAGGCCGGCTGCAACGCCTTCCCGCCGTCGCTCGTGCCCAATCCGGGGTGGTTTGCCTCGATCTTCTCCGAGCAGACCCCGGAAGTCGGGTTCCAGGCCGCCCTGATCGGCCAGCCCGAACCCTGAGTCGACCTCGACCTGCGCTGGACGGTGCGCGTTGCGTCGTCCAGCTTTTTCTTCGGAAGTGACTTGATGAACCGAGTTTGCCCCAGATTCGCTGTTTCCAACACGAACGCGAACGCGCGCGCATGACGCAGCAGACCGCCATTGCCATCGCCGCCGACCACGTCCGCAAGGCCTTCGGGGCCACCGTCGCCGTCGATGATGTCTCGTTCGAAGTGGCAGAAGCGAGCGTCCACGCGCTGCTCGGCGAGAACGGCGCCGGCAAGTCGACCATCGTCAAACTGCTGAGCGGCTTGGTGACGCCGGACCAGGGCGGGTTCCAGGTGTTCGGCCAGCCCGTTTCACTCAAAAGTCCGCGCGCCGCGCATCGCTGCGGCATCCAGACCGCATTCCAGGAAATGACCCTGGTGCGCGATCTGACAGTGCTCGAGAACGTGCTGCTGCCCTATGCGCCGATGAACCCGCTGGGCATGGTGCGTCGCCGCGCTGCGCAGGATGCGGTGGCGCAGCATTTTGCCGCGCTCGGCCTGGAGAGCATCGATCTCAACGATGAGGTCGGGCCGCTCGATCTCGCCATCAAGCAGAAGATCGAGATCGCCCGCGCGCTCTATCGCAAGCCGAAGATCCTGCTGCTCGACGAGCCCACCTCCTCGCTCTCCGGCAGCGATGTCGATTGGCTGGGCGAGGTCATCGCCCGCGAAAAGGCCAAGGGCGTCACCGTCATCTTCATCTCGCACCGGCTGAAAGAGGTGCGCGACTTCTGCGATTCGCTGACCGTCCTGCGCAACGGCCAGCATATCGCGACCGGCAAGGTGGCCGACTTCAACGACGAGGAAGTCATCCGCATGATCGTCGGCCGTTCGATCGGCCAGGCCTTTCCGGAGAAGCCGGCGAAGACCCATCAGTCGGGCGCCGAAGTGCTGCGGGCGGAGAAACTTGCGACTTCCGGCAAGCTGGGCGATGCGTCCTTTGCGCTGCATAAAGGCGAGATCCTCGGCATCGCCGGGCTCCAGGGCATGGGCCAGCTCGAGCTGTTCCGGGCCTGTTTCGGTGCCGCCGAAATCACCCAGGGCCAGATCTTCGTCGACGGCAAGCCGGTCACGCTCGCCAGCCCGACCGATGCGGTGCGCGCCAATATCGGCATCAGCCTGGTGCCCGAGGACCGCAAGACCGAGGCTTTGTTCCTGAAGCTCTCCGGCACCCAGAACACCTCGATCCCGGTGATCCAGCGCTTCTCGAAATTCGGCTTCATCGATGTGAAGCAGGAGCGCGAGGCGGTTTCCGCAGTGTTCCAGCGGGTCGAGGTCGCCGAGCGCGCGCTCTGGACCCGGGCCGGCGCTTTCTCCGGCGGCAACCAGCAAAAGATCGCCATCGCCAAATGGCTCTTGGCTGAAAGCCGCGTGCTGCTGCTCTATGACCCGACCCGCGGCATCGATGTCGGCACCAAGCATGAGCTCTACCGGCTGATGCGCCAGTACGTCGAAGCGGGCGGCAGCATCCTGCTCTATTCGACCGAAATCCCCGAGCTGGTGCATCTGGCCGACCGCGTCCTCGTGCTCTATCAGGGCCGTATCGCCCGCGAAGTCTCCGGCGCCGAGCTCAACGAGGACACGATCATGCGCGCGGCGCTCGGCCATGGCGAAGAGGGGCGCGCGGCATGACCAGCCTTTCCGCCGCCGGAACCCCCATGCGTCAACGCCACGGCCTGCGCCTCGGCCGCTATCAGGGTGTCCTGGTCGCGCTCGGCGTCTTCATCCTGCTCCTGCTCATCAACGACTGGATGAGCGTCGGGCCGATGAGCTATTTCGAGGTGAGCTCGCTCTCGACCGGCGGCGCACCGCTGGCCATCGCCGCCACCGGACAGACCCTGGTGATCCTGACCGGCGGCTTCGATCTTTCGGCGGGCGCGGTGATCTCGCTGGTCAACGTGGTCGTCGCCACCAACATGCCGGACAGCCCGAGCGGTATTCTGCTCTGGTCGCTGCTCGCGGTCGGCGTCGGCATGGCGACCGGCGCCTTCAACGGCTTCTTCATCGCCTTCTTCCGCCTGCAGCCGATCGTGGTGACACTCTCCACCATGTTCATCGTCCAGGGCCTCACGCTCCTGGTGCTCGACAAGCCCGGCGGCATGGTGCCGATGGGCCTGAGCAACGCGCTCGCCCTCGATGCCGTGCCCGATCTGGTGCCGATGGCGCTGGTGCTGCTCGGCATCATCGTCCTGCTCTGGCTCTGGCTGAAGAGCACGCGCTTGGGCACCGCGATCTATGCCATCGGCAGCGACATGGAGGCGGCGCGAGCCCGCGGCATCTCGACCCGCCTCACGCAGTTCCTCGTCTATGTCCTGGCCGGCGGCTGCTACGGCTTTTCCGGCGTCTTCGTCAGCGCACAGACCGGCGCCGGCGATCCGCTGGTCGGCAATTCCATGCTGCTGCAGATCTTCGGCGCGGTGGTGGTCGGCGGCACGCGATTGGGCGGCGGGCGCGGCGGCGTCGTGGGCTCGATCATCGGCGCCTATATCCTGATGATCATCGTCAACATCCTGCTGGTGCTGAACGTCTCGGCCTATTACTCGACCGTGGTCGAGGGCTGCATCCTGATCCTCGCCGTGCTCGCCGGCGCCATCAGCCGGGATTCGCGCGCCGCCAAGCATCTCCGCGCCGGTTTCGTTCGCTTCCAGGCCTGGCGCAAGGGCATGCTGCCGCGCCAGGTGAGCCGCGCCGCGCAGCGCCTGGTCCTGCCCGGCATCGAGGCCAAGCCGAACAAGACGCCGCAGCCCTCGTTCCTGGTCCGCAATGCGGAGGTGATCCGTTACGCACTGCCGGCCTATATCTGCTTCGTGATCGTGCTGGTGGCGACGGAGCTCACCGTCGGCCGCGCCCTCGGCAATTGGGGTTATTACAACTCGATCCTGGTGCTCTCGTCCTTCCTGCTGGTCCTCGCTTTGGGACAAGGGACGGTGATCCTGACCGGCGGCCTCGATCTTTCGGTGCCCTGGACCATTGCGCTCGCCGGCATCCTGCTCGCGGGCATCGTCAACGGGCAGAACGGACCGCTGGTCTATGCCCTGCCGCTGGTGCTGGCGATCGGCTGCCTGGTCGGCCTCGCCAACGGCATCGGCATTGCGATCTTCGGCATCTCGCCGATCGTCATGACGCTCGCCATGAACGGCATCCTGCAGGGCCTGGCGCTGCTTTACTCGCAAGGCACGCCGGCCGGCTTTTCCGCGCCGCTGATGCGCTGGTTCATGACCGACCGGAGCGGATTCGTGACACCGGTTGTGGTCTTCATCATCCTCTTCGTCATCGCCGCCGTGCTGCTGCACCGGCGCACGCCCTTCGGCCGCCGGGTCTATGGGCTTGGCAACGGCGAGAAAGTGGCGGCGCTCTCGGGCATCAATGTCGACCGCACCGTCATGCTGGTCTACATGCTCTCCGGCTTCTGCGCGGCGCTGGTCGGCTGCATGCTGACCGGTTTCTCCGGCCAAGCCAGCCTCGGCATGGGCGACGAATACATGCTGCCCTCGATCGCCGTGGTGGTGGTCGGCGGCACCTTGATCACCGGCGGGCGCGGCTCCTATCTCGGCATGGTCGGCGGCGTGCTGCTGCTGACCGCGCTGCAGACCTTGCTGGCGGGGACCACGCTGCCTTATGCCACGCGCATCATCATCTTCGGCCTTGTCGTGCTGGCGGCGGTGATCGCGCTTCGGGAAAAGAACCACTAGGGAGTTTGAAGGATGGCGCAACTCGCCGGAAAGAAATGGGTCGATGGGCTGAAGCCCGGCTTGCGCGTGGTGGTCTCCGCCGGCGCCTCGGGGATCGGCCGCGCCATCAGCGACATGCTGATCCAGCACGGCGCCAGGCTGCATATCTGCGACGTCGCCGACAATTTCCTCGCCGACTTCAAGCAGGCCCATGCCGGCCACGGCGTCACCAAATGCGACGTCTCCAAGGAAGCCGAGGTCGCGCGCTTCTTCGCCGAAGCCAAGGCGAGCCTCGGCGGCATCGACGCGCTGATCAACAATGCCGGCATCGCCGGCCCGACCGGCGGGATCGACGAGATCTCGGTCGAGGACTGGAAGCGCTGCATCGACATCGATCTGACCGGCCAGTTCCTCTGCGCCCGGCTGGCGGTGCCGGAGATCAAGGCGGCGGGCGGCGGCGCCATCGTCAACATGTCCTCGGCCGCCGGCAAGCACGGCTATGCCTTCCGCACGCCTTATGCCGCGGCGAAGTTCGGCGTCGTCGGCTTCACCCAGAGCCTCGCCAAGGAGCTCGGCCCCTCGAACATCCGCGTCAACGCGATCCTGCCCGGCATCGTCGAAGGCCCGCGCATCGAAGGCGTGATCAAGGCCCGCGCCGAGCAGCTCGGCATCTCCTATGCGGCGATGGAGAAGGAATACCTCTCCAAGGTCTCGCTGCGCCGCATGGTGTCGCCGCACGACGTCGCCGCGATGGTGCTGTTCCTGCTCTCGCCGATGGGCGAGAATATCTCCGGTCAGTCACTCAGCGTCGACGGCAACGTCGAGACGCTCTAAGGAAGGATCATCATGGCGAAGATTGCCATCATCGGCAGCGGCTTGATCGGACGGGCCTGGGCGATCAGCTTCGCCCGCGCGCGCCACGACATCCAGCTCTACGACCAGGTCGCGGGTGCTGCGGAGAAGGCGATCGCTTTCGCCCGCGAGATGGCAGCACCGCTGGAATCCGAAGGCCTGCTCGACGGCCAGACGGCCGACCAGCTGGTCGCACGCATCAAGCCCGCCGCGAATCTCAAAGAGGCGCTTGACGGCGTGGTCCATGTCCAGGAGAACACGCCGGAAGACGTCGCGGTGAAGCAGAAGGTGTTCTCGGAGCTGGATGCGATCGCGGCGCCCGAGACCGTGCTCGCCAGCTCGACCTCGGCGATCCTGCCCTCGATGTTCACCGAGCATCTGAAGGGCCGTGGCCGCTGCCTGGTCATGCACCCGATCAATCCGCCTTATCTCATTCCAGCGGTGGAGATCGTCCCCGCGCCCTGGACCGATCCCGCCGCCATGGAGAAGACCCGCCAGCTTGCCGTCGCCTCTGGCCAGGCGCCGATCGTGATGAAGCGCGAGCTCGACGGCTTCGTCATGAACCGGATGCAGGGCGCGCTGCTCGAAGAAGCCTTCCGCCTGGTCGCCGACGGTTACGCCTCGGTCGAGGACGTCGACGTCGGCATCCGCGAAGGCTTGGCTTTGCGCTGGTCCTTCATGGGTCCGTTCGAGACCATCGACCTCAACGCGCCCGGTGGGGTGAAGGATTACTGCGCGCGCTACCAGCAGATCTATTCGCGGCTTTTCCCCTCGATGCAGCGCCGTGTCGATTGGGCCGGCGAGGTGATGCAGACCGTGGAAAAGGAACGCCGCGCCAGAGTCCCGGCCGCCGACTTGCCCAAACGCCACCAGTGGCGCGACCGCCGCTTGATGGCGCTGATGGCCCACAAGCGCAAGGCCGCCAAGGAGATTGGGAGTTGATATGGAAAGCCCGTCCCACTGATAACTTACGCGCGGAGCGCGGAGAAGAATCCCCTCTCCCCTTGTGGGAGAGGGCTAGGGTGAGGGGGCGATGACTTCCTCCACCAAGAACTTCCTCTAACGAGAGGCACAACGCCACATGGCCACGAAACGCAAAGTCATCATCACCTGTGCCGTCACCGGTGCTATCCACACGCCGTCGATGTCGGAATATCTCCCGGTCACGGCCAGCGAGATCGCCGATGCGGCGATCGGCGCGGCGGAGGCGGGGGCGGCGATCGTCCATCTCCATGCCCGCGACCCGAAGACCGGCAAGCCGGATCAGACGCCGGAGGCTTTCGAGCCCTTCCTCAAGATCATCAAGCAGCGTTCCAACGCCGTGGTGAACCTGACTTCGGGCGGTGCGCCCTGGATGAAGATCGAGGAGCGCATCCAGCCTTCGGTCCGCTTCAAGCCCGAGGTCGCCTCATTGAACATGGGCTCGATGAATTTCGGCCTGTTCCCGATGCTGAACCGCTTCAAGGAATTCAAGCACCCTTGGGAGAAGGAGCATCTGGAGAACTCGGTCGATCTCATCTTCCGCAACACCTTCAAGGACATCGAATACGCGCTCCGCACCTTGAGCGACAGCGGCATCCGCTTCGAGTTCGAATGCTATGACGTCGGTCATCTCTACAACCTGCACCACTTTCTGGAGCGCGGCTTGGTGAAGCCGCCGCTCTTCGTGCAGACGGTATTCGGCATCCTCGGCGGCATCGGCCCGCATCCCGAGGACGTGATCCACATGAAGCGCACCGCCGACCGCCTGTTCGGCGACAAATACCAATGGTCGGTCCTGGGCGCCGGGCGCAACCAGATGCCGATCATCTCCATGGCGCTGGCGATGGGCGGCAACGTCCGCGTCGGCCTCGAGGATTCGCTCTGGGGCGGTCCCGGCCGGTTGGCGCAATCCAACGCCGAGCAGGTGACGACCGCACGGCGCATGATCGAAGGCCTCGGCATGGAAGTCGCGACGCCGGACGAAGCGCGCGAGATCCTGAGCCTGAAAGGCGCGGACAAGGTGGCGTTTTAGCTTCCGCGCCCCATCCGAGGGAAAAGAACAACGGGAGGAACCATGCGGATCGAAGTGCTGGTCGATGTGAAGACCATCCTGGGCGAGGGCCCGCTCTGGGACGTCGAGCAGGAGCGGCTCTACTGGATCGACAGCTTCGGCTGCAACGTGTTCCGCTGCACGGTCGACGGCCGCGAGGTCCGCGCCTGGGACGTCCCGGCCAAGATCGGCTCCATGGCGCTCCGCAAGGACGGCAACGGTGCGATCTGCTCGCTCGCCAACGGCTTCCATCTGCTCGACTTCAAGACCGGCGAATCCACGCTGATCCACGATCCGGAACCCGACTTGAAGACCACCCGCATCAACGACGGCAAAGTGGACCGCCGGGGGCGCTTCATTTCGGGCTCGATGGACACGATGGAGGCGGGGCCGAACGGTTCGCTCTACCGGGTCGATCCCGACTTCAAGGTGACCAAGCTCGACAGCGGCATCATTGTCTCCAACGGCCCCTGCTTCAGCCCCGACGACAAGACCTTCTATTTCGCCGATTCCTGGTCCGGCGAGATCTGGGCCTATGACTACGACATCGCGACCGGCAGCGTCTCCAACCGCCGCACCTTCACCAAGATCGACACCTCGACCGGCGGTGCCGCGGATGGATCCACGGTCGATGCCGAGGGCTGTCTCTGGAACGCCCAGGTCTATGACGGCAAGCTGAAGCGCTACACGCCGGACGGCAAGGTCGAACGGGTGATCGACATGCCGGTGAAGAAGGTGACCAGCGTGATGTTCGGCGGCCCGAACCTCGACATCCTGTTCGTGACTTCGATGGCAAAGCCGCCGCTCCCGCGTTTCCCCGGCGACGGCGTGCTGCGGGGCAGCCTCTTCGCGATCTACGATCTCGGCATCAAGGGTGTGCCGGAGCCGCGCTTCGGCGCCTGAACGTTACGAGGCGACCCGCTGCGCCGGCTCGACGGTCGCCAGCGCCTGGGCGAGCTCGTCCGGGCCATAGGGCTTGGAGAGGCGCGGCAGGTCCTGGGCGTAGGAACCGGGGAGATCCGCGAAACCCGTGGCGAGGATGATCGGCATCCCGGGATGCAGCTTATGGATCGCCTCGGCCAATTGCCCGCCGGTCATGCCGGGCATGGCGTGGTCGGTGATGACCACGTCGATCGGTTGGCCCGAGCGGATGACGTCGAGCGCCTCGGCGCCGGACGGGACCCACATCGCGGCATGGCCCAGGTCCTCGACCATGGTCGCGGTCACATGGCCGACCAGCGCCTCGTCATCCACCACCAGCACCATGAACTGATCGCGCGCCGGTGCGGCATCGACCGCGGCGGCGGCGGCGGCCATCAGCGCAGTCGCCGCGGCGGCGACCGGGAACCAGAGATTGACCGTGGTGCCTTGGCCGGGCGCGCTGGTGATGTGGATGGCGCCGCCCGACTGCACCGCCATGCCCTGCACGGTGGAGAGGCCGAGCCCGGTGCCCTTGCCGCGTTCCTTGGTGGTGAAGAAGGGCTCGGTGCAACGCTTCAAGGTCGCCTCGTCCATTCCGGCGCCGTCGTCGATCACCGAGACCTGGACATAGCGCCCGTTCTGCAGCGCCACCATCGCGGTGCTCATGTCGGCGTTGCGCGCCGTGATGGTGATGCGCCCGCCCTCCGGCATGGCGTCGCGCGCATTCAAGGTGAGGTTGAGCAGCGCGAGCTCGAGCTGGTTGGGATCGACCTCGATCAAGTCCAGGTCGTCGGAGAATTGCAGATCGATGTTGATGGTCGGCCCGACCGAGCGGCGCAGCATCTCGGAGAGCCCGTCGATCAGCGAGCCGAGATGGATGGCTTCCGGATGCAACTCCTGGCGGCGCGCGAAGGCGAGCAGGCGCTTGGTCAGCGCCGCGCCGCGCTCGGCGCTCTCCTGCGCGGCCTTCAGCATCCGCTTCGACTTCGGATCCTCGGGGATCCGCTTGCCGATGTAATGCAGGCAGCCGAGGATCCCCATCAGCAGGTTGTTGAAGTCATGGGCGAGCCCGCCGGTCAGCTGGCCGAGGCTCTCCATCTTCTGCATCTCATGCACCTGGGCCAGCGCCACCTCGCGCTCGCGGGTCCGCTCCTCGACCCGCTTCTCGAGCTGTTGGTTGATCTCCGCCAGCGCCGCCGTGCGCTCCTCCACCCTTCGCTCCAGCTCGGCGTTCAGGCCTTCGAGCGCACGGGTCTTGCGATGGAGATCGAGGAAGATCCGCACCCGCGCGCGCAGCAGGTCCGGCACGATCGGCACCGGCATGTAATCGACCGCACCGTGCTCATAGCCCTTCAGGAGATCGAACTCGGTCACCGAGATCGCCGAGACGAACATCAGCGCGGTCTGGGCGAAGCGCGGGTGGTCGCGGATCATGCGCGCGAGCTCGAACCCGTCGAGATCCGGCATGCAGACATCGATCAGCACCAGGGCGACCTCCTGCTTCAGCAGGATCTCCAGGGCTTCGCGTCCCGACGCCGCCTTGATCAGGTTCTCGCCGAGGTCGGAGAGGATCGCCTCATAGCTCAGCAGCTTGGCCGGCTGGTCGTCGACCAGCAGGATATTGACAGGTTCCGCCGGCTTCATGGCCCGTCTCCTAGCGGTGCAACCACATGCGCAGCGCGGACAACAGCTGCTCGGTGTTCACCGGCTTCGCCAGATAGTCCGAAGCGCCGGCCTCCAGGCATTTCTCGCGGTCGCCTTTCATCGCCTTCGCGGTCAGCGCGATGATCGGCAGGCGGCGAAATTCGGGCTTGCTCCGAATCACCTGCATGGTCTGATAGCCGTCCATTTCCGGCATCATGATATCCATCAAGACCAAAGCTACTTCGTCAGAAGTTTCCAGAGTCTGAATCGCTTCCTTGCCGGTGGTCGCCGTCAGCACTTTCATGCCCCGCCGCTCCAGCACGCTCGAAAGCGTGAAGATGTTGCGGGCATCGTCATCGACCAGCAACACGGTCCGGCCGACCAGGTCCTCGTCCGAGGAATAGAGCCGCTCCAGCATCCGCTGCTTCTCGGCCGGGAGGTCGGTCACCACGCGATGCAGGAAGAGGGCGGTCTCGTCCAGCAGCCGTTCCGGCGATTCCACGCCTTTCACCACGACGCTCCGCGCCATGGTGTGGAGCTGGGCGTCCTCCTCCGCCGTCAGCTCGCGGCCGGTGAAGATCACCACCGGCACGTCGGACAGCGTGTCCTCGTTGGAGATCTTGGAAAGCAGGTCAAAACCGGAAACGTCCGGCAGGCGAAGGTCGAGCACGACGCAATCGAACTTGTCGTTCTGGAGCGCATCCATCGCCGCGGCGCCGCTATCGACCGCCTTGATGTCGATATCGTCATAGCCGAGGAGCTCGGTGATGCCGAACCGCTCGGCGGCGTTGTCCTCGACGATCAGCAGCTTGCGGCGGCGCGCCCGGCTGAACTCGGTGATGCGCTCCAGCGCCTTCTCCAGGCCCTCGGTGCTCGAAGGCTTGGTGATGAAGCTGAAGGCGCCGCGGGCGAGGCCGTGCTGGCGGTCGTCTTCCAGGGTCACGATCTGCACCGGGATATGCCGGGTCAGCGGATCCTGCTTCAGCTGGCTCAGCACCGACCAGCCCAGCATGTCGGGCAGGAAGATGTCGAGCGAGACCGCGCTCGGCTGGTATTCGCGGGCGAGCGCCAGCGCTTCGGCGCCCTTATGCGCGATCAGCACCTTCAACCCGTGCTCATGCGCCATGTCGGAGACCATCCGGGCGAAGGTCGGATCGTCCTCGACCACCAGCAGGATCCGGTCGCCCGGTTCCAATGTGGTGCGGTCGTCGGGGACGCGCTCTTCCGGCATCGCGGCGAGCTTGCCGTGCACCATCGGTGCCGTGGGCGCGTTGCGCCGCGTCCGGTTCTCCGGCAGCGGCTGCTCGATCGGGCCCGCATAGTTCAGCGGCAGATAGAGCGTGAAGGTGCTACCCTGGCCGGGCAGCGACTTCAGCTGGATCTCGCCGCCGAGGAGGCTCGAAAGCTCGCGCGAGATGGCGAGGCCGAGACCCGTGCCGCCGAACTTGCGGCTGGTCGAGGCGTCGGCCTGCTGGAAGGCCTCGAAGATGATCTTCTGTTTCTCCAGCGGAATGCCGACACCGGTATCGGTGACCTCGAAGGCGACCACGGCGGGCGCCCGGCTGAGCGTCGGATGGTCGGCCGACCAGCCCGAGCTCGCCTTGCTGATCGAGAGCTTGACCCCACCATGCTCGGTGAACTTGAAGGCATTGGACAGCAGGTTCTTCAGCACCTGCTGCAGGCGCTTCGCATCGGTGATCATGCTGCGGTCGAGCGTCGGGTCGAGATGGGCGTCGAAGCTCAACTTGCGGTTCTCGGCGGTGTGGCGGAACGGCCGCACCACGGAATCGAAGATCGCGCTGAACAGCACCTCGCCGGCTTCGACCGAGACCGTGCCGGATTCGATCTTGGAAAGATCCAGGATGTCGGTGATGAGGTTGAGGAGATCGGTGCCGGCGCCGTGGATGGTGCGGGCGAACTCGACCTGTTTGGGCGTGAGGTTTGCGTCCGGATTCTCGGCCAGCTGCTGGCCGAGGATCAGGATGTTGTTGAGCGGCGTGCGGAGCTCATGGCTCATGTTCGCGAGGAATTCCGACTTGTATTTCGAGGTGAGCGCCAGCTCGGCGGCCTTTTCTTCCACCGCGCGCCGCGCCTGCTCGATCTCGCGGTTCTTTCTTTCGACCTCGACGTTGCGCTCGGCAAGCTGCTGGGCCTTCAGCTCGAGCTGCTCGTTGGTCTGGGTCAGTTCCCGCTGCTGGGTCTGCAGCTCGCCGGCGAGCTGCTGCGACTGCACCAGCAGGCCTTCGGTCTGCATGGTCGCTTCGATCGAGTTCAAGACGATGCCGATCGAGGCGGTCAGCTGGTCGAGGAAGGAGATCTGCAGCTCGGTGAAGTCGTTGACCGAGGCGAGTTCGATCACCGCCTTCACCTGGCCTTCGAACAGCACCGGCAACACGATGTCGTTCTTCGGTATTGCGCGGAACAGGCCGGAGCCGATCGGCACGACGTCGGCGGGCATCTCGGTGATCAGGATGCGCTTGGCATCCGCGGCGCATTGCCCGATCAGGCCTTCGCCGACGGCGAGGCGCTGGGCATGGCCGTCGAGGCCCTGGTCGGAATAGACCGAGAGGCGACGCAGGCTCTCAGGATTCTCGACCAGGTAGATGACGCCGTTCTGCGCGCCGACCAAGGGCGCCAGCTCGGAGAGCAGCATCCGACCCACCGCCGAGAGATCGCGCTGGCCCTGCAACATATTGGTGAAGCGGGCGAGATTGGTCTTCAGCCAGTCCTGCTCGGTGTTGCGCTCCGTCGTGAGGCGCAGGTTGCCGATCATGGTGTTGATGTTGTCTTTCAGCTCCGCGACTTCGCCGCGCGCGTCCACCTGAATCGACCGGGTCAAGTCGCCCTTGGTCACGGCGGTCGCCACTTCGGCGATGGCGCGGACCTGGTTGGTGAGGTTCGCGGCCAGCAGGTTCACGTTGCCGGTCAGATCCTTCCAGGTGCCGGCGGCGCCCGGCACGTTGGCCTGGCCGCCCAAGCGCCCTTCGACGCCGACCTCGCGGGCGACCGAGGTCACCTGCTCGGCGAAGGTCGCCAGCGTGTCGGTCATGTTGTTGATGGTCTCGGCCAGCGCC
>Ga0209257_1001043_pt1 | contig 36902 bp, 29 predicted proteins | sample AraplaCvi_mCL_r2_FD_184277 | JGI IMG/M metagenome (GOLD analysis project Ga0209257, IMG submission 184277) | Arabidopsis root microbial communities from North Carolina, USA - plate scrape MF_Cvi_mCL_r2 (SPAdes) (version 2) | ecosystem: Host-associated > Plants > Roots > Endosphere | place: USA...
TCCTGGTCGACGAAGGTGTCGTGCTTGATCGGCGAGGCGAAGATGGCCGCCAGGTCGTCGCCGGCCTCGCGCACCGCGGCCTCCAGGCTCTCGACGTCGTTGTAGTCGTAGAAGACCTGGTTCGCCCGGTCGCCGGGGGCGACGCCCCGCTTCAGCGGCGTGCACCAGGGCGCGGCGCCGTGATAGGCGCCGCGGGCCAGGACGACGGTGTTCCGGCGCGTGTGGTTGCGGGCGATCATCAGCGCCATGGTGGTGGCGTCGGTGCCGTTCTTGCAGAACATCGCCCAGTCGGCGTGGTCGACCAGGGCCACCATCGCCTCGGCCAGCTCGACCATGGCCTCGCCCGGGCCGGTCATGGTGTCGCCCTGCCGCATGCGCTCGGCATAGGCGTCGTCGATCTCGCGGTCGCCGTAGCCGAACAGGTTGGGGCCGTAGCCGCACAGGAAGTCCAGGTAGCGGTTGCCGTCCACGTCCCACAGGTGCGCGCCTTCCGCACGCGCGAAGAACTGCGGATAGTCGTCGGGCAGCAGCAGCACCGACTGGTGGCCGTACATGCCCATGGGGATCACCGCCTGGGCGCGCTCGGTCAGCGCTCGGTTCTTGCTGTTGGTCCAGGTCATGGCCGCCCTCGTTGCAAAAAGATAGCTTTGACTATCATATCGTGAGCGGGGTACAAATCAACTGCGCTTGGAGGTGTAGGACATGGGCGAGGGTCTTCTCTGCATCGGGCTGACGACGCTGGACATGGTGGCCAGGCCGATCGACGCCCTGCCCAGCGGCGAGGGTACGCGCCTCATCGAGGGGATCGCCGTGGCGCCCGCCGGCACGGCCGCCGGCGCGGCCATGATCGCGGCGCGGCTGGGCGTGAAAACGGCCCTGGCCGGCAGCGTAGGCGGCGACTTCATGGGCCGGGTGGTGCGTCTCGGCCTGGAGGAACAGGGGATCGACACCGGCCTCGTGGAGGTCATGGACGGCTATCCCACCTCGGCCACAGTGCTCACCATCGACTCGAACGGGCGACGGCCGAACTTCCACGCCCTGGGCGCGGGTCTGTTCGCGCCGACGGGCGATGCCGCGATCGCGGCGGCGGGGAAGGCGGCCTTCCTGCACTACGCCGGGATCGGTGGGCCGAAGCTGGACGGCGGGGCCGGGCTCGCGGTCGTCCAGGCGGCCAAGGCCGGCGGGGCGGTGGTGACCTGCGACCTCATCTCGCCGCAGCCGACGGCGCTGGCCGAGCTCGAGCGGCTGCTGCCGTACGTCGACTACTTCATGCCCAGCGCCAGCGAGGCCTTCGCGCTCTCGAAGACCGACAGCCTGGACGCGGCGGCGGACTTCTTCCTGGGCCTGGGCGCCGGGGCGGTGATCATCAAGAACGGCGGCGCGGGATCGTACGTGGCGCTGGGAGCCGAGCGGACCGCGCTGCCCGCCTACGCCATCACGCCGGTCGACACGACCAGCTGCGGCGACTCCTATTGCGCGGGCTTCATCGCGGGACTGAGCCGCGGACTGGCGCCCCTGGACGCCTGCCGCTTCGCCACGGCGGTGGCCGCGCTGGTGGCCCAGGGTCTCGCCACGCTCGGAAAGCTCACGAGCTACGACGGGGTGCTCGAGGCCATGAAGACGATGACCCTGAAGGAGCCTGCTGATGTCGACGGCTGAGGAGACCAAGCTGAGGACCCGCGTCGTGGAGGTCATGCAGGCGATGGATGCGCGGGGCCTGAACCGGGGCACATCGGGCAATGTTTCCGCCCGGTTCGGCGACGGGATGCTGGTGACGCCCAGCGGCGTGCCGCCCGAGCGCCTGACACCAGAGTCGATGGTCTTCGTCGGCGCCGACGACAGCATCCCCGCGGGGCAGCTCAAGCCCTCCAGCGAGTGGCGCATGCACCTGCAGATCCTTCGGCGGCGCCCCGACGTGGGTGGCGTGGTGCATTGCCACTCGCGCCACGCGACCATCCTGGCCTGCGCCGGCAAGCCGATCCCGGCCGTGCACTACATGGTCGGCGTCAGCGGCGGAGCCAGCGTGCCGGTGGCGCCCTACGCCACCTTCGGCTCCGAGGCGCTGGCCGACGCCGTGGTGGCGGCGCTGGACGGTCGCAACGCCGCCCTGATGGCCAACCATGGCCAGATCGCCGTGGCCCCCAGCCTGAGCCACGCCCTGCTGATCGCCGAGGAGGTCGAGGAACAGGCGGCCGTCTACTGGGGCTGCCTCGCGATCGGCGGCCCGAATATCCTCTCCGACGACCAGATGGCCGAGATCATGACCCAGTTCCGCTCGTACGGGCAGAAGGCGTGAGCGAGGCGGCCGGCGAGCTGCGGACGCCCCAGCCGCTGAACGGGCCGGTCCTCTACGTCGGCGTCGTGGCCCTGCTGATCGCGGGCCTCCAGCCCGTGGTGCTGGGCGGCCTGGCCGAGGCGGGGCGGCTGTCGGCGTCGGGCATCGGGCTTGCCGCCACTGCGGAACTGCTGGCGCTGGGCCTCGCGTGCGGGCTCGCCGCGGCCCTGCTGAAACCGACCGGACTGCGGACCAAGCTGGCGCTGGCCTGCCTGGGGCACGCGGCGTGCAACCTGGCGACGCTCTGGGTCGCGGACAGCGCCCTGATCGGCCTGCGTGGCGTCACCGGCCTGTTCGCCGGCGTCATGTTGTGGTCGACGGTCGGGATGATCGCCCGCTCGGCGCGGCCCGAGCGCCAGGCGGGAATCTTCGTGACGGCGCAGACCCTGGGGCAGCTGCTGCTCGCGGCGCTGCTGCCGCGCACCGTGATGGTCTCGTGGGGCGTCGACGGCGCGCTCCTCGCGTTGGCCGTCATCTCGTTGACAGCCGCCGTGGCCGCCATCGCCGGGCCGCGCAGCTTTCCGCCCCTGCCGCACGCCGATGCGGGCGGCGCACGGCTGAGTCCGCTCGCCTGGGCGGGGCTGGCGGCGGTGTTTCTGTACCTGGCCTTTATCGTCGCCATCTGGGTCTATCTCGAACCGCTGGCCGTCACGGTCGGCCTGAGCGCGGGTCAGGCGCACGACGCGGTGGCGGCGGCGCTGGCGATGCAGGTCGTGGGCGGGCTCGCGGCCACCTTGGCCGGCCCGCGGCTGAAGGCGAGCCACGTGCTGATCGGCGCCGGGGTCGTCAACCTCGGCCTCCTTGCCGCCCTGTCCGCCCATCCGCCGGGGCCGCTGTTCATCGGCCTGGTGGCGGCGTTCGGCTTCCTCTGGCTGTTCGTGCTGCCGTTCCACACCGTCCTGCTGATCGCCATCGATCCCTCCCGGCGCGCGGCGATGCAGCTCGGCGCCGCCCAGCTCCTCGGCAGCAGCGCCGGCCCGTTGGCCGCCTCGCTGCTGGTGGGCGACACCGATGTGGGGGGCGCGATGAAGCTGGCGGCCGCCTGCCTGGTCGCGGCCTTGGCGCTGATCGTGGGCGTCGTGACCGTGCTGGCCCGCCGCATGCCGCTCGCCGAGACGCTCTAGCGGCCCTGTGCGTATCGCTGGGCCAGGCGCTGGTAGTGCATCGCCACCATCCAGCAGACGTCTTCGTTGATGCGCGCCTCGTCCAGGGCCGGCTCTTCCAGCACCATCTCGGTGGCGGCGTACGCCACCTCGGTGGTCAGGCGCGCCGCGCGGAAGAGCTCGCTCTCCGGCACTTCGGGATAGGCCTCGGTCAGGCGCTCGCTGATGTGCCGGGCGACCTTGTCGCGCGAGGCGATGCGGATGTCGCGCAGCAACGGCACGGCCCGCAGGGCGCGCATGATCCAGATGCCGCCGGGGATCCCCCGCGTGATCTCGTTCACCTGCTGCTGCAGGCGCCGGTTCTTGTCGACCGCCTCCTCCAGGCTCCCCGCGTCGAGGCCGCCGGCCTGGATCCAGGCGAACACCGCTTCGTCCTGCGCATCCATCAGCCGTCGGGCCAGCTCGCTCAGGATGGCGTACTTGTTGGGGAAGTAGCGATAGAGCGCCGGCGGCGTCATGCCCGCGCGCTCGCAGACCAGGTTCGTCGACAGGCGCTCGAACCCCACCTCGCCCAACAGTTCCCCGGCCGTCGAAAGCACCGCCTCGAAGGTGGTGCGGGCGCGGCTCTGGGAGGGCGTGGTCCGGGCGTCGAGGTCGACGACGGGCGTCTCGGCGGGTCGCGCGGCGCGCTTCGTCATCTCACCTCACGCTCAGCACGGCGGGGGCCACGCCTCAGGTCCGTCGCGATGGTATTTCATCGCGGCCGGTGGGTCATCCCCGGGCGTCCCCGTCACTAGTGAGAAGAGGGCAGGACGCCTTCCCCGATAGGCGTTCCGCCGTCCTATTTCGCGGGCGACGGCTTCGGCCCCGTCCACGACCAGCCGGTGATCTTCCAGCCACTGGCGCCCTTAGCGAGGGCGAAGGTCATCTGGCCCTGCTCGGCCATGGCCGCGCCCTTCTCCTTGAAGGCGTAGGTGGCCGGGACGACGACATAGGCGCGGTCGCCGGTGACCTCCTCGCGCGTGGGTTCGCCGAGCTTCACGGATTGGTCGCTCTGGCCGTGCTTCTTGGCGTCGGCCTCCAGCGCCGCGGCCCAGGCCTTGAACGCGCCCGGGCCCTGCCAGAGGTGCGGCGGGACCTCGTCTATGATCGACACGGAGCCGGACTCGTGCGTCGCCTCGGCGGCCTTCACGTCGCCCTTGTTGAAGCTGTCGATGAATTGATGGATGGGCGCCACAAGTTGTGCGTCGGCCGCAGCCGCACCGCCCGAGGCGAAGAGATAAAGCGCGCCAGTAAGGCCCGCGAGCAAGGTCTTCATGGAGAACCTCCCGTTAGCAGTCTGCATATCGCTGCAGCGAAAGCGGTACACCCGCTGGACGCCGCCCGCGACGCGAATTCTCGTGACTGCTTAGCCGGGAGGCTCGCTTGCGAAACCTACTCCGCGGCGCCTGCCGGTTTCCGGTAGTCAAGCGGCGGCTTGCGATCGCCGACCATCGCTTTGTAGCGGAAGTTCGGCCCCTGGGACCTGGCGAGCTCGGCCTTGGCGCTGGCGATCAGGTCGGGGCGGGTGAAGACCTCAGCGCCGGTCAGGGCCAGGGTTTTGGCGGCCACGACAGCGCCCTTGACCCCGATTGTCGAGCCGGCCGCGGCGGCGTTCTGCCAGCTGTGGCCCGGCGACCCCGGCACGAAGGTGGCGGTGCTGAGGCCCACGGTCGGCACCACCCAGCTCACGTCCGCCACGTCGGTCGAGCCGGTGGAATCGTCGGGCGCGTCGTAGGGCTGGACCCGGCTCGCGGACGCCAGGTCGCCGCCACCATTCGGGAGGGCCTTGGCGAGCGTGGTGGCGAACGCCGTCTCCTCGGCGGTCCAGGTCGGCCCGCCCACCCGGCGGAGGTTCTCGTCCATCACGTGGCCCAGGGTGTTGTTGGGCAGCAGGCCATAGACGCCGCCGGTGATCTCCCAGTCCACCTTCGTGCCGGTCGCCAGGGCCGCGCCCTTCGCGGCGTCCTCGACGCGGCCCCACACCGACTGGACGATGCGCGGGTCGAGGTGGCGGACGTAGTAGTAGACCTCGGCGAAGTCGGGCACGACGTTCGGGGCCTTGCCGCCGCTGGTGACCACATAGTGGATCCGCGTGCCGTCCGGGATGTGCTCGCGCAGGAAGTTGGCGGCGACGTCCATCACCTCTACGCCGTCCAGGGCCGAGCGGCCCTGGTCCGGGGCGCCGGCGGCGTGGCTCGAGACGCCGTGGAAGCGGAACTTGCCGCTGAGGTTGGCGCGCGAGGGGTTCTGGGCCGCGCTGTTCTCGTTGCCGGGGTGCCAGTGGATGGCGATGTCGACGTCCTTGAACAGGCCGTCGCGGACCATATAGGCCTTGGCCGACCCGCCTTCCTCGGCGGGGGCGCCATAGACCCGCAGCTCGCCGGCGATCTTGTGGGCCTGCATCCAGGCCTTGAGCGCGATGGCCGCGTTGACGGAGGCGGCTCCGAAGAGGTTGTGGCCGCAGCCGTGGCCGGCGTCCTGACCCGGGATGGGCGAGCGGATCGGCGTCGCGGCCTGGGCGAGACCGGGCAGGGCGTCGAACTCGGCCAGGATGGCCACTACCGGGCCGTCGCCGTTCCTGAAGCTGGCGACGAAGGCGGTGGGCATGCCGGCGACGCCCGCCTCCATCTTGAAGCCGGCCGCCTTGAGCTGGCTCTGCAGCAGGGCGGAGCTCTTGGTCTCGAGGTAGCCGAGCTCGGCGAAGCCCCAAATCTTCATCGCCGCATCCGCCAGCGGCGCCTCGCGCGCCTGGACGCCGGCGAGGATCTCGGTGCGATCCGCGTCCGTCAGCGGCGCGGCCCCGGCCTGGCTCGCCGCCAGCAGAAAGGCTGCGATCGCCGCAGTCCGCAGATGTCCGTACGCCACTGTTTTCATCCCCCTCAAAGACCCACCCCGCCAGGGCGGAATCGGATGCGTCGCCCGCGCCCGGCGCTGACCGGCGCTGCGATGTTGATCGCCCGGAGGCGTGGGTGGGTCAATCGGAGAAACTTAGGGCTTTAAGAATCTGCAGTCGCCGAACCGGGGTCTGGGCCGTCGCGTGCAACCGTGGCGCCCGCGCCGCATTTTCGGTATGGAATCGCGCATCCAGGGCAAAAAATCCCAGGCGAGCTTGCGAACGCGGCGCGTCGAGGGTGATTGGACCCGCCCGGGCGAACCCCGGCGCACGGGGGTTTTCTATGTCGCGTTGGATCAAGCTTACCCAGGCTGCGGGCGCATGCGCCGCGGCCGTCGTCCTCGGCTCGGCCGCGGAGGCCCAGGCGCCGAACGGCGTCACCGCCATCATCGGGGCCACGGTGTTCGACGCCACCGGCGCCGCGCCGCACGTCGCCAATGTGATCATCAAGGACGGCCGCATCGCCGAGATCGGCCCCAAGGTCCGCGCGCCGCGCGGGGCCACGGTGATCGACGCGAAGGGCAAGGCGCTGCTGCCCGGCTTCTTCGACGTCCACACGCATTGGACCCCGGCCGGCGCCCCGGCGACCACGCCGCAGATCGCCACCGCCTACGTCGCCGCGGGCGTCACCACCGTCGACGATTTCCACGAGGCGCCCGAGAGCTGGGCGGCGCGCCGTCAGTGGCTGTCGACGCTCGCGACCCCGCACGTGAACATGACCGCGCGGGTCTCGACTCCCGGCGGCCACGGCGCCGACTGGGCCGACGTCAACACCACCAAATGGGTGAACACGCCGGACGCGGCGCGGGCGGCGATCCGCGAGCTGCTTCCCTACAAGCCCGACCTGATCAAGGCGTTCGCGGACGGCTGGCGCTACGGCACGGCGCCGGACAATACGTCCATGGACCAGGGCACGCTGTCGGCCCTGGTGGACGAGGCGCACAGGAACGGCTTGAGGGTCGCCACCCACACCGTGACGGTCGAGCGCGGCCGGGTCGCGGCGCGGGCCAAGGTCGACATCATCGCCCACAGCCTGCAGGACCGCGAGATCGACGACGAGACCGTAGCGCTCATCAAGGCGGGCGGCACCAACTACGCCCCGACGCTCGCGGTCTACGAGCCCGTCAAGCCGGGCCAGAAGCCCCCGGAGAACCCCGACGATCCGCGCTACCGGCAATCGGTGCGCAAGTTCGGCTACGCCCTGCACAACGTGAAGGTCCTGCACGACGCCGGCGTCCGCGTGGTGCTGGGCACGGACGCCGGCATGCCGGGGACGGCGCACGGCGTCTCGACGCTGCGCGAGATGGAACTGTTCGTGCAGGCGGGCCTGACGCCAGCCGAAGCGCTGATCGCCGGCACCGCCGACAGCGCCCGGGCGCTGGACGAGATCGCCGACCGCGGCACGATCGAGAAGGGCAAGCGCGCCGACCTGGTGCTGGTCGACGGCGCGCCGTGGGCCAACATCTCCGACGTCCGCAAGACCAGCCGGGTGTTCATCGACGGCCGCCAGGTCTTCGGTCCGGGCGTGGCGCTGCCCAAGGCCAACGGCGAGCAGGCGATGCCGAGCGTGCCGGCCAAGGCCCTGATCGACGACTTCGAACGCGCCGACGGGCGCACCAGCCTCGACACCCTGCGCACCGACGACATGGACGGCGGCATCGACCGCACGGTCCAGGTAAGCCAGGTCGTCGACCGCGTCGGCGGGGGCAAGGCGTTGGGCGTCTACGCCAGGATGGCGGTGAAGTCCGATCCCAGCGCTGGCGTGATCCTGCCGCTGACCCGGGGCTCGGTGCAGCCGGTGGACGCGCGCGCCTTCAAGGGCGTGCGGCTCGACGTGCGCGGCGACGGCGGCGACTACGACCTGATGGTCAACACCCTGAACGGCCGCTGGGCCGGCGAGCTCAAGGCCGGGCCGGAATGGAAGACGGTGGAGATCCCGTTCTCGGCCCTGAAGCGGGCCGCGGGGCGCGGCAGTTCGAGCGCGCCCTGGAACGGCGGCGACCTGGTCGAGGTCGAGGTCGGCGGCTCCCGCGAGGCCGGCAGGAAGCTGTGGCTCGAGGTCGACAACGTCACCTTCTACTGAACGGGGCGTCCCGAACACATCGGCCGTGGCGGCCGATCCTACGAAATCCCGCGGGGGACTGTTCCTGCGGACGATTGGATTGATAACGGGGGTATTTGAAGTGAAGTTTGCAGTTTCCTTGCGTAGCCTGATGCTGAGCACGACCGTGCTGGCCGGCGTGGCCATGGCCGGGCAGGCCGCGGCCCAGACGGCGACGGCCGATGACACGGCGGTCGAGGAAGTCGTCGTCGTCGGCTCGCAGATCGAAGGCTCGAAGGTCACGGCCGCGCTGCCAGTGACCGTGGTCGGCGCCGACGAGATCGAGGCGACCGGCGCCACGTCGGGCGACGACCTGTTCCGCTCTATCCCGCAGATGGGCGACGTGTCGTTCAACTCGGCCTACCTGCCGAACTCGTCGAACTCCGCCCGCGGCGACGTGGGCTCGGTCAACCTGCGCAACCTGGGCGTCGGCAACACCCTGGTGCTGCTCAACGGCCGCCGGGTGGTGGCCCACCCGACCAGCCGCGCCGACGAGAACCTGGTGCCGGTGCTGACCTACAACACCAACGCCATTCCGGTGTCGGGCCTGAAGCGCCTGGAAGTGCTGCGCGACGGCGCGGCCGCCCTCTACGGCGCCGACGCCGTGGCCGGGGTGGTCAACACCGTGCTGCAGGACAACTTCGACGGCCTGGAAGTGGAAGCCCAGTACGGTGAGGCCGAGGGCACGCACCTGCGCGAGAGCGAGTTCAACGTCCTCGCCGGCAAGAATTGGGACCGCGGCAACCTCAGCGTCTTTCTGAACTACACGGACAAGAGTGCGCTGCGCGCCTACGACCAGGACTACACCTCCTCGTCGGACAAGCGACCGCTGTTTGCCGGCACCCGCTTCGACGGCGCGGCCGGCCTCGACACTCGGGCGACGACCTCGCCGTGGGCCTCGCTGCAGACCGTGGGCAACGTCGCGGTCCGCCAGGGCACGAACCTGCTGACCTCGGCCGCCGGCGCTTTCCACACCCAGCCGACGACCTTCGCCGGCTGCCGTGTCGCGCTGGGGAACTACTGCATCGACGACGGCGCCCCGGCCACCAGCGCCGAGGACCGCGACCTGCGCTACGACGCGGCGACCTTCAACACCTCGGTCATGCCGGAGACGAAGCGCTTCAATGGCTTCCTGACCGGCAACTGGCGGGTGACCGACGAGGTCCAGGCGTTTGGTGAAGTGGGCTACTACAAGGCCTCGACCGCCAGCGTCCAAGGCCCGACGGCGACCTTGTCCTCCCTCCCGCTCACCATCCCGGCGTCGAACTACTACAACCCGTTCGGCCCCACGGTGTTCGCCAACGGCCAGGCCAACCCGAACCGGCTGCCGGGCATTAGCGCGCCGGCCACGGGCCTCGCGGTGACCCTGCGCTCCTACGCCTTCGTGGACGCCGGCCCGTCCATCGTGGACGTCGACCTGACCCAGACGCGCTTCCTGGCCGGCCTGCGCGGCGACAGGTTCGGCTTCAAGTGGGAAGGCGCGCTGCTCTACTCGCACGCCAAGGCCGTGGACAAATCGGACGGCATCAGCGCCACGGCGCTGCAGCGCCAGCTCGCCCTGTCGACGCCCGACGCCTACAACCCGTTCAACGGTGGGGATCCCGCCAACCCCAGTGTCGGCGACACCACCGCGTCGAACGCTGCGGCGATCGACGCGATCAGGATCCGCACCAAGCGGATCTCCACCAGCTCGCTGGCCCTGGCCGACTTCAAGGTCTCCAAGGCCGACCTGTTCGCCCTGCCGGGCGGCGACGTCGGCTTCGCGGCGGGCGTCGAATGGCGTCGCGAAACCCAGCAGGACGACCGCGATCCGCGCCTGGACGGCACGATCCAGTTCACCGACACGGTGACGGGCATCGTCTACGGCAACGACCTGATCGGCTCCTCGCCGTCGCCGGACACCAAGGGCTCGCGCAAGGTGGCCTCCGGCTACCTCGAGTTCGCCGTGCCGGTGGTCTCGCCCGACATGAACGTGCCGTTCGTGCACAACCTCGAGTTCCAGCTCGCCGGCCGCGTCGAGGACTTCTCGGACGTTGGCAGCGTGGCCAAGCCGAAGGTCGCCGGCGCCTGGGACATCTTCGACGGCCTGCGGCTCCGCGGCTCGTGGGCGCAGGGCTTCAAGGCCCCGAACCTCGAGCAGCTCAACGCCACCCTGGTCACGCGCTCGAACACCCGCACCGACTGGGTCCGCTGCGAGGCCGACCTGCGGGCCAAGCGCATCACCAGCTTCTCCGCCTGCTCGAGGTCGAACGCGACCACGGCGCGGCGGGCCGGCAATCCGGATCTGGAGCCGGAGAAGAGTGAGACCTGGGGCGCGGGCGTGGTCTTCCAGCCGCACTTCGTGCCGCCCGAGTTCGGCCGCTTCACCTTCACGGCGGACTACTGGAACGTGAAGCAGAAGGGCATCGTCGGCCTCTTCGGCGAGGGCAACGCCCTGATCCTGGACTACCTCGAACGCGTCCAGGGCCGGACGAACCCCAACGTGGTCCGCGCCACGCCCACGGCCGACGACGTCGCCGCGTTCCAGGGCACCGGCCTCGCCCCGGTGGGCCAGGTGCTCTACGTCAACGACCAGTACCAGAACCTGCTGCCGCAGGAGGCCCGCGGCCTCGACATCGGGGTGATCTGGAGCCTGGACACCGAGCGGTTCGGCGACTTCGACCTGAACTTCAACGCCGCCCACCTGATCAAGTTCTACCGCTCGCCATCCCCCGACATCGCCGCCCTCATCGCGGCGCGGGGCGCCGGCACGATCAACGCCGGCACCACCATCACGGGCGGTGGCGACCTGATCCGGCAGAACGGGCGTCCGGAATGGAAGTGGTCGGCCTCGGCCAGCTGGCGCTACCAGCAGGTCACGCTGGGCCTGTTCACCCAGTACATCGACGACGTGGAGGACACGGGCATCCGTGACGCCGCGGGCGATCCCTGGGTGGTCGACAGCCAGATCACCGCCAACGCCTACGCCCAGTACCAGTTCGAGGACGGCTGGGCCGGGAACACCCGCCTGCGGGTGGGCGTGCGCAACCTGACCGACGAGAAGCCGCCGCTGGCGACGACCGGCTATCTGGGCGAGCTGTACCAGCCGTACAGCCGCTACTGGTACGTCAGCGTCCGGAAGTCGTTCTAGGATCGTCCGGGCCGACCCCCGCGCCCGATCCCGGGCGCGGGGGATCGTCTCTTGAAGTCCTACTGCAATTATAGGAATTAATGCGGACGGCCGGCGATGGACGCCCGCGCTCCTCGCGCCCAAATGGGTTAGGTTCGTCCATCCGGATCTGAGGAGACAGCCATGGCTCTCGCGCTGGGCGACACCGCCCCCAACTTCCAGGCCGACACCACCGAAGGCCGCATCGATTTCCACCAATGGCTCGGGGACAGCTGGGGCGTGCTGTTCAGCCACCCCAAGGACTTCACCCCTGTCTGCACGACCGAGCTGGGCACGGTGGCCCGGCTGAAGCCGGAGTTCGACAAGCGCGGCGTGAAGGTGATCGGGCTTTCCGTCGATCCCGTCGACGACCACGGCCGGTGGGCCGAGGACATCGCCGAGACCCAGGGCCACCGGGTCAACTATCCGCTGATCGGCGACACGGACCTCTCGATCTCCAAGGCCTGGGGCCTGCTGCCCGCGGCCACCGAGGGCGGCTCGGCCGGCCGCACCGCCGCCGACAACCAGACCGTCCGCAACGTGTTCGTCGTCGGGCCGGACAAGAAGATCAAGCTGATCCTGGTCTATCCGATGACCACCGGCCGGAACTTCGACGAGATCCTGCGGGTCATCGACAGCCTGCAGCTGACCGCCAAGCACCGCGTCGCGACGCCGGCGGACTGGAAGCAGGGCGAGGACGTGATCATCGCCGGCTCGGTCTCCAACGAGGAGGCCAAGACGCTGTATCCCGACGGCTGGCAGGCGCCGAAGCCGTACCTGCGCATCGTGCCGCAGCCGAAGGGCTGAGCCGCGTGGACTTGCAGCTTACGGGTAAACGCGCCCTGGTCACCGGCGGCTCCAAGGGGATCGGCCGCGCCATCGCCCGTCAGCTCGCGCGCGAGGGCGTGGACGTGGCCCTCGCCGCGCGGGACCGGGCGGCGCTGGACGCCGCGGCCGCCGAGCTGGCGGCGGAGAGCGGGCGCAAGGTCGTCGGCGTCATCATCGACACCAGCGACGACGCCTCCGTGAAGGCCGGAGTGGCGGAGGCGGCGCACGCGCTGGGCGGGCTCGACATCCTGGTCAACGCCGCCGCCATGCCGGGCGGCCAGGCGCCGCCGCCGAAACTGCTCGACCTCACCGACGAGGCATTCTGGGACGACGTCAACGTGAAGGTGGTGGGCTATCTGCGGACCGCCCGGGCCGCAGCGCCCCACATGATCGCCGGCGGCTGGGGTCGGATCGTCAACATCAGCGGGCTGGCGGCGCGCCAGACCGGCTCCATCGTCGGCTCGATCCGCAACGTGTCTGTGGCCGCGCTGACGAAGAACCTGGCCGACGAACTGGGGCCGCAGGGCGTGAACGTCACGGTGGTCCATCCCGGGCTGACCCGCACCGAACGGACCGCGCCCCGGGTGGCTGAGATCGCCGCGCGGACGAACGAGGCGGCCGACGCGGTGGAGAAGCGGCTGGCCGCCAACGTCACCATCGGCCGGATGGTCGACGCGGCCGAGGTCGCCGACGTCGTGGCGTTCCTGGCCTCGCCGCGCAGCGTGGCCATCAACGGCGACGCCATCGCCTGTGGGGGCGGGGCGCGGGGGTCGATCCACTACTAGTCGACGAGTTCGACCATTTGAATCTCTCAAGTGTTACATCAGTGGATAGAATAAGCCCCGATAGCGTTCGGACTATATCTGCCGTTCAATCCTGTAAAATTGAGGAAGTTCTCAGAAATACTTGATCGCGCGCCGTGCCCATCTTCGCTTTGCTGGCGGGCATGGACAGACGCCAACTCCTCGCCGGCGCCTTGGCGCTCCCGCTGGGCCTTGCCGCGTGCGCGGACACCAGGGGCGGTCCGCCGGTCCTCAAGGTCGGCAGCCAGAAGGGCGGGACCAAGTCCCTGATGCTGGCGTCCGGCGTGCTGGAAGGCGCGCCCTACCGGGTCGAGTGGAGCGAGTTCCCTGCCGCCCAGCACCTGCTGGAAGCCGTGGGCGCCGGCGCCGCGGACCTGGGGGCGGTGGGCGACGCCCCGTTCCTCTTCGCCTACGCCAGCGGCGGCAAGGTCAAGGCCGTGCACGCCGCGCGCGGGGCCAGCGGCGGGGCGAGCACGGTGATCCTCGTGCGCGGCGACTCGGTTCTGCGCCAGGTCGCGGATCTGCGCGGCCGACGGGTGGCCACCGGACGCGGCTCGATCGGCCACTATCTGCTGCTGGCGCGATTGGCCGAGGCGGGGCTGACGCCGGCCGAGGTGAAGATCTCGTTCCTAGGCCCCGGCGACGCCAAGGCCGCGTTCTCGAGCGGCGCGATCGACGCCTGGGTGACCTGGGGCTCCTACGTGCACATTGCGCAACGAGACGACGGGGCCCGGGTCCTGGCCGACGGACGGGGCGTGCTCAGCGGCCTGGGCTTCGAGGTCGCGAACGTCGACGCCATCGCCGCCAAGCGTCCGCAGATCGCCGACTTCCTCCGCCGGCTCTCGCAGGCCCAGCGCTGGAGCGGCGCCCACAAGGAGGCGTACGCCCAGGTCATGGCCAGGGAGACCGGCCTGGATCCGCAGATCGCGCGCCTGACGGTCGAGACCCTGCGAGGCCAGCCCGTGCCGATTGACGCGACGGTGGTCGCAGAGGAGCGGCAGGTGCTCGAGGTATTCCGCGCGGCCGGCGCCATCACGACGGCCCCCGATATCGCCCAGGCCTTCGACGCCAGTTTCAACGCCGCGGTGGCGCCCTAGGCCTCGGTGGCGCCGAAGATCTCTGCTGGACGTCGGTGCTGTAGTTTTTGTCGAAGTCCCATGAAGCGTCTCCATCTTCGACGCAGCCAAAGCATGAGTTATACTTATAGCTATCCGCACTCGTGATCTCCGATTGGCCGGGGAAAGCTGAGATTATATTTGAGATGGAAATATGGTAAGCTTTGCGAATGGCATGTATTTCTGTTAACGATATAGTAATCTCTAAACGTAATCTGAGAATTACTTTGTCGCCTTCTGCGCAAAGGTCAGCTCATTTTGCCTCCTCGACGGCGCGCGGCCGTCCGATCAGGAGAGCGATCATGAGCCTAGCCACCCTGGATGTGCGCGAGACGACGAGCGGGCTGACGGTGCGGCCGCTGAACCCCACCATCGGCGCGGAGATCGGCGGGGTCGACCTCGCCCAGCCGCTGCCCCAGGAGCAGCGCGAGGCGCTGCGCGCCCTGCTGCTGAAGCACAAGGTGCTGTTCTTCCGGGACCAGGAGATCAACCGCGACCAGCAGATCGCCTTCGCCCTGAACTTCGGTGAGCTGTATGCCCACCCGACCGGCGGCACCGAGACCCACCGGGTGATCCAGCCGATCGCCGCGGAGAACTTCAAGAAATACGACGTGCGGGAAAGCCACTGGCACACCGACACGAGCTGGCGGATCGATCCGTCGTTCGGGGCGGTGCTGCGCGCGGTCGACATCCCGGAGGCGGGCGGCGACACCATCTGGGCCGATGGCGGGGCGATCTACCGCGGCCTGCCGGACGACCTGAAGGCCAGGATCGACGACCTCTTTGTGATCCACGACTACCAGGATGCGCTGCGGCGCTCGGGCGTCCGCTACCCGCTGGTGGCCCACCCCATCGTCCGCACCCACCCGGAGACGGGCGAGGACATCTTCTGGATCAATTTCGGCCTCAAGCCGCGGATCGTCGACCTGGACCGCGCCGAGAGCGACGCGCTGCTGGCGCGCCTCTACGAGGAGGTGAAGCGGCCCGAATATCACGCGCGCTTCCGCTGGCGGAAAAACTCGGTGGCCTTCTGGGACAACCGCGCGGGCCTGCACTACGCGGTGCGTGACTACGGCGACTATCCGCGCGTCATGGAGCGCGTGCTGATCGCCAGCGACGACATCCCCCATCGCGTGAGGCGGCCTGCGGCCGCCTGACCGCGGAGTGGCCGCGGCGCCTGGCATCCTCCCTTCCTAAGCGCCGCGGCCATTCGACCTCGACCTTCCCGCGCCAAAGGGCGCGACGACTTCCGGAGCTTCGATGAGACCGTCTTCCCGCGACGCGACGCGCCGCGCGCACCGCTATGCGCCGTTCCTGGCCGCCACCATCTCAGTCCTCGCCCTGCAGGCGGGCGCCGCCTGCGCCGAGACCGAGGCCGACGCCGATGGGGACGGTCCGAGTCTCGACGCGGTCATCGTCACCGGCACGCGGGGCGGGCTCCGCCGGACGGTGCTGGACAGCCCGGCGCCCATCGACGTGCTGAGCGGCGCGCAGCTGGCCGAGACCGGCAAGATCGGGCTGAAGGAGACGCTCAACAACATGCTGCCGTCCTTCAACCTGCCAGGGATCAATGGCGGCGGAACGTCATGGACGGTGCGGGCCATCACCCTGCGCGGCCTGAACGGCGACCAGGCCCTGTTCCTGGTCAACGGCAAGCGGCGACACACAACCGCCCTGATCAACAACCTGGCGCGCGTGGGTCGGGGCGGCGTGCCGGTCGACCTCGACATGATCCCCTCGGCCGGCATCGATCGGATCGAGGTGCTGCGCGACGGCGCGGCGGCGCAGTACGGCTCGGACGCCATAGCCGGCGTCGTCAACATCTTCCTGAAGAGCCGCACCGAAGGTGGCTCGGTCACCGGTCAGGTGGGGCAAAACTACCTGGGCGACGGCGAGGCGGTGAGCCTGGCGGCCGATTTCGCCCGGCCCCTGGGCGCCTCCGGCGGCTTCATCGACTTCGCGGTGAACTGGAAGGAGAGCCGCCGGGCCTCGCGCTCGATCCCCTCGCAGGCGGCGTTCATCTATCCGGCGATCGCGCCCGGCGTGCCGGACCCGCGCGACGCCACGGCAGACCGCTACTTCTGGGGCCACAGCTATGGTCCCGGCCAGGAGGAGATCCTGGCCGGCTCATACAACGCCGAACTGCCGCTCGCGAACGGCGTGACGCTCTACTCCTTCGCCACGCTGAGCCACCGATGGTCGCACAAGAACACCGGCAGCTTCCTGCCGAACAACACGTTGCGACCGAACACCACGACGGCCCTGCCGGAGGTCTATCCCCTGGGGTTCAACGCCATGCGCCGCATTCACCAGCTGGATGGCCAGGTCGCGCTGGGGGCCAAGGGCGAGTTCCGGGCCTGGAGTTGGGACCTGTCGACGACGGGCGCCCGCGATCGCGCCACCCTGGACGGCTACCACACCCTCAACGCCACGCTGGGCCCGGCGAGCCCGACGGACTTCAATCTGTCGACCCACATCTTCGAGCAGTGGACGACCAACCTGGACGTCAGCCGCGGCTACGACGTCGGCCTGGCCTCGCCGCTCACCGTCTCGCTGGGGGCGGAGCACCGCTACGAGCGGTTCGTCATCGAGGCAGGCGACCCGCAATCCTACGCGATCGGGAACTACGTCATCCCGGCGGGGCAACCGTTCGCCGGCAAGCCGCCGACACCGGGCCTGTCCTCCTACGCCGGGACGACGCCGGACGACGCCGGCGAGATCGACCGCCAGAGCCTGGCCGCCTACATCGACGTCGGCGCGAATATCACCGGCACGTGGTACGTGGCCGTCGCCGGCCGGTATGAGCACTACACGAAGGGCGTCGGCGACACGGTGAGCGGCAAGCTCTCCACCCGCTGGGAGTTCGCGCCGGGCTATGCGTTGCGGGCCACGGTCTCGAACGGCTTCCGCGCACCGTCGCTGGCCCAGACCATCTTCGCCTCGTCCACCTTCACCTCGGTCCAGTGCCCGCCGCCGGCCGGAGTGGTGGCGAATTGCGTGCCGGGCCAGCCCTATGTCTCGACCCCCACCAAGGTGCTGCCGACGTTCAGCCCGGCGGCCATCGCCCTGGGCGCCGAGCCGCTGAAGCCGGAAACCTCGCTGAACTATAGCGTCGGCTTCACCGCCCAGCCGGCGGCGCGGCTGCGCTTCACCGTCGACGCCTACCAGATCGAAATCGAGGACCGGATCGTCGACACCGGAACAATCAAGGGCCCGTTGGTGGGGCAGATCCTGGCGGCGAACGGCCTGCAGCGGGACCTGTCGGTCTCGTACTACACCAATGCCGTCGACACCCGAACCCGCGGCGTCGACGCCGTGGCGGAGTACGGCTTCGACCTGGGCGACTGGGGCGACCTGAAGCTGAACGTGGCCTATGCCTGGACGAAGACCACGATCACCAAGATCCAGCCGACGCCGGCGGTGCTGGCCAGCCTGGGGTACGCCCTGTTCGACCGCCAGAAGCAGGCCGACCTGACCATCGCCCAGCCGCGGGACAAGGTGATCCTGTCGGCCAACTGGACGCGTGGCCCCTGGGGCGTCGTCGCCCGGCAGACCCGCTACGGCCGCTATACCGAGGCGGGCGCGCAAGCGGTGAGCGACCGCCGTTTCGGCGCCAAGTGGGTGACCGACCTGGACATCTCCTACGACCTGGACCAGCAGACCACGATCGCGGTGGGGGCCAACAACCTGTTCGACCAGCACCCGGACAAGGTGGGGATCATCAACCCCGACACCGGGTCCGGTCAGTTCGGCAGCTTCTCACCCTTCGGCATCACGGGCGGCCACTACTATGGCCGGGTGACCCGGAGGTTCTGAGGCCTGGGCGGCGGAACCCCCGCCCAGGCCTCGTCCGCCGGGCGTCCGTCAGGCGACGGCGCGGTTCGCCTTCTGGACGGTGAAGCGGTTGGGCGGGACGCCGATGCCCAGGCTCTCGCGGAAGGTCGAGCCCTCGTACTCCTCGCGGAACAGGCCGCGCTTCTGCAGGATGGGGACGACCTCCTCGACCAGCAGCTTGAACTGGCCGGGCAGGGGCTGGCCCACGACGAAGCCGTCGCAGGCTCGGGTGGTCAGCCAGGTCTCGAACTTGTCGGCGATCTGTTCCGGCGTGCCGGCGAAGTCGCCCTTCGGCGTCGCGAACCGCAGCGCCACCTGCCGCAGGCTGAGCTTCTCGCGCTGGAGCGTCTGGGCGATTTTCACCGTCGCCGACTGCGAGCTGTTGAAGCCGCGCTCGAAGACGTCCGGGAAGGGGGCGTCCGGGTCGTACTGGGTGAAGTCGTGGTCGTTGAAGCTGCGGCCCAGCATCCGCAGCGCCGACTCCAGGGAGATCAGATTGGCGCGCCCCTGCCACCTGGCCTCGGCCTCGGCTTCGGTGCTGCCGACGATGGGCGCCACGGCCGGCAGGATGAAGAGGTCGTCGGGGTCGCGGCCGAAGCCCGCGGCGCGGGCCTTCACGTCGGCGTAGTAACTGCGCGCCTCCTCGATCCCGCCGTGGCCGACGAAGATGGCGTCCGAGCGCTTGGCGGCGAAGTTGCGGCCGTCTTCCGAAGCGCCGGCCTGGAAGATCACCGGCTGGCCCTGGCGCGAACGGGCGATATTCAGCGGCCCTCTCACCGACAGGAACTCGCCCTTGTGGTTCAGAGTGTTGAGCTTCTCGGGATTGAAGAAGACGCCGCTTTCCTTGTCGTGGACCAGGGCGTCGTCCTCCCAGCTGTCCCAGAGCCCCTGGACCACGTCCAGGTACTCGGCGGCCAGGCGATAGCGGACGTCGTGGGCCAGGTGTTCCTCCTTGCCGAAGTTGGCGGCGGAGCCCTCGAGCCAGGAGGTGACGACGTTCCAGCCGGCGCGGCCGCCCGAGATGTGGTCCAGCGAGGCGAACTGGCGGGCGACGTTGAACGGCTCGGAATAGGTGACGGTCACGGTGGCCACGAGGCCGATGTGCTGGGTCGCCGCGGCCAGGGCCGACAGGATGGTGATGGGCTCGAAGCGATTGAGGTAGTGCGGGCTGGACTTCTCGTTGATCGACAGGCTGTCGGCGATGAACAGGAAGTCGAAGCGACCGCGCTCGGCGAGCTGGGCGGCATCGCGGTAGTAGGCGAAGTCGGTGCTGGCGCCCGGCTGGGCGTCGGGGTGGCGCCAGTCGGTCCAGGTGCGCCCAGCGCCCTCGATCATATGCCCGAGCTTGAGTTGTCTACGCTTCGCCATGGATTGCATCCCTGCCTTTCGGGGCCCTGATGCGATGACTGCCGTCATATAAGGCGAGCCGACAAACGAGTTCGGCCAATAGGCCGTATGAGCTTCGCCAAAGCCGGGAGGCCCCGCCGCGAGGCCTGTGAGGGAAGCTGGGCCGACCCCTAGAAACACTGGCTGCTGCGGGATCTTCCGCACCGAGTACGAAGGGGCGACCCTGCGCGAGAACCTGGGCCTGCCGCGACCGGAGAACCGCTTCTTCGCGGAGGCGCCGGCGGCCGCGGTGGGCTGACGGCGGCGCTATGACGGCGCCCAATAGGTGACTTCAAGACTTCTCGTTTGTCCCGCCCGGGCGGACGCGGTTCACCATCGGGGCGAGGGGCTGCGCCCTCGCCGCTACGAGGAACTGGACCATGGGCAAGACCCTTCGCGACCTGCTGGGCGACCTCCACGCCGAGCGCGTACGGACCTGGGATCCGGCGGCGCTGTAGCTCAATATCGACCAGCGGCGCGAGCTGGTGGAGGCGGCCCATTCGTCCTCCTGGATCGCCGCCGGCGACCCGCTGCCGGCCTTCGAGCTGGAGGAGGTGGATGGCGCACGCCTGACCCTGGAGAGCCTGACGGCGGAGGGGCCGGCGGTGCTGGTCTTCTTCCGCTTCGCCGGCTGCCCGGCCTGCAATATCGCTCTGCCCTACTACGAGCGCGAGCTGGCCCCGGGCCTGCGCGAGCTGGGCGCCACGCTGGTGGCGGTGAGCCCGCAGATCCCCGAGCGACTGGTGGAGATCAAGCGTCGCCATGACCTGAGCTTCCAGGTGGCGACGGACCGGGACAATGTCCTCGGCGGCAAGCTGGGCGTCCTCTATACCGCCAATGCGGCGAGCCAGCTGGCGGGCCGGCGGAACGGCAGCTTCATCGGCGACACCACCGGGACCGGGACGTGGGACCTGCCGCAGCCCACGGTCATCGTGATCGGTCAGGACCGGCGCGTCGCGTTCGTGGACGTGAGTCCGGACTGGCTGGTGCGGACCGAGGCCGAGCCGGTCCTGCAAGCGGTGCGGGCGCTGGAGGCGGTGGCCGCGGAGTAGGGGCGGAGCCGGGGTCAATCATATCTCCCTGCTCGTCATCGCCCGGCTCGTCCGGGCGACCCATGATCGCCGATCCTGCAAGGCGACGTGGCAGCGCCGCCGCGACGTCTTCGGCGCGGAGATCTTGGGTGGCCCGGACAAGCCGGGCCATGACGCCCCCAAACCCCTGGCTGGGCCTTCAGGCCGCGATCCGGCCTCGCTCGGGGGTGATGACTTCGACGGGCCGTTGCGGCGGGGTCCGGCCGGACCGGGTGTCCAGGCCGAGGAATTCCATCTTCTTCTTCAAGGTGTTGCGGTTGATGCCGAGGATCTCGGCGGCCTTCAGCTTGTTGCCGCGCGTCGCCTGCAGGGCCGCCTGGATCAGCGGGAATTCGACGGCCCGGATGATGTGATCGTACAGCGCCGCCGGGCGCTCGGCCGAGGCGTCGGCGAAATAGGTCGTGAGCGTCTGGGTGACCGCTTGCGCGAGCGAGCCCCCGCCACCGTCCGCCGCCAGCACGGGCCAGCGATCGGCGAGTTCCCGCTCGATGATCGGCGCGGTGATCACCTCGTCCGGGTAGAGCGCGCAGATCCGACGCAGGACGTTCTCGAGCTCGCGGACATTGCCCGGCCAGTCGTGGGCCCGCAGCCGCTGCTCGGCCCAGGGATCCAGAACCTTGGCGGGCAGCCCTTCGCGGCGGGCGCGATGCAGGAAGGCGTGGGCGAGGTCGGGGACGTCGTCGGGCCGATCGCGCAGCGCCGGGACCCGCAGCGGCGCGACGTTGAGGCGGAAGTAGAGGTCCTCGCGGAAGCGGCCCTCCCGCACGCGGGCGGTGAGGTCCTGGTGCGCCGCCGCCACGATCCGGGCGTTGGACGGGCGGCCGGTGGCCGGGTTGATCACCGGATCCAGTCCGTCGATCAGCCGCACCAGGCGTGCCTGGATCTCGTGCGGCAGGTCGCCGATCGTGTCCAGGAAGAGGGTGCCGCCGTCGGCCTCGACCAGCTTGCCGGGCTGGTCCGCCGCTCGGCCGAACAGCTGCGCCTCGACGTCGCGCGGATCCAGGGCCGCCAGGCTCAGCGGCACGAACGCCCGGCCCCGGCGGGGGCCCATGTCATGGAGGGCGCGGGCGATCAGCGCCTTGCCGGTCCCGCATTCACCCACGATGAGCACCGCCACGTCCGACGACACCAGGCGGGCGATCGAGCGGTAGAGCGCCTGCATGGGCGCCGAGCGGCCGATCATCGGCAGGTGGTCGTCACGCTGAGCCCGCGCCTGGGCGCGAGCGGACTCCAGGTGTCTCGGTGCGGCCAGGGCGCGCGCGGCGACCGCGACGAGATCCTCCACGCGATAGGGCTTGGCGATGTGGTCGAAGGCGCCGGCCTCGACGGAACGCACTGCCGTGGTCAGGGTCGCCTGGCCGCCGGTGACGATCACGGGCAGGTTCGGTCGGGCCCTGCGGATCTCGCGCAGCGCCTGAAACGCCTGGTCCTCGGTCCGCTCGGTGTCGAGGATCACCAGGCCGACCTCCGGGTCTCCCAGCCACTTCAGCAGGGTCGCGGCGGGGCCCGTGGAGCGCACCGGGCAACCCAGTTCCGCGAACGCGCGGGCGAGCGCCAGGCGCAGGCTGGGGTCGGCGTCGGCGATCAGCACCTTCGCCGCGCCCCGGAGTTCAGGTCGCATGTGTCTCTCCATCGGGCAGGTGGCGGCGCGGTCAGCCCAGCTTGCGGAAGGCGCGCTCGAAATAGAGGAGGGGATCGGCGTTGCGGGCGCGGGCGGCGGTCACGTCGAGGATGAAGATGGTGTGGGTGCCGCCGTCGATGCGGCTGCGCACCGGCCCCGCGAACGTCGCCAGGGAGCCAAGCCGCTCTGGCGGGCAGGCGGGATCGAGCCGCCAGCCGCCGCGGTTGAAGCGCTCGGAGGCGCGCGCCGAACTGGAGAACCGCTCGGCCTCCTCGACATCCCCGTCGTCCAGCAGCGAGAGGCTGACGCTGCCGGCTCGGAGCAGGGCGTCATGGGCGGCGGCTGCTTTGCGGACGCAGAACAGGATGCGCGGGGGCTGGGTGGAGAGCCCGGTCAACGAGCTCACCAGCAGCCCCCGCGGCTGGCCGTCCGCCCAGCAGGCTACGATCGCCACCCCCGAGGCGAGCTTGGCCAGGCCGTTGCGGAAGACGACCTCGTCGGCCGGCTGCGGGCTCCAGTCCCGCGCCGGCTCGGCGTGCGCGACGGTTCCGTCCGCCACGGCCCCCGCGCCTCAGCCGACCGCGCGGGCGAGCTGGGTGTCGCGCTGGGCGACCAGCTCACGCACCAGCGGGATCAGGTCGGCGCCATAGGCCACGGCGTCCTCCAGCGGGTCGAAGCCGCGGATCAGGAAGGTGGTGACGCCCAGGTCGTAGTAGTCGAGCAGCGCCTCGGCCACCTGCTCCGGCGTGCCGACCAGCCCGGTGGAATTGCCGGCCGCTCCGGTGACCGCGGCGACGCCAGTCCAGAGGCGCTTGTCCAGCCGCGAGCCCTGGCCGGCGGCCTCCAGCAGGCGCTGCGAGCCGGCGTTCGGCGGGGCGTGGCCGCTGGTCTTCAGGCCGGCCTTCTCGCGCAGCGCGATGGTCTGGGCCACGATGTCGTCGGCCCGCCGCCAGGCGGCGTCCTCGGTGGAGGCCAGGACGGGGCGGAGCGAGAGCGAGAAGCGGACCTGGCGGCCGTGGCGGGCGGCGGCGGCGCGCACCCGGGCAATGGTCTCGCGGACCTGGGCCTGGGTCTCGCCCCACAGGGCGTAGATGTCCGCGTGCTTGCCGGCCACCGGGATCGCTTCGTCGGACGAGCCGCCGAAATAGACCGGGATGTGCGGCTTCTGCAGCGGCTTCACCGCGCCGAAGCCCTGGACCACGTCGTAGTACTTGCCCTTGTAGTCGAAGGGTTTTTCGCTGGTCCATTCCTGGCGGACGATGTCGAGGTACTCGTCCGTGCGCGCATAGCGCTCGGCCTTGGTCAGGTGGTCGCCGTCCTTCTTCATCTCGTCGTCGGCGCCGCCGGTGATGATGTGCACCGCCACCCGGCCGCCGGTGAACTGGTCCAGCGTGGCGAGCTGGCGGGCGGCCACCGTGGGCGCGGTGAAGCCGGGGCGATGGGCGATCATGAAGCCCAGGCGCTCGGTCACCCCGGCCGCGTGCGCCACCACGAGCTGGCTCTCCGGCGAGGTCGAGCCGAACGCCACCAGGGCGCGGTCGAAGCCGCCGGCGTCATGGGCGCGAGCGACGCGCTCCACGTGGCCGACGTCCAGGACGGGGCCCTGGTTCGGATGGATTTCCGAGGCGCCGTTGGTCCCGATGAAACCGATGAATTCGACTGGCATGCGCTTGCTCCGGAGTGTGTCGTGGCTCAATTCCGAGCATACTGGTAGGAATTAGCAGCGATGAGCGAGTAGTTCTCAAGCCGCCTATCAGCGACGCTGATGGATCGGGCCTCAGATGACGTAGAATCCGTGCGTCCCGTCGCGGCGCAGCTGCTCGACCAGGCCGAACTCCCAGTCGAGGTAGGCCTGCATGGCCGAGGCGGCGTTGTCCGTGCCCTCGTAAGGCCGGCGGTAGACGTCGTCGGGGTTCGACGCCTGGCGCGAGAGGCCGTCTTCCAACGGCTGGCCCGACTCGATCCAGGCCGCCGTGCCGCCCTCAAGTGCGAGCGGCGCCTTGCCGGTGAAGGCCTCGGCCTCCGCGGCCGCGAAGCGGGCCAGGACGCCGTCCGGCGAGGTCAGGACCAGCGCCTCGAAGTCCTGGGGCCGGATCGCGGCCAGGGCTTCGGCAAGCCGGCTGCGGATCGCGAACCAGGCGCCCGGGATGTGGCCCTTGCGGTAGACGGGGCTGGGCGCCAGGTCGACGACCACGGTCCCGCCCCAGGCGCGGCGCTCCGCGAATTCGCCCACCGTGATGGTGGCGGCTTCGGGCGTCGGCGGCAGCGTCGGCTTCCACAGGCCCAGCGCCAGCCGGCCGTCGAAGCCGCCGTCGAGGACGTAGACCTCCCAGCCCATCTGGGCGAGCCACGACGCGCTCATGTCGGCCCGCGCACCGCGGTCGTCGGCCAGCACGATGCGGGCGCCGCGGACCGGGGCGAAGACGTCGGTCTCCTGCACGAGCTGACCCCCTGGCGCGCTGCGGAAGCCGTCGATATGGCCCGCGGCGAACTCCTCGGGCGTGCGCACGTCGAAGCGGTAGATCGTGCGGCCCGGATCACGGGCCAACAGGTCCAGGCCGCGGGCATCGATGTGGCGGACGCCGGCGCGGTACGAGACCTCGCGCGCCGCCGCCCGCGCCTCGGCCTCGCGCTCGGGCAGGACATCCGGGTAGCGCTCGGTCTGGCCGTGCTCCAGCGACTGGCCGGCCAGGGCCCAGCCGATGGTGCCGTTGCGCAGCGCCAGCACCTTGTTCGGAACGCCGGCGTTGATCAGCGACTGGGCGCCGATGATGCTGCGCGTGCGGCCCGCGCAGTTGACGATGATCGTGGTCGACGGGTCGGGCGCCAGGGCGCGGGCGCGCAGGACCAGCTCGGCTCCCGGCACGCTGACGCCCCGGGGGATGCTCATGGTGTGGAATTCCTCGAACCGGCGGGCGTCGAGCACCACCAGGTTCGGGTCGCTCTCGATCAGGGCCTTGGCGTCCGGCGCCGGCAGCGACGGGGTGTGGCGGTGGGCCTCCACCAGCTCGCCGAACGCCTTGCTGGCCGAGTTCACGTCCTGGAACAGCTCGTACCTGGCCAGTCGCCAGCCGAGCAGGCCGTCGGCGAGGGCGGAGACCCGCGTGTAGCCCAGGGCCCTCAGCCGCTCGAAGGCCGGCGGCACGAGGCCCTCGCCGGCGTCGTAGACGACGATCGGCGTGTCCTTGCGCGGGATGCGATCGAGGACCTCCAGCTCCAGCCGGCTCAGCGGCAGGTTGGCCGCGAACAGGGGATGGTCCTTGGCGTAGGCGTCCTCCTCGCGCAGGTCGATCAGGGCGATCTCCCGGCGAGCGATGAGGTCCAGCCGCACGTCGGCGGGGGCGGTCTGCTGGATCATGCGAGCGGCTCCTGGGCGGCGCCCCATAGGTTCGGGAGGGTTGAGTTCGAGTAGCCGGAGACGAAGGGCTTCGGCCGGCCTGCCTCGTCGAAGGCGGACCGCCGTACGGCGCCGATATTGGCCCCGTAGACGTGGATGCTGATCGAGGCCCGATCGGCGTGGGCGTTGACGACGCGGTGGATGTCGCCGACGCGCGGCGAGACGGCTTCCACCTGGCCGGCCTCCAGTCTGCGGATCCGGCCGGCGGGGCGCAGGACGCCGCCTTCGCGGACGTACGGCTGCGACAGTTCCGCGCCGCGCAGCACGCCGACCAGGCCCCAGACGGTGTGGTCGTGGACCGGCGTCGCTTGGCCTGGCCCCCAGACGAAGCTGACCACTGAGAACCGCTCGCGGCTGTCGCAATGGAGCAGGTACTGGCGGTAGCGCGCGGGGTCGGGCGCGGCGTAGGCCGGCGGCAGCCAGTCGTCGGCCGACACCAGCTCGCGCAGCAGCTCCGCCCCGTCGCTCAAGATCCAGGCCTCGTCGTCCCAGGCGGCGTCGATGAGGCCGCCCAGGTCGGTGACGAAGGCCCGGAGCCGGGAGAGGTCGCCCGCGCTCACAGGGCGTACCTCAGCGTGACCAGCCAGGTCCGCGGGTCCGGGTAGTTGACGTAGTAGACCCCGGTGCTGGGCGTGTAGGTCGAGCTGACCGGCTTGTCGGAGTTGGTCAGGTTGCGGCCCGACAGCACCACCGACCAGCGTGGGTCGGGGGCGGTCCAGGTCGCCACGGCGTTGAGGAAACCCTGCGCCGGGATCTCGTGCTGGCCGCCGGCGGACGGCACGGCGTTGGAGTAGGTCTTCGTCTGGTACTGGGCGTTGACGCCCAGCCGCAGGGCGCCGGGGACCTCGACCGGAACGTTCCAGGTGAAGCCGCCCGACAGGCTCCAGCGCGGCGAGTTGGTCAGCCGGTTGCCGTCGGCGTTCACGCCCGCGCCGCCGGCGCCCTTGTACTCGTCGTACTCGGCGAACAGGTAGCCGACCGAGACCTGGGCGTTGAGACCCTCGGCGAGCTGGGCGTCGGTCTCCAGCTCGACGCCGTAGCTGTTGGCCTGGCCGGCGTTGCCGCGGCGGCTGCCCACATAGGCCGGATCGAAGAACGAGACCTGCAGGTCCTTGTAGTCGTTGTAGAAGACCGCGAGGTTGGCCCGCAGGCGGTGGTCGAGGAACTCGGTCTTCAGCCCGCCCTCGTAGCTGGTCACCTCCTCCGGCGCGAAGGGCAAGGTGGCCAGGTCCAGCCGCGTGGCGCGGTTGTCGAAGCCGCCGGATTTGAAGCCCTGGGACCAGGTCGCGTACGACAGGATGTCCGGCGTCCAGGCGTACTGGAGCGACACCTTCGGCGTGATCTTCGACCAGGTCTTCTCCGACCGCCCCTTGATCGACGGCGCCGTCACTTGGCCCGCCAGGTTCAAGATGGCGTTGTCGAAGGTGAATTCCTTCTTTTCGTTGGTCCACCGCAGGCCGGTGATCAGCGACAGGCGGTCGGTGAGCTTCCAGGTGGCCTCGCCGAACACCGCATAGGCGTCGGTGTTGGTGATGTTGTGGGCGCGCAGGAAGTTGTAGTTGGCCGGCGTCGTGGCCGGGTTGGTGGGCTGGGCGTTGCGGCGGCTGTAGCCGTCGCGCTCCACGTAGAACCGCTCGTGCAGGAAGAAGAGGCCGGTGGTGAAGGTCACCCGCTCGAACGCGCCGTTCAGCTGGAGTTCCTGGGTCACGTACTGGTCGTTGTAGTGGATCAGGTTCTTCTGGATGAGCGCCGCTTCCCCGTCGTTGTCGTAGTTGGCGGGGTTGAGGTTGAAGCCGCCGTAGGCGGTGATCGACTTCACCTGCAGGGCGTCGCTCAGGGCGTAGGTGACCCGCAGCGAGCCTGAGATCTGGTCCAGATCCTGGGAGGGCTCGACCTCCGAGAAGCTGAGCTTCTTCGAGAAGCCGCCGCCCAGCTGGCGGATGGGGGTGTAGGAGCGCGTGTCGCTGCGGTCGCGGACGGCGTTCACCGTCAGCAGCGCGTCCAGCTTCCCGTCCGGCGTCCAGCGCAACTTGGCGCGGTAAGCATCGACGTCGATGCGGTTCACGTCGTGGTTCAGCGTCGGGTCGGACGTCACGCCGTCGCGCTTGTGGCGGATGTAGGAGAGGCTGCCCGACAGGGTGTCGGTGATGGGCCCCTCCACCAGGGCGCGGACGTCGACGGCGCCGTAGTTGCCCAGCCCCACCTCGGCCTTGGCGCGAAACTCGCGGCCGGGGTCGCGCGTGATGATGCGCAGGGCGCCGGCGCTGGAATTGCGGCCGTACAGCGTGCCCTGCGGCCCGCGCAGCACCTCGATCCGCTCCAGGTCGTTGAACTCGACCATCGAGCCGATCTGGCGCGGCAGGTAGACGTCGTCGACATAGACCGCCAGCACCGGTTCCTGGATCGGGTCGCTCTCGCCGACGCCGCGCAGAGAATAGGTCTGGGTGGTGTGGCTGATGGTGACCCGGCTGATGGTCAGGTTCGGGATCTGGCCGGCCAGGTCGCGGATGCTGTCCACCTTGCGGTCGGCCAGCGTCTGGGCCGAGAAGGCCGTGATCGCGATCGGCGTGTCCTGCAGGTTGGTGGCGCGCCGCTCGGCGGTGACCACCAGCTCCTCGATGGCGACGGCGCTGGCGTCCTTCGCGGCCCCCTCCACGCCCTGGGCCGCCGCGGCGCCCGACCAGGCCACACAGGCTAGCATGACGGCCGTGGAGCCCAGCAGCGGGCCGCGAGCAGGTTTAGATTTGCTGTTCTTCATTGTGACGCCCTTCCTCAAGGAGGGCGCTTTAGAGAAGGTAGAGTTCGCTGCAGCAAACAACATTGATTGTATTAGGTGGCAGTTTTTCTATTATCGAGGTCGATCATATCTTTGATGTCGTATGCAAATATTTGCATCATGCATGTCTTATATTGTCAGTTCTTTACTGAAGTCCCGACTCCATAGCGGGCGTACGTCGACCTTCGCCGGGATGGCCCCCAGCGCGGCGAAGCCATCGGCCGCCTGCTGCTCCGAGGCGATGGCCGCATCGTCGACGGGGCCGAGGACGGATGGCGCGCTCCGCTCACGATGGATCTGTCGGTAGATTTCCACCGGCGCGCCCGTCGCGGCGCTCTGGGCCTGGGCCCAGGCGTCGGGGTGGGCGTTGGTCCAGGCGTAGGCCCGCCGCAGCCGTTGGAGATGGTCGGCGATCGCCGCGCGGCGCGGCGGGTCGTTCAAGGCTTCGGCGGAAGCCGCCTGCACATAGTTGCCCGACAGCCGGCCCAGGCCGGTGGCCAGCACGCGCGCGCCCAGCCGGGCCCGGGCCAGCGCGCCCTGCACGCCATAGATCACCCAAGCGTCGAGCGACCCCTGCGCGAAGGCCGAAAGCCCGTCCTGCGGCGACAGCGCCACGGGCTGGACGTCGGCGAAGGTCAGGCCGTGCTCGCCGAGCAGGCGGGCCAGGAAATACTGGGCGGTCGTCGCGCGCACATAGCCGACGCGCTTGCCCTTCAATTCCGCAGCCGAACGGATCGGAGAGTCCTTCGGGACCAGGGTCACCTGCGAGTTCACGTCGCCGCGCAGGACGGCGACCAGCTTCACCTGGGTCGGCCGGCCGGCCACGAAGATCGGCGGGATCTCGCTCATGGCGCCGATGTCGATGGCGCGGGCGTCGATGGCCTCGGTGATCAGGTTGCCGGCGCCGAACTCCGACCAGGCGATCCCGTGCGGCGCATCCTCGAGGCCGGCGGCCTTCAGCAGGTCGCGGACGCCGCCCTTGAAGGTGGCGATCCGCAAGGTGGTTTCGCCGGGCTTGGCGGGAGCCTTCGGGCTGCACGCCGCCAGCGCGGCGGCTCCGGCGAGCACGCCGCGGCGGGAAAGTCGGACGACGTCGGTCATCAGTCGAAGAGGTCCGGCTCTTCTTCCGAGACCACGTCCCAGTAGGGCTGGAAGGCGAAGATGCCGCCGATCTCCGTCCCCACCTGACCGGCGGTGTGGCGGGCGACCTCGGGCGGCATGGGCCTGGTCTGTCCCGCGGCCTCCGCCAGCAGCTGCACCTGGCAGGCGCTCTCCAGCGCGAGATAGCGCCAGACCGCCGCCTCCACCGTCTGGCCTACGGTGAGGATTCCGTGGTTCTGGAGGATCACCGCCTTCTTCGGCCCCAGCGCCCTGGCGATCTTCTCGCCTTCGCTGGTGTCCAGTACGACGCCCGAAAACTCCTCGAACAGCGCGTGATCGTCATAGAAGGCCGCGGCGTCCTGGCTGAGCGGGTCCAGCAGGCGGCCCAGCGCCGACCAGGCCTTGCCGTACAGCGAGTGCGAGTGGGCGGCCGCGACCACGTCGGGCCGGGCCTTGTGCAGTTCGGAGTGGATGGCGAAGGCGGCGCGGTTCAGGCGCGGCTTAGCGTTCGCCGGCGGCTGGACGATCTCGCCCTCGTGGCTCACCAGCATCAGGTCCGAGACCCGGATGCGGCTGAAGTGGACGCCCGCCGGGTTGACCCAGAACCGGTCGGGGAATTCGGGGTCGCGGGCGGTGATATGGCCGGCGCCGCCCATGTCGAAGCCGGCGCGGGCGAACAGGCGATAGCCGGCGGCCAGTCGTTGCTTGCGGAACAGCCGCTCGGCCTCCAGCGTCGGCTGCTGCGGGATGGGGGCCGGGACGCCGAAGCCGCGTTCGGGCAGCACGGTCTCGATCTTGGCCGGGTGTTGGGTCGGCGCGCCGGTGGGGCGTGGAATGGCAAGCGTCATGGCGGGCTCCGGTCAGTAGCCGCGGGCGGGGTCGACGACGCCTTCCAGCGGCGAGCCCTGCCGGAAGCGGTCGAGGTTCTGGGCGAACTGCGCGGCCAGGTTCTGGCGCGTGTCCGGCGTATGCACCGAGGTGTGCGGCGAGAGCCGCACCCGCGGGTGCGTGTAATAGGGGTGGTTGAACGGCAGCGGCTCGGGATGCGTGACATCGAGGCTGGCGAGGCCGACCCGGCCCTCCTCCAGCGCCCACAGCAAGGCGTCGTCGTCGATCAGCGCGCCGCGGGCGACGTTGATCAGGTGGAGGCCCGGCTTGGCGTGGGCCAGCAGCTTGCGGTTCACCAGGTGGAAGGTCTCCGGCGTCGCGGGCGCCGCGAGCACAACGTGGTCCGAGCGCTCGAACAGCTCGCAGAAATCGTCCAGTTGCTCGACGCCCTCGACGCCGATCGGCGCCTTCGAGCGGCGCACGGCCAGGACGTTCAGCCCCAGGGCGCGGGCCCGCGGCGCCAGCGCCTCGCCGATGGAGCCGAAGCCGACGATGCCCAGGGTGCGGCCTTGCACCAGGCTGATCGGAGTCGGGGCCCAGGCTTCGAACCGGTCGATCCAGATGTCGGGCAGCTTCTTGGCCGCGGCGAAGATCGCCGCCAGGGCGAACTCGGCCAGGGCCACGGCGGACGAGCCGCGCGCCGAGGTGACCACCGGGCCGTCGAACAGCCAGCCGGGGTAGAAGTCGATGCCGACCGAGACCAGCTGCACCCACTTCACGTCGAACGGCCAGCCGGGCGGCGGCACGGCGGGCAGCGAGCCGCCGGCCTTGCGGAACGGCGCCGCGATCAGGACCTTGGCCTCGTGCGGCAGGGCGGCGGGCGGCCCCGCCGGCACCGGCAGGATGTCCACGTCCGGCAGCGCCTGGGCGAAGGCGCCGTTGAAGGCTTCGTTCAGCTGGCTGGCGACGACCAGGCGGCCCATGCGGCGATCCTCAGTTGGCGAGTTTGGCGAAGGCGGCCTTGCCGGCGGCGGTCAGCACCACGTCGGCCTGCGGCGTGTGGACCCGGCCGCAGAGGACGTCGCGGTAGTGGCGCTGCAGCGGGTTGTGGCGCGAGAGGCCGGGGTTGCCGGTGGCGGCGATCGCCTTCTCCACGGCCGCGATGGCGTTCTCGGTGACCAGGTGCTTGACCAGGCCGCCGTGCGGGGCGCCCAGCCGGCCCTCGGCCGCGGAGTCCAGCAGCACGCGGTTCTGCAGCAGCAGGCCGTCGATGGTTCCGACCAGTTCCTGGAAGCGGGGCAGGGTCGAGAGCGGCGCGCCCAGGTTGGCGGGCGTCCGCTCGGTCAGCCACCGCACGAGCCAGTCGCGCGCGGCGACGGCCACGGCGTTGTAGATCGCCGCCGTCAGGACCGGCGACCAGACGGCCATGGCCGGGTCCGGCGGCTGCGGCGCGCCCGGCGGCTTGGGCGACAGCGCGTTTTCAGCGGGGATCGGGGTGTCCTCGAACACGACGTCGTGGCTGGCGCTGGCGCGCAGGCCCGTGTGGTCCCAGGTCTCCTCGATCCGACGGCCGGGGGCGTCGCGATGCACCAGGAAGCCGCCGACCCGCGGCTCCGGCTCGTCGGTGCGAGCCCAGACGATCATCCAGGTGAGGGCCGGCGAGCCGGTCGAATAGATCTTGCGGCCGCTGAGGCTCCAGCCGTTGCTAGTCCGCCGCGCCACGGTGGCCGGAAGGCCGCCGCGCGCCGGGGTGCCCAGGTCGGGCTCGACCCGCAGGGCGTTGATCAGGGCGCCGTCCTGGATCGCGTCGCGAACCACGCGAGCCTTGAGGGCGTCGGTCCATCCCGTCCGGCCGTCCAGCGAGGCGTGGAACAGGTACTGCATGGTCAGCACCAGGGCCGTGGCCGGTTCGCCCCGGGCGACGGCCTCGACCACTTTCAGCGTCGTCGGCAGGTCCGCCCCGCCGCCGCCCAGCGCCTTGGGCGCGGTCAGCGCCAGCAGGCCTTGGCGGTGCAGGTGCTCGAAGTTCTCGAACGGGAAACTGGAGTCGCGGTCGTGCTGTTCGGCCGTGGCGGCGAAGGCCTCGGTTAACTCGGCCAGGATCTCGTCGATGGCCCGCTCGGCGGCGCCGTAGGCGTGGGCGAGGACGGCGCTCACGCGACGATCTCCCCGCTGGGGAAGGCGAGCAGGGCGCCCTCGGCCGGCTTGCGGCGGCCGGCGTCGACGCCGAGGCGGTTCAGCAGCCGCGCGCGGACGTCCTGGAAGGCGCCGTCGTTGGCCCGCGGGCGCGGTAGGGTGATGTGCTCCTCGGCGGCGATACGGCCGCCCTCCAGCACCAGGACGCGGTCCGCCAGCGTTACGGCCTCGTCCACGTCGTGGGTCACCAACAGCACCGCCGGCGCGTGCCGCCGCCAGAGCGACAGCACCAGGTCGTGCATGCGCAGCCGGGTGAGGGCGTCGAGCGCGGCGAACGGCTCGTCGAGCAGCAGCAGGCCGGGGTCGCGGACCAGGGCGCGGGCCAGCGACACGCGCTGCGCCTCGCCGCCGGACAGCGTCGCCGGCCACGCGTCGAGCCGGTGCTCGAGGCCGACCTCGGTCAGGGCGGCTTCGGCGCGCGTGCGGATGTCCGCGTCCTTGAGGCCGAGGGCCACGTTGCGCCACACCCGCTTCCACGGCAGCAGGCGGGCGTCCTGGAACACCACGGCGCGGGCGGCGGGGGTCAGCACCTCGTGGCCCGAGGCCGCGTCGATTCCGGCGAGGGTGCGCAGCAGGGTGGTCTTGCCCGAGCCGGATCGGCCCAGCAGGGCGACGAACTCGCCCTTGCCGACCTCCAGGTCGAGGTCTTCCAGCACCGTCACCTCACCGAAGCGGCGGGTGAAGTTGCGGACCCGGACGGCGGGCCCGGCTTCCGAGAGCTGCCAGGACTGGGCGGGGCGGGCGAGGGGAGGCGCCATGGTCGGAACTCTCGGGCTCAGGACTTGATGAAGCTGGGACGCCAGGCGAGCGCCCGGGTCTCGAGCGTGCGGACGAGCAGGTCGGCGCCGAGGCCGAGGCTCGCGTAGACCACCAGGCAGACGACGATGATGTCGGTGCGCATGAAGTCGCGGGCGTTGTTGATCAGGTGGCCCAGGCCCGCCGAGGCGTTGATCTGCTCGGCCACCACCAGCACCAGCAGCGACACGCCCAGGGCGTAGCGCAGCCCGACGAGGAAGGAGGGCAGGGCGCCGGGCAGGATCACATGGCGGATCAGCTCGGCCTGGCTGAGGCCGAAGCTCCTGCCCGCCTCGATCAGCCGCGCATCGACGCCGCGCACGCCCGAGAACAGGTTGAGGTAGATCGGGAAGACCGTCGCCACCGCGATCAGGGTGACCTTCGGCGTCTCGCCGATGCCGAACCAGACGATGAACAGCGGCGTGAGCGCGAGCGCCGGGATCGTGCGCTTGATCTGCATCAGCGGGTCGATGGCGGCTTCGCCGGCGCGGGAGAGGCCGGCCGCCAGCGCCAGCACGACGCCGATCGTCAGCCCGAACGCCAGCCCGGCGAGGCAACGGGCCAGAGAGACGGCGAGATTGGCGGGCAGCTCGCCGCTGACCGTCATGGCCCAGAAGGTCTTGGCCACCGCCGAGGGGGCGGCCAGGATTCGGTCGGGGATCACGCCCGTGCGCGAACCCAACTCCCACAGCAGCAGCAGCAGGACGGGCGAGACCCAGCGGCCGCCGCGCAGGCGTAGCCGCGGCAGGCCGAGGCCGGGAGATTTTCTATCGAGCGTCACCGTAGACAACAGACGGACTCCTGGCGAAAGCGCGGCTGTCGGATTTGCGCTTTGCCTCGGAGGAGAAAGCTCTTTAATTCCTACTCATTCAATAGACATTACCTTATGGGATCGTTTAGCGATGCTCATAGGTCGAAGGACGCCATGGCTGTGAACCTCCCCACCGAACTGCTGCGCAGTTTCGCCGCGATCGTCGACTCCGGCTCGATGCTGCGGGCGACCGAGCGGGTCTTCGTGACCCAGTCCGCGCTCAGCCTGCAGATGAAGCGGCTGGAGGAGACGGTGCAGTCGCCGCTGTTCCAGCGCGAGGGCCGCCGGCTGGCGCTGACCCCGGCCGGGCAGACCCTGCTGGCCTATGCGCGCGAGATGCTGGCCACCAACGACCGGGCGGTCTCGGCCCTCAATGGCGACGCCCTGGCCGGGCCGGCGCGCGTGGGGCTGGTGCAGGACTTCGCCGAGACCCTGCTCCCCGGCGTCCTGGCGCGGTTCGCCCAGCTCAATCCCGACACCCAGCTCCAGGTCCGGGTCGGGGGATCGCCCGTCCTGCTGGACGACCTGGAGGCCGACCGCCTGGACGTGGTGCTGTGCATGGGCGCGGCGGACGACGTGGCAGCGATCCGGGTCGCGCCGATGGTCTGGGTGGGCGACGACGACCTCACCGGCCAGGATGTTCTGCCGGTGGCCATCCTGGAGCGGCCGTGCCGCTTCCGCGATGCGGCGCTGGCGGCCCTGGACGCCGAGGGCCGCGCCTACCGCGTGGTGCTGGAGACGCCCAGCCTGTCGGTGCTGCGCGCGGCGGTGGACGCGGGCCTGGGCGTGACGTGCCGCACGCGCATCTTCTCGGACCGGGCCCTGGGCCGGGAGGCGGCGGCCACCCTGCCGGCGCTGCCCCAGGTCGCGTACGTCCGCCACACCCGCGCCAGCCCGCATCCGACGATCGGCCGGCTGGCGGACCTCATGCACGCGGCGGTGCTGGAGCTGCAGCGGCAGGAGGGCGCCTAGCGACGCCTCGACAGCGTCTCGACCCGCGGCGCGCCGGGCGGAGCTGTTCGCCGTCGCGGCCTACAACAAGCCGGGTAGCCAGGGTTCAGCTGAAAGCGCCCTCAGGAAAACTCGGATCGTGGCCGGAGGTCGGGGCGCCTACCTGTGCTGCAACGCAACACGGGGATATCCCATGCCTTCGCTCTTCGACCCGCTGAAGATCGGCGACCTCACGCTGAAGAACCGCATCGTCATGGCGCCGCTGACCCGCGCCCGATCCGGCGTCGAGCGCACGCCGGGCCCGCTGGTGGCGGAATACTACGCGCAGCGCGCCACGGCCGGCCTGATCGTCAGCGAGGCCACCTCGGTGACGCCGCTCGGCGTGGGTTACGTCGACACGCCCGGCATCTGGTCGGACGAGCAGGTGGAGGGCTGGAAGGTCACCACCAAGGCGGTGCACGACGCCGGCGGGCTGATCTTCCTGCAGCTCTGGCACGTGGGGCGGATTTCGGACCCCAGCCTGCTGGACGGCCAGGCCCCGGTCTCGGCCAGCGCCATCGCCGCCCGGGGCGATGTCAGCCTGCTGCGGCCGAAGCGGCCCTATCCGACGCCGCGTGCGCTCTCGCTGGACGAGATCGCCGAGGTGGTGGAGGCCTATCGTAAGGGCGCCGAGAACGCCAAGCGCGCGGGCTTCGACGGCGTGGAGCTGCATGGCGCCAATGGCTATCTGCTCGACCAGTTCCTGCAGGACAGCACCAACAAGCGCACCGACGCCTACGGCGGCCCGATCGAGAACCGCGCCCGACTGATGCTGGAGGCGGTGGACGCGGCGATCTCGGTCTTCGGTCCCGATCGCGTGGGCCTGCACATCGCGCCCCGCGGCGACTCCCACGACATGGGCGACAGCGACCCCCTGGCCACCTTCGGCTACGTCGCCCGCGCCATGCGCGAGCGCGGCATCGCCTTCCTGTTCGCCCGCGAGCGCGTGGCGGCCGACAGCATCGGCCCGCAGCTCAAGGCCGAGTTTGGCGGTGTCTACATCGCCAACGAGGGCCTGGATCGGGACACCGCCCAGGCGCTGCTGGACGGCGGCGAGGCCGACGCGGTGTCGTTCGGCAAGCTGTTCATCTCCAACCCCGACCTGCCGGCGCGCCTGCAGCGCGGGGCCGAGCTCAACGCCTGGAAGCTGGAGACCTTCTATTCCCCGGGGCCCGAGGGGTACGTGGACTATCCGGCGCTGGCGCTGACGGAGGCCTGAGGGCGCAGGACCGGGGTGTTCAGGCCCTGGCCTGGACCCCGTCCGGCCGCGGGCGGGCCAGGGGGCCTTCGGCATGCTCCCCGGCCGCCCGCCGCTCCTCGATCTCGTCGAGTGGGTCCTGGTTGGTCAGCAGGCTGACGTTCATCCGCGCGGCGAGGCCTTCGGGACGCCAGTCGAACGCGACCTCGCCCCCGAGCTGCCGCGCGAGCTGCCGGATCAGGCGCGAGCCGAAGCCCTCGCGGGACGGCGGGCAGACCGCCGGTCCGCCCGCCTCGGCCCAGTCCAGCACGAGGCAGCCGCCGTCGGCCAGCGACCAGGTCACCGCGAGCGTCCCCTGTTCGGTCGACAGGCCGCCGTACTTGCTGGCGTTGGTGGCCAGTTCGTGGATGGCCATGCTCATGGGCTGCACGTGCTCGGCGCCCAGCAGGATCTTGGGGCCGGCGGCGGTGTAGCGGCCGGTGGCGGAGAGGCCGCCGAGCTCGGCTTCGA
>Ga0209257_1001044_pt1 | contig 36852 bp, 43 predicted proteins | sample AraplaCvi_mCL_r2_FD_184277 | JGI IMG/M metagenome (GOLD analysis project Ga0209257, IMG submission 184277) | Arabidopsis root microbial communities from North Carolina, USA - plate scrape MF_Cvi_mCL_r2 (SPAdes) (version 2) | ecosystem: Host-associated > Plants > Roots > Endosphere | place: USA...
GCGCGCAGCCCCGGCCCGGCGAGATTTCGCTGGCGCACCAGGGTGTGCTGTTCCTCGACGAGTTACCCGAATGGGATCGCCGCGCACTCGAAGTGCTGCGCGAACCGCTGGAGTCGGGCGTCATCACGGTCGCGCGCGCGGCGCGTAGCGCGGAGTTCCCGGCGAGGTTCCAGCTGGTCGCGGCGATGATCTGGGCTGGTGGTATCGTTAGGACCTTTGTAGGGTAGGGGCATTAGGGCAGACCCCGGAGCTTGCTGTGGCTGTGGCTGTAGTTGAGTCGAGGCGCGAACGCATCTGGGACCGGCTCGTAGAGCAGGAGGCGCATAGAGCGTTCGCCCACGCGCGCCCCATGCTCGCAGAGGATCGCGGGGGCTTTTTGCCTAGCGCCCGGGTGTTAGGCCTTGTGTCGCCGCAGAAGCGAGCAGCAGTCGATCGACGCCTCCCAGCAAACTACTCGAAGGGAACCACTCGCAGTTCAGGTGCCTGCCAATGCACCTGATCTGGGCAACCTCGGATTTCACCATCGGCGGGCGCGCGTACCCCGGCTTTCCTATTCTCCTAAATGACTCATTGGAATCAGCCGCGGAGCCGAATGAGTTCCTACGGCATTACCTCACGCGGGGTGTGATCGGCTCGAAGCAATCTTGGCCAAGCACCGGACGGGCACTCTATGACTACTTTGGCTTTCTCGAAGCCCATGACTTGGATTGGACTGACGTAGCCAGAGGTGAGGAGAAGGCACTCGTTGCCGCGTACCGGGACTACTGCCTCGATGATGTGAAACTCGCCCGCAGAACGGTACGGCAGCGCCTGCACTACGTCTGCGAGTTCTACGAGTACTCATTGAAGCAGGGATGGGTGAGTGGCCTTCCATTTGGCTTCGAGGACCGCACCGTGCGCCGGGGCGACAGCGGGTTCTTGGCGCACACCGTTGCCTCTGGCAGCACTCGGCCAGTGCGGGACGTAATGCCGCGTCACCACAAGCAACTGCCTAAGTTCCTGAGCAAAGAACAGGTGCAAGCGCTACTCGCCGCCACCGAAAATCCCCACCATCGAATGATGACGCGCATTGGCTTGCAGACCGGTCTGCGCCGCGAAGAGATTGCCACCTTCCCGCTGGCCTACGTGTTCAACCCCGACGCAAGGCACGGCCAAGGGCGAAACGTAATGGTGCGTCTCGATCCCTCTGACGGAACCGGGATGAAGACCAAAGGGGGGAAGCCGCGCGACATTTGGATCTCACGGCGCTTAATGGGCGAGCTATACCACTACAGCATCCTGGTGCGCGGTCAGCTAGCTACGCTCAACAGCGCCCCACAATCGACGCTTTTTTTGACACAAACGGGAAAGCCGTACGCGAATCACGGCAAGCAGATCGAAGTCATCGTTCGTGAGAACGGCCGAAAGGCAGGAATAAAGGCACACCCGCACATGCTCCGACATACCTACACCAAATGATCAGAACCGTAATCAAGGTCAACACCGGCACAAACTGTTTGCACCGGTCAAAGTAAACCGGAATCAGGGGTCAACTGGATCGGAATACGCAACGACCGCGGAAGTCGCCCTGATGGACGCTGTCGATGCGGATGAAGCCGGGTCTGTTATCTGGAGCCGGCGCGCGGCGTACGGCAATGGCCGCGGCCTTACGGTCCGATCGGGTTCTGGTGCGCACGGTATGGCGAGCCTGGTACGCCGCCCAGCGGCGCAGGTTGTGCAGGTGTGAGGCGGACAGGCGCTGCAGGCGCACGAACCGCTCGTCGCCGTAGACCTGGTACATCCGCCGCAAGACCACCACCGTCGCGGGCCCAGACAGGCGTCCGTATTCGCACTCGACCTCAGCCAACGCGTCCAGGTCCGGAGGACCCGTCGTCAAGACCTGTGCTGTCCGTTTCTGTCACCCGGGCGAGGATCTCGATGCTTCCCGTCACTTCCCCCTCCCGATCCATGCATGTCTTCCTCACTGATCAGCGCTAGGTGACCAACTCTGTCGCGCCTGAGTCGGCCCACTCCGTGTCGAGGAACAGATCGACAGGCGTCACAGGGAGGTTATGCAGGGCTGCGCGATGGATCAATCCCGCGCCCGAAACCGGCGCCGTCTTGCCACCCGATCAGCGGGCGAAGTCAAGCTGCGCGCCCAGGCCTTCATCTCCTCGTGCGAGATGTACCGACCCGCGTCGACGTCAGCGAGTCCGGCTAACGTCTGCTGGTGCTTCTCATCGGCCAACAGGTCGGGCAGATGCCGAAAGGTTTCAATGTCCGGATGAGCAATTGCTGATCCCTCTAGAGTCTTGGGGTGCCTGCCCCCCGTGTGGCCCTCAACGGTTCTTGCCTGGCCACATCTACTCAAGCAAGTGCTGCCGAACAAGCTCGAAACGTCGAAAAGTCCGGTCTCTGAAGATTCGATGACTTGTAAGGGCGATTGCCAGCCCAAGGCCTGATTTCCAAGTCGGATCCAACTCAAGCGAAGGTCAGGATTCTCTGGAAAAAGCAGCTCGAGACCGCGGAAAATGTTCGCGATCTTGCGCGCTCGAGCTTCTTGCTCGTCCGCATTGCCCGACCCAAGCATCGAAGTACGCTCTGATTCCGTCAGATGCCATGCATGGCAGACGATCCCTTCAACGTAAGCGACGGTCGTCTCGTAACCCTTAGGAAGCTGGCGAGCTGAATCGTGCATGGCGTAATGGTCGATAAGCGGGCATTGCCCGGTGGGTGACGCCAGACACCGGTGCTAGCCACAGGCACCGGCCGCGAGACTATTCAGATAGCGCAAGACCGCGTGTTCGTGCCCGGCTGCGACCAGTTGTTCAGCGGTATGCGGGCCTAGCTCATCCAGTACCTGGGTCTGGTACCACTGGACGGCTCGGTCGACGTCGGCCCCGGCCAGTGTTTGGACGCGCTCCAGTACCGCAAGGATGGCCAACAAGGTGCTTTCGGGAACGGTGTCCCCCATGGTCGTCACAAGACGACGTGCGAGGTCTTGTTGGACCGCCGGCGCGGCGAGGGTGCCGGCCGCATGCACCAGGTGCGGTCGGTCTGCTTCGGGCCACGACTGGGCGTCGTCGTCCAAGGCGAACCACGGTCCCTCGTAGCCAGGACGCCGGCGTTTCAACCACAGTCGGATACAGGCATGGCGGTTCGCTTGCAACGAGTGGTACTCGCTCCAGCTGGAGTTGATCAGCTCCTGCAGCCAGATCGAGTCGATGACGCGCTCAGCAAGTGCGGGCGGCAGCAGTCCGCGTATCTCCTGCAGCGGGCGTGAGTACGCCCACCAGCTGGCGATCACTATGTCGACCCGGTCGCCGTAGGGCTTCAGCAACGCCGCCAGTAGCGGTGCTGCTGTCAGCCACGGACCTTCGTACCGGCGTGCCGATGTTCGACCAGCTGTGTCGTCGAAGAACTCCCAAGCCGGGTGCAGAGTCCCGTCAAAGTCCAGAAACAAGATTAGTCGGTCTGTCATGGCGTCGATTACACCTCCACCACCCAATTCGGATCGAACGCATCGTTCTCCGGTCGATCCAACTCGGCGCCGCGTGGGTAGCCCAGTGGATTGCATACGACGCGGCACTGGCCGACACGATAGTCCGCGGACGAATGCGTATGGCCATGGATCCAGAGGTCGGCTCGCTCAACCAGAGAATCCAGGTTCGAGGCGAATGCAGCGGAGAGATCACTCCCCCTGTACGCCGGGGAGATGGAGAGCGACGACGGCGCCATATGAGTGATCACGACTGTCTTGCCATCAAACCGTCGAGCCAAGCAGGCTTCCAGCCAGGAGGCGTCTTGCCGGTGCAAATGTTCCGTGTCGCCCGGTGTGAGGTTGCGGCCGCCGCTATCGGAGACCCGGATCCGCGCGTAATCGCTCAGACGTGTTGAGACCTGATCCATTGCCGCCAAGCGACGCTGCGCGCCGTAGAGCAGAAAGTCGGTCCACAGGGTTGCGCCGAGGAAGCGTATGCCGCCGAGGACGAGCTCCCGCCGGTTCAGGTAATGAACATGTCCGCTAGCCGCACACGCGTCGGCGATAGCTCGCTGACATGCTTCGAGGTCATCGCCATAGGGTTCATGATTGCCAGGCACGTAGAGCACCGGCAGCGTGGGGAAGGACTCACTCGACCACGCGATAGCCCGATTTCCCACGTCGATATCGCCGGCGAGCACGATGGCGTCCGGGCGCGACGTTGCAAGGTCCATCCTTGGGAAAGGATCAACCTTGCCCTGGTACCACGTCTGCGTGCGGTACCAAACCTCGCGGTGTAGATCGGAGAGAACCAACAGGCGCATCAGGTTTCCTGAGAATGCCTGTCTACTCATTTGCGACGGCCATGAGGGCCACATCGAGATGCGCGCGCACGTAAGTAGCGCAGTTGCCGACGGCCTAGTCAGGCTACTCTTCCACCAGCGGCAGGTCGAGATGTGACGTTTTCGGTACGGGCCTTTCTGCGGAAGCTGTACTGGTTCGCTCGCACTCGTGGCGCCCGCGATGCCAGTGGTTGCCTCACCGCTGATCAATTGGCGGGCGCCCCGACGGTGGTGGCCAATTCCCAAGTAGGGCGCTCAGAACTCATGAGCCTGCAAGCGGCACGTCCCGTCTGCATGAAGAGCCACGGTCGGAGCTGCGCCGCGTCCTGGCCGGATGCTCGAACGGGCACGTGATACGCGTGAGTCGCCTGGCGCGCGTCCTCCTTACGCAAAATGTCCAAAGTGCGCGGTTCTGGCCTTCGAGGATGTCCTCGTCATCCCAGGCTATCTCCACGACTTCGTCGCGCGGTGTCATTGCGAAGGACCGTTCTCTCATGGAGGCCCGTGGCTTGGCTGGGGGCGTCATTGTTGCTGGGGCTCGTCGCGGTGGGCTGCAACGGCAAGCAGGCTACTGTGCCGGAGGTCAGCGCGGCGAGTTCAAACTCTGAAACGCCGCGCTGGATCCATCAGTCCACTCCGCCAGCGAAGGTTGCCGTCGTATTCGTGCACGGGCTCTTCGGCACCACCCCCGGCGCCTGGACCAACGCGAACGGCGCGAGATTCTTCGATCGGGAATGGTTCGCTGGAACATTGGAAGCAGGCCCCGTTAACGGCTACAGCCGCTTACCCTTGAAGCCGTGCTTGCCAGTGGAGGCGAAGGTGTGGCTTTCGGCCTCGCCCTCACGCGCTGCATTGAGCTTCAAGGTACTGACGCACCGCGGCAAGATCCGGAAGCTTGCCGGTCATCATTCGTTCGAGCGCCGTTCCACCTTTGAACATCGGAGCGCGGTTAGAACGTCGGATCCAGGCGTCAGCGCGCTCTGGAATCGGTAGCAGCGTATGCAGCGAGGCATAGATGCCAAGTATCAGCGAGAGGCGAACAAGGGTGTCTTCAACCAGAGGCTGCACCGCTCCCTTAACCCAGTTGTCGAGTGTGTCTCCGTCGACGCCCAGGATCGTCCCCTGCTCGGCGCGCGTAAGACCCCATGCTGCCGATATGGCGAAGAACACATGCAACCCCGCTGCAGCCGTCAGAGGGTTTCGCAGGTCAGCGGGCACGGATGGGAGTGTCGTTTCCATTGGGGTAGGCGATGTCGGATGAGCCTTGACTCGCGGCGTCACCAGACTTCCTGGTCTCTGCTACGTCTAGTCCATCAGTTCTGCTTCAAGATACTCCCTCGGGATCTCCATCCAGTACTTCTCGCCAAGCGAAAGGACGTGTTCCTGGAAGGTCTGGAGCAATGTTGGAGTTCTCAGGGGAGTGTTGGGGATGAAGCAATACTCCGTCCTCTTGGCTCGGCCGGAGGAGAATTGGCTGATGACCCATTCACTTCGTAGTTTTATCTCGTAAGCGAGCTCAAGTTCCTGGCTATCGCCGACCAGCGCACCTGTGCCAACTGCTTTGGTCGCCGCCCAAAGCAGGTAGCGTTTCCGGGCGAGGCAATGCTTGTTCCATTCGTCTCCGACTTTATCGATCACCGCCCCGGGATCAGGCACCTTCAATCCGTGCTTGATGCTGAGATGCGCCAAGTAGTTCTCGGCTTCTGCCTCGGCAAGATGTGTCCAGAGCTGGAGCTTGCTCTGCGCGGATGCAGGCAAGTTCGCCCGTGCAATTAATGCATCGCGCACCGCGGCTAAGACCGGGGCGGTCTTGGACCAGCTTTGATGGTAGTTCCACGAGATGGGGTCGTAGAGCGCGCGTCTGGCACCTTCACCTTGAGCTGTTGATGTCAACACGCCGCTGCCGTACTCCTTTTTCTGTCGACTGCGATAGAGCCACACTCGGCCTACAAGATGCGCTTCCGCGTCGGCTTGCAGCGACTCGGCGAGCTCCACCGCACGCTTGATAAGGCGAACCACTGGTAGCTTGACGCCGGGCAACGACTCAATGGTGCGGTCGACCGGGCTGTCTTCGCGAAGCGCGACCTTGCTCGTGTTGTGGCCTCGGCGCTTCCAAAGAACGAGAAAAGAGGTATTTTCCTTCGGGTGCGGGCGCAGGCAGTCCATACCCATTTCTAGCAGTGGCGTGGTGTTGCGTCCTGTGTGTAGCGCAACGATCAACAGGGCATAGGCAAGTAGTTCGCCGGTGACTTCCACGTCGGCCTGGAAGAGCGGCATTACGGCGGTCTTCACCGCCGCAGTGAACGCTTGGCGCTCTCCGCGGGATAGAGGTTTCTGGCCCTTTACGTTTCGAGCGCTGTTGGGGAACGGGTTGACTGGGAAAGTTCGCTCATCGCCCGCAGTAACGACACGAATCAGTCCACGGCGGCCAAGGGCCTGCAACACCGCCTTCACCTGGTCGTACCGCACCTTCTGACCAGATCGATTGAGGCGGGCATCCGCTAGGTGGCGCAAATAGCCGTTGATCATCTCCCGATTTACATCGGCGAGGGTCAGCGAGCGTTGGAGCGCTGCAGCGCGCAAGCTCAAGTAGGAAAGGAAGAAACCAACTCCTCTCGCATATGAGGTGACCGTGCTCGCCTCCACCTCGGCATCCTGTTTGGCCAGGAATCGCTCGATCTGTCGCTGGCAGCAGTAGGTGATCTCATCGATGCCGGTGCCGTAGTGCTCCGCAAAATCATAGGAGCGGATGGCGGCGGCGTTGTATGGGAAGCTCACTACAGTCACTAACGGCGGAATCGCCTCTAGAGCAACTATTACCTCACCGCTGACGTCGTGATGGTGCTCAACCTTGGGAATGGTCAGATCGGTCCTAGTGTGAACCTTGCGCTTCCCTGCCATTAGACGGCATCCGTCCAGTCGTTGAGCTCATCGTCGTAAGCCAGTACGGCGTCATCGACGAGCGAGTTGATGAGGTGCAGGTAAATCATCGTCGTCGCAATGGAGGCGTGGCCCAATTGGCGCTGCACAAATACCAGCGGCTCGACGGTATGTACGGCGCGGTTTCGCTGCAAGGCGGAAAGGGTATGCGTGGCGTAACCGAACGTCGCGCTCTGCAGACCAACTGCGACGCTGCCGCTGCCCACCGCCGCGCTGTCGTCGCCGATCGCGGCGGCGTTCACGCCGATGGCCGCACTGTTGACGCCAACCGCGCCGTCGTTGGCCCAGTTGCCGCCCACGGTGCCGCCGTCATTAATGCTGGCGTAGTGCGTCGTCGCATCCGACTGTGCGGCTTGCAACTGCGCCAGGTTCACGGCATCCGTCGCCTCGGTGCCAGCAGCGACATTGGTGATCTGGCGGTCGTTCGCCGCATGCACGACACCACCCGCATCGGTCCACTCACTATCGGCACCCACCGACACGGTGTTGGCGCGATCGGCCAGCGAGTCCGATCCGAGCGCGACGCTGCTGGCAGCGTTCTTTGTGGTCCAAGCGTTGGCGCCCAGCACGGTAGCATCCACGGCCTGCGCGTAGCTGTTGTAGCCCACCACAGTGGCTCGGTCTTCGGTGGCCCATGCCTCGAAGCCCACCGCCGTCGTGTGCCCCGCGCCGCTCACGCTTCCGGCATCTTGTCCTGCGCGTGTGTTGGGGCCCAGCGCGACGGATTCGTCCGACATCGCCTTCGAGTTTTGACCGACGGCGACGCTGCGCATGACCGGCGCGTACGCGTCCGGACCCAGCGCCGTCGAGACCAGTCCGGCCTCGCTGAAGTTGCCAATCGCTACGCCGAGCGAGTCGGCCCGGGTGTTGTTGCCGATGGCCGTAGCCGAGTAGCCGGCGCTGGCTGAAACGCCCACGGCCGTTGCCTTGTACGCGGTGGCCTTGGAGAGCGCACCAATCGAAGTGGAGCCCAAGCCGCTGGCCGTGGCGAAGTCACCCACGGCGGTCGCGTCGGTCGCGGCTCCCCAGGCGTCCGGGCCTACGGCAATTGCGCCGAGTCCGTCAGTACGCGCTGCCGAGCCGATGACGATGTTTCGCGATCCATTGGCCCGTGCGTTCGGGCCGATACCAATTGCGGAACCGCCGCCTGCCGACGCGTTGAAGCCCTGCGCAATGGACTGATTGCCCAGTGCGGCGCTGCCGTAGCCCGTGGCGATGCTGTTCGTGCCCAATGCCTGCGCATTGCCGCCGACCGCAACCGCGCCGGTGCTGAGCGAAAAGCTATTGCTGCCAATCGCGACAGCATAGTCGGCCAGGGTGTTGCTCTGATAGCCGAGCGCCGTTCCCTCGATGCCGCTGGCTGCGCTACGCACACCGACCGCGATAGTGTTCGCGTGGAAGCCGACACTGCCCTCTCCAATGCCGATGGCGCTCGCGCCGGGCGCCCATGCACCAGCACCGATCGCTATCGCATTTGCATTGTCGGCCACCGCTCCGGCACCGATTGCCATGGCATTTCCGCCCGATGCCACGGTAGCGGCGTTGCCGAGCATCATGTTTCCGCCCGCAGCGCCGCCGACGTTGATATGGCCGCCATTGACACTCAACGTTCCGCCCAGGCTCAGCGAGTTTGCGCTGGTACCGTCGCCATGAAATAGCGCGCGGCCGGTCTGCGTGTCGACATCGATGGCTGCGCAATTCGTGTCGTCGGTGACCGTCGTCACTGCACCGCTGCCATCGTGCACGGCTGCGCAGTCGTCATCGCCGCCGTCGTTGATGTAGACGCCGTCGCCGGCCAAGGCTGTCAGCGACACACCCGAAGACAGCATCAGCACCAGCGCGATGGCGAGCGGGTGACGTGCAAGCGAGGCGCTTGCAGCGCTGGATGGCGTCGACGATGCCAACGCCCATCGGCACTGACGGCGCCACGGATGACGGGAAGCTGCGCGCGGTCTTGGTCAGCACTTGGCGGACCAGCGCCGGCGTCAGTGCCGGCTGCCCCGCGGCCACGGCTGTGCTCTGGATCAACGCGACGACGCCGGACACGTGCGGCGCGGCCATCGAGGTGCCCACGTAGCCGGCATAGACGTCGCCGCCATCCGCGGTGGCCACTGGCGTGGTCCTACCGCTGTTGAGCGTGGACCAGATCACGTTACTGGCGTCGAGCGCGTTACTGCTGGCGATGGCACCGCCGCCTGGGGCCGACAGGGTCACGCTGAGGCCGTAGTTGGAGTAGAAGGCACGCGAGGCATCCACGCCGGTGGCGCCAACGGTGATCACGCCCGCGCACGAGGACGGCGTCTTGGTGGAAGCATCGGCGTTGTTGTTGCCGGCGGCGACGACAACGGTTGCACCCCGCGACAGTGCACCGTCGATGGCCAACTGCGTCACCGAAGCGGCCAAGCAGGATCCCGAACCCCCGAGGCTCATGTTGATCACTTCGGCGGGGTTGGTGTTGTCGGGTACGCCCGGCACCGAGCCACCGGAGGCCCAGGTGATCGCATCAGCAATGTCCGAGGTCAGGCCGCCACAATGGCCGAGTACGCGCACGGGCATTACCTTGGCGTTGTACGCCACGCCGGCCACGCCCTTGGCGTTGTTGGTGCTTGCTGCGATCGTGCCGGCGACGTGAGTGCCGTGCCACGAACTGTCGCTCGGCGGGCCGCCGCACCACCCCATTGACGAGTCGATCCAGTCACCTGAATCGTGTGCATCGGCGTCGCGACCGTCACCGTCGCCCGCAACATTTGGATTGCTCGCGTCTTGCCCGTAGGCGCTGATGAAGTCGTATCCCGGCACGATGTTCGCGCTGAGGTCGGCATGATCGACGTAGCCTGTATCGAGCACCGCCACAACAACGCCATCGCCGTTAGGAGTCGGCACCGCCCCTCCGCCATTGGTGATCGCCGCGCCCCATGCCTTGGGCAGATTGATGCCGCCGACGCTGGTGGCCGGTCCATCCGGGGGCTCGGTGCCGGACACGTTTCGATAATGCCATTGCAGGGTCTTGAAGTGCGTGTCGTCCGGAACGAAGTCGACCGCGTGCATCATCAGGTCAGGTTCCGCATAGGCTACCGCCGGATCGGCGCGCAACTGGGCCAGGATTGCGTCGACCTCGGCTCGATCGAGCTTGCGCGATACGCGAATTACGTCGGCGCCGATGCCCATCCTGCGCACATAACGTGCAGTCAGTGGAGTGGCGGTCCCGTCTCTCATGCGGACACCCGCGACGCCGGCCTGCTGGGCGCGCGTGGTGAAAGTGCTCAGCGCCGCGCCCTGAGTGCGCGCGGTAGTCGTGTCGTCCCTGTAGCGGACGATGAAGCGATCGAACTGTGCTTGCTCGCGTTCAGCGGCAAGCGGCTTGATCCGCACATTGACATCGATACCCGGTGCTGCATTGCCGGTCGAAACTGACAGCGCCGAAACGACGGCGCTTGCCAGCGCGCTGGCAAAGAAGAGGTTGGTGCACTTGCTCACGTCACTACTCCCCAATTGAGTTGCGAACAAAAGAGACCGCCTACTTGCCAATCCTCATGCATGGAGTGCGTTGATCGGCCCAAGGCAAAGGACCGGGCCAGCGTTGGGTCGATGGCTTAAGATCGCCGTGGTTCATTTCGTCAGATCAGTTCCACCCATGCGCGCTCATCTGCGTTAGGTCACTGGCAAGGTGATAGATGAACGGAAGTTCATCTATCACCGAGACTAAGAACGAGCGGTGGATGATGTACATACGACAAATTGCAAAATGCGCGTGTGGCTTAACGCGAGCACTGTCCACCCGCTGATGAGCCTGGACGGACGTGTTTCCAGCGGCAGATGAGCCTGTCGGAGTCTCATCCCACCGCCCGCCGTTTCGGTTCCAGACCGGCACGAAGGGTGGAGCGCGGCTTAGCCGCGCGATAGATCAGTTCGCGGTTCAACGAGGTCGGCTGTCCATCGACCGATGAACCGGTCGATGCGCACGCACCCTCTCCCCGCGCGTCAATTCCCCCGCTCCTCGGGGTACTCGAAAGATTCAACTGGCGCAGACCTTCGCGCGCCAGATTGATGGCCGCGTTGCGATCGCGGTGGTGATCGGCACCACAGGTGCAGGTCCACTGACGATCGCGCAGCGTCAGCGCGGCATTCACTTCGCCGCACGCCGAGCAGGTCTTGCTGCTCGGGTAGAACCGATCGACCACGACCAGCTGCCGGTCGTACCAACTCGCCTTGTAGGTCAGCTGGCGGCGGATCTCGCCCAGCCCGGCATCGGCCACGCTGCGTCCGAAGGCCATGCGGCCCATGCCGCGGGCCATTGCCTTGACCGCCAGGTCCTCGATTGCGATGACCTGGGCGCTGGCAACGACCTTGGCCGTCAGCTGATGCTGGTGATCCCGGCGTGCATCGGCGATCTGAGTGTGCAGCTTGCCTATCTGGCGCTTGCGACGATGCATGCGCTGCGACGCTTCGATGCGCGTGCCTTTGGGCAGTGGCTTGCTCGGGTCCAGCCCTTGGCGTCGCGCGGCGGCGTCGCGCTGGTGCGAAAAACTGCGCTGATAGCGGCGCAATTTGGCGAGCTTGGCCGCCAGATGCTTGGGCGCAACAATGACCTCGCCCGTGCTGAGTGCAGCCGTGTCCGTCAGGCCAAGGTCGATGCCCAACACGCCCGCAACGTTGGCGGCGCTTTGTGGCGTCGGCACGCCATCGGCAGTGAAGGTCGCGAACCAACGGCCTGCGCTATCGCGGCGCACCGTTACCGAACGCAGGCGACCGATGAGGTCTTCGCTGACGCGAAACCGCACCTTGCCAACGCCATCCAGTTGCACGACACCACCCACACGATCAACCCGCGTGCATCCTGGCCGACGCGAGGTAGGCGCTTCACCCGACTGGCGCGAGCGGAAGCGTGGGCGGTGCGATCAGGCGATGACGCCCTAGGATGAAGCGCAACGCCCTAGTTTGCAGGAGGGCATTGCGTGACGACTAGACTAGGTTCGGGTACTGGCACGTGGCGTTTGCCTTGCGCCTCAATGCGATACAAGTGGATGTCGCATGTCTGGCCCTCTTTCATGATCGTCGCGACGTAATCTGCGTTCTCCGTCGGAGTGAAGCTTCGCGCCTGGCTGCAGAGCGCGAGATCTTCCTTGTCCATCGGACACGTGTTCTGTGCGCATCCGCCCGCGGTCAGGCTGAACGTAATGGGCTCGCCTGCGCGAGCATAGATCTCCGTCACCGAGCGGCCTCCTGGAACTGGTGCAGCAGGCATGCCAATCTTTCGGTACTCCACGCTATTAAGGAGATCGGGCCGCGATCCCGGGGCAACGCCCGCATTCTTTGCGTGGTTGTCGACGCACGCAATCCCCGGATATACGAATGGTGACGGCTGATCGTTGATCAGCCGCAGGCGGGCCCTCACGCCTTCGGTGGGTTCCCGGTAAGTTGAGAACGCCATACTTACGACGCCCATTGTCGTACAACCAGCGAGAGTTAAAGCAAGCAGGCTGGCCGTGGCTCGCCTAATCGTCATGGCACGCTCCCGCAATCGGAACCATCGCGAAATCATCAGGGGCGCGCTTTGTCTCCTCGTCGATTACAAGCAGCACACACCGGTCGCTCGTTGCAATCTGCTTTGCCTCATAGCGATGTCCGTTCAGCGGGGTGAATGTCACCATATTGGTGCACACAAGACTCTTGAAGGCGCGCCTACGAGAATCGGTAACGACCTGCGCCTTCACCTTTAGGTAGAGCGGCTCGTCAACGGCGACACGAAACTCCTTTCGATTGTCGCGATCGGACTTCATGAGATTCCCGATCAAACCGCCTACTGGGTGCGATAGCGTTCCGAGAAATCCCCCGCGCGATCCTTCCTCGCACGAGGGATTGTCGTAGGCGTTGAAATACCTGGTTGGAGCCATCGGTGATGGATTGTCAACCTCGGATGGAGGTTTGACTAATGCCAAAGCGGCGGCGGGTTTCTCAGCCTCAGGCTGTTCATACTTCTTGGGGAAGATGAAGCCGGACGTCATTGCTACGGCGATGACCGCCATGCCGACGCGCGCTATCACCATGCGTTCTTTCATAAACCATCCGTTGAAGAGATATGTTGGAAAACTCTGAGGCTGAACTTTCACCTAGAACAATCCGAATGGTCTGAATTGCTTGGAAGGCAACTTGGCAATAACCATCGTTTCAAGCGATCGTTTACATAATGACGGGTTATGCGATAGGCAATCTGTGCTAAGACCGCCAGCTCTCGATAGGCGGCTCGCCCTCGCGAAGGCCCCAATCGTCGTCGCAACAGGTGGGGCGCGCGCCGACCAACGCCAGCCGTCGGTGGCGCGTACCGTACCCCCCATCGTCACGCTGTCGACTTTGATGTTCTTGGCCAGGTTGAACGTGACGTTGTCGTCAGCCGTCGTCTTGGCCACCACCAGGTTGCCGTCGGTGTTCTTCAGATCCACCGTCTCGCCCGGTGCCACGTTGGTCGCGTTGGCACCCTGCGCGGTGAGGTTCCAGCCCGTGCTGGCGGTCTGGGCCACCGCATTGAGCTGACGAACGTTTACCGCGTCAGTCAGCTGGGTGCCACCAGCCACATTGGAAATCTGTCGCTCATTGTTGGCCGACCCAACCGAGACCGCGCCCATTGTCGAGCTAACGGCGGTATTGCTGAACAGCTCTTTCGCACCGTTCATACCAGTGCGGGCTGCAACCGAACCGTAGCCCAGCGCCACTCCGCCAATGCTGCTTGCTTGCGCGCTATCGCCGAGAGCTAGGGCACTGTGCGCCGCAGCCGTACTGCCCGAACCAACAGCGACGCTGCTAATGCCGACTGCGGTCGCGCCGGTACCGAATGCAGAAGCGGTCTGAGCTGACGCGACGCTGTCCGCGCCAACGGCCAAGGCGCCGATGTCGGTCGCCCTCGCGGACGGACCCACAGCGGAAGCCGCCATGGCCGACGCGGTAGTGTTAGAGCCCACCGCCAAAGATTCCAGGCCAGTGGAGGTTGCTCCATGACCTAGCGCGCTAGCCCCTTCACCCGAAGCGTTGGCATCAACGCCCAATGCGCTTGCTCGCATACCAGTGGCCCAAGTATTAATGCCGACCGCCGACGACCATTTACCGGTCGCAGTTGCCCCCGTGCCGAACGCCGAACCGCCGCCATCCGCCTTCGAGTAGCCACCAACTGCAACGGACTGAGTGCCAGAAGTCGTGGCGTGATCGCCCAGTGCCGTGCCGCCGCTACCGTCGGCATCACTTGCCCCCGAGCCGATAACTGTGCTCGCCATCCTCGTGCTGTTGATGCGATTCGTTTGTCCCGCAGGGGTGCCCATGCCTAGCCAGAACCCGGCGCCCCCGAGAGGACCAGAATCTGACGTGAGTGCGTTTGCGCCGATGGCAATCGCACCCGGAGCGACACCCGGGGTAACAGTTGCGCCAGCACCGAGGGCAATCGCCTTTTCGCCATACGAAGCCGCATCGTTACCGATCGCGATGGAATCAGCACCCAAGGCGTATGTGTAGTTATTGCCAATCATCATCCCATTGGTCGGATTCCCCTTGTCATTAAGGAAGAGCCGGCCACTGTTGACGGAGAGCATGCCGCCCAGCGACAGCGAGTTGGCGCCCGAACTGTTTGCCGGACCATAGAACAAAGCGCGGGTAGTCTGGGTGAGCGCATCCGTCGCCGAACAGTTGGCTCCAGACACACTCTGGAGCTGCCCGGTGCCTTGGTCTGCAATGAGCTGACAACCACCATCGGTGCCATCATTGATAAAGATTCCATTTCCAGCGATCGCACTGCCAGGAGCGCCAGCCAGAAGCAGCGCCGCCACCGCCGCAACCATGAGCAGATTCTGCACGCTTGATGCCCGCATCCCCTTAGCGACGCACAGCTTTGAACGACTCGCGCTCGCCCCCTTCTTACGACCCATTGCGAGTTCACTTGCGACAACCCACGCATTCAGGGTTGCATTCCAGATGAGGCGATACGCGATGTTCATTTCTTTACCTGACTGCAGAGTGGATGTATTGGTGACGCATATGTTCCGTTGCGCCACTGATTCAATGAATACAAGAAGTACGAAACCCGAATGGGCGGTGCATGCCATTCATGAATGGCGATCGACATCGATCTGATATAGATAGGCAGCAATCAAGGCGCCAGAGTGCGGACTAGCCGACGTCGACATCACGCACATGTCATTCGAAGGATCCAGCGAAGCTCAGCGCACTCGTTTGCGCGTACTCGGCGCCTTGCGCATTGCCACCGCCGCTTCCTGCAGATCGACCCACAGAAACTTCAGGATCTGGTCCAAGGCTTGCCCAGCCCCACAGGACGCGCGCGAGCTCAGGCTGTCGCGTACATGCACATCTACCGCGCTGGCGAACAAGCGGCATATTTCGGCAGCATTTTCATCGACCGCATCGCGCAGACACCTCTCAAGAACATCCACATAAAGGACATCAGGATGTCGAGGAACGGCGACAGGCGGAGCCACCTTGCTCAGTCCGCTGCAAGAGTTAGGCATGCTGCACTGAGGACTTTGGCGAGCTTCCAGGCTTCCTTTCTTCACTGTTAGCGCCGTACATCTCCAGCGATATCATCATCAGTATCTCGTCAAGAGTCTGCTGCATTTCCAAGCGCGCCAGAGGCTCCTGAGAGCTCACTGCGTGCTGACGAACGACTCGCGAGAAGAGGCTGAACATCACGTCCGCATCATCAGCAGTCACCCTCCGAAGACAATCTTCAATGAGGTGAACAGCCTTCCTTTCGTAGTTTTCTTCACGGACGCACTGGAAGGCGGCACCATCCAGGTTTCCTTTCGCATGAACCACGTATCTCATTGGCATCTCTTCGCTTGAGGCTCGCGGACTATGCGGAGATGCCAAACGAATAGATATGCAACTTTTACGAAAATGCACGAGGCAAGCGATTCGACCAACGACCTCAAGCGCTGGTGGAGCGCCCAGCGGAAAGGCTTTCGGTTTCCAAGTGCCGGCGAATGGCAACCGCGCCACTTTCGTACCGAGACGAGAGCTGGAGAAGCCGGACCCAGAGCACCCGTCTCCTCGACATACTCCCGTGATGCTCAATCTGCATTTCGCAGCTCTTCCACGTCCAGGCTGCCAGTTCGCGGCAGAGTCCCCGTCGCAGCTAGGGTCTTTTCGGATAAGTCGTATTCCGCTACGAAGATTCGCGTTGAACAATTAGGACGACTGATCGAGCAGTTAGCGGGCACGTCTTTTGTGTTGGCGCTTGGCTGCTGTGCGGCCCTCGTTAGCCCAACCATCACGATGTCACATGAATCCGAACATCATCATTGCAGACGATCATCCTGTGGTGCTAGTCGGCGCCAAGGCCACCATCTCCGCATCGAGCGCTGGGAAGGTGGTGGCTTTTGCAAGCTCACCAACTGAACTCATGATCGTGCTCGCTCAGCACCCATGCGACGTGCTGATTACCGACTTCAGCATGCCCGACTCGGCGGCGCCGGATGGCTTCTCGATGTTAGAACGCGTCCGCCGCCTACATCCGGAGATGGCCATTATTCTGCTCAGCGCGGTTACAAATGTCGCTATCCTCCGCGCGACAGCTGGCCTAGGCGTGCTCGGATTGATGGACAAGTCTTCGGATCTTTCCGAACTTGCGCAGGCGATTAGAACTGTCCGCCGCGGGCTTCCCTATGTCAGCGCTTCGCATCAAAGACGCGCGGCCTCAGCTGGTCATGCACACATACGCCCCGTAAGACCCCAGGGACTCTCCGTTCGCGAGGCGGAGGTACTGCGACTACTTGGTATAGGCCTTACTGTTAGTCAGATAGCGCAGCGAACGCAGCGAGGAATCACGACCATCAGCCGTCAAAAGCGTGATGCCATGAGGAAGCTCGGAATCGCCGGCGACGCAGAGCTCTTTGATTATCTTCGAGGCGCAATGTGAGGGACATGCGCCACGAAGCGGACACAACGGCGATAGCGCCAGCCAGTGCGATGAGGGCACTGCCTTTCACGAGTCTTGGCAGCGCTTAGACATCGATAGCCGAACTTCGGCGCTGTTGGCCAGCGCACCGTCGCAGTCAGGCATTCCGCCGACGTCGGCTACGCGGAATCTACATCCGTCCAGGAAACCAGAGCAGCCCCAGAAGTGCCCCTCCACCCCTTTCCTTCTGTGCATCACTGCCTGACATAGCGGGCAGCAGTAGTCGTTTGGATGCTTTCGCATATCTTCCTCATCGTTGTCGATCAGTCTTTCGACGCATGCGCGCTTCGAGGGGTTAGTGTTCGCCAACACACTGCTGGTTGCTATAAGACGTTTACGAAATTCGCGCCACGCATCCGAACGCGCACGATCGACCACAGTGCGCTTTAGGGAGTAATGTCAGGTGAACCCGCTCGAACGGATGAACTCAAATAGCTCTGCATCCGACTTTAGTCCCAGCTTTCGCATTGCATCCCTCTTCTGGCGACTGATGGTGCTGACTTGCCGATTCACCTTGTCGGCAATGTCGGTAACGGTCATGCCACTCGCAATCAGGCGCAGTACCTCAGCTTCTTTTGTCGAGAGATGTTGGACAAGGAGGGATTGTGTTGGTGCTCCGCCCAGTTCTGCAGCGCGACGCTCGTGAGTGGCGCTGACATATACCGAGCCACGGTGCACCGCCTGAATTGCGGTAGGCAGATCATTCAGTGAGCCTGCTTTGTCGAGAATTCCCAGCACTCCGGCGGCCGCCGCAGACCGAAGCACGGCCGTATTGGTAGCGGCGCTGAGTAGTAGAATGGGCAAGTCCGGATACAGGCGGCGAATCTGACTGATCATCGGGAATCCGTCGGCCTGGACGTCGTTGGGCATTGAGAAGTCGGTGACTAGAACATCGCATGCATGCATCGCCAAGGCTTGCATTAGCTCGCTTACGCTGGTGGCTTCAGCGACGATGGCGCCAACGCCGCTACTCACAATCATGGCGCGCGCGCCGACCCTTACGAGCGGATGGTCATCCGCAATAATGATGCGCAAGCTCATCGTTCCCTCCCTTTTCATCGGCATGCGTAGTACCGGCACACAAGGAGCAACGGGAAATGTGGACTAAGGTAGCGCTCAAGTCGGCACTACTGTGTATCCTGGCGCTCGGACCCCTCAGCGGTTCGATAAGCGCAGGCGAGACCTTACCCTTGTCCTCTCGCCAAGAGCAATGGCTCCGGGAGCATCCCGTAGTCACCGCAGGAATGTACGAGAAGGGCTGGATGCCGTTCGAAGGGGTCGAAGGCGGAACACCCCAAGGGCTGGCATTCGCGACCCTTCAGGATGCGGCGCACCGGCTTGGGATCCGCGTCCATGTTCGCATGTACAGCGACTGGGAAAGCATGATGGCAGATGCGTGCGAGGGACGGCTGGACATCGTACTCACCGTGGCCCTGACTGCGGAGCGCACACGCTGTCTTATCTATACCCGCCCCTACGTAACGGCTCCAGTGGCGGTGGTAGGGCGCACCACGGATGCCCACCTTGGAGCAACCACAGAGTTCGCCGGGCTACGAATTATTACTGAGCGCGGATTTGCTACGCACGAGGCGGCCCGGGTCCGCTTCACGCTGGCCTCACATTTGACAGCCGTAGACACCCTGGAGGCCCTCCGGGCGGTGGCGGATAAGCGCGCGGACGTCTATGTAGGTAACCCTTACGTGGCCTCCGAGTTAATTGCGCAACATCATCTAGAGAACATTGGCCTGCTCCGACCAAGCGACTTGCCGCTTGACTCCCTTCATCTGGCGGTACCGAACGCAAATGCACCACTGGCTGAAGGTATTGATGTGGCAATGGCGTCCTTTCCGGAGGCTCATACGCGCGCTCTTCGTACACGTTGGCTGAAGCCCCTCGAGTGGCAAGAGCGCGAGGTGACGCTGTCTGAAGAGGAGCGGGCATCGTTGGGTGCCGTTCTTCGCATCGGAGTAGCAAGCGACTGGGCGCCCATCGCATTTCGCGATGAGCAAGGGCGCGCTAGTGGGCTCGCGATGGACTATCTGCGGCGACTTCAGGCGCTGGGTGCTCACCTCGACTTGCAGTTGGCACCATGGCAAGAGCTGCGAGCACGCGCGGAGCACGGCGATATTGATCTCTTAGTCGGGCTGGCCGATGACCTACCGGCGTCTCAGCCTTGGCTCGCAAGTGACGCCTTCCTGTCCGTGCCAAATGTGATCGTCACGCGCAGCCGCGACAACGTCGTCATCGATTCCGGCGATCTCCGGGGACGACGTATCGCAACATCTGACCCACAGCGGGTAGGGTCGCGTCTCCTGCCTCTCGCCCCTGGCGCGACGCTTCTGTCGATCCCGGACGTTGCGGCAGGCCTCGAAGCGGTTCGCACTTCACGTGCCGACGCATATGTAGGCAACCTCGCGCTAGTAGATCGCGTGTTGCGCGAGAAGTATTCCGGCGTGCTGCAAATCTCGGCACCGGCGGGCTTCGAGGATCGACTAGTCCTCGCCGCTCCCTCAACCCGGCATAGCGTCCTGAACACGTTCAATCGCATGCTTCTCTCACTCTCTCCTCGGGAGCGTGAAGGCATACGCGGCGATTGGCTCGCGGTCGAGTATCGAAGCGGTTTACAGTGGGGTCGCATTCTGGCGTGGGGACTACCTATTGCGGGCCTGCTCGCATTGTCCGGAGCGGCCTTTGGCGTTGTTCACTTTCGTCTGCGCCAGGAAGTTAACCAGCGACGACAGGCTGAGCAGCAACTCACCGAGGTTGGAGCAAACCTACCCGCGGTCGTCTACCAAGCCGCACCGCGCCCTGACGGCTCGGTGGACTTGCCGTTCATCGCGGGAGACATGGCCTCGCTCTTTGGCATCACTGCAGAGGAGGCGATCTGCGATGAGAACCTGATCTTTGAACGCGTTCACCCCGATGACAAGGAACGGCTGCGCGAAGCCGTTGAGCTAGCCTTGGCGAACACTGTGCCGCTGGACGTTGAGTTTCGTGCAAAGGCTCACGCTGGTTGGCGCTGGATACGTTCACGCAGCCAGCCGCGAAGCGCACCGGGATGCACTCCAGTCTGGACCGGCTACTGGATCGACGTGACCTACGCCCACGAGCAAGCGCAGGCGTTAGCTGATGCGAAAGCCAGCGCTGAAAGAGCTACTGCGGCCAAGTCCGACTTTCTGGCCACAATGAGCCACGAGATCCGCACACCCATGAGCGGAATCCTTGGCACTTTGGAAATCTTGGCCCATACCCGCCTCGACAATGAACAGCGCCGCATCCTTGCTTCCGTCGACGATTCCGCGCAAATGCTACGCCAGATCCTCGACGACGTTCTCGATCTGTCGAAGATCGAAGCCGGCGCTTTGGCTTTGGCACCTACCGCAGTCGACTTGCGCGTCCTAGTCACCAATGTCCAGCAGTTGCTCTTACCGCAAGCATCCTCAAAGGGGTTGCTGCTCGTAGCCGAAGTGCGCGACTCGGTCGCCCCTGCCCATTTTGTCGATGCGAATCGGCTACGCCAAGTACTGCTCAACCTCACCAGCAATGCAATCAAGTTCACACCGCAGGGCTCGGTTTCGATTGCGCTAGAAGTGGTCGAGGACTCTCGTGCAAGTCAGACATTAGCGCTGTCGGTCACCGATACAGGAATTGGAATAGCACCGGAACATCAGTCGCGGCTTTTTGCTCCTTTCACCCAAGCAGACCCTACCGTGTCCCGCATGTACGGTGGCACCGGACTTGGTCTCAGCATCTGCCGTCGGTTGGTTGAGCTGATGGGTGGGGAGATTGCACTCAAAAGCGAACGTCAAGCCGGAACTTGCGTAACTGTCACTGTTCCATTCGATGTAGCGCCAATGGCTGCAGTTGAGCGAACGCCACAAGCGTCGTTCGCTCCCCCATCCCACTGGAGGCACTGCCGCGTGCTAGTTGCGGAGGACCATCCCACGAATCAAGTTGTGATGAGTTGGCGTCTAGGTCAACTTGGCTTGAGCGGCGATATAGTTGAGGACGGCGCTACGGCGTTACAAAGGTACAAGGAGCAAAGCTACGACCTGCTGATCTCTGACTGCCTAATGCCAGGGATGGATGGATACGCTCTGGCGCGCGCAGTTCGTGACTGGGAGAAGGCGACGAATAGGCCGCGAATGCCGATTGTTGCCTTGAGCGCAAATGCATTCGCAGAGGACGCAGCACGATGCCGCGAAGCTGGCATGGACGATTTCCTCGCGAAACCAGTGGACCTCGCGACGCTCCGCGTCACACTGACTCGCTGGCTATCACCCGACGCGCAACAGCAACAATGCTTTCAGGCCTCTACAACTATCGATTGTCCCTTAGGCGACGAACCACCAAGCATCGAAAAGCTGGCAAGCCAGTTTGGCTCATACGAAGTCGCAAAAGAGATGATGGCCGCATGGGTCCGTGCGGTCGAAAAGGATATGGGAGAGCTTAATGCTGGGCTTCAAGATCACGACCACGAGCGTGTCGTAAGAAGCCTCCACAGTCTCATCGGAGGCTTTGGAACGATACAGGATGTGACCAGGGCAAACGAAGCCAGATCTCTGATGGAAAGGGTGATCGAATCCAGTGTTGAAAAATGCGAAGGGGATCTGAGGCGCTACTTCGAGAAGTTGCTCGCGTACTCGCGCGAGTTACGATCTTCCGTCGAACGATAGCCGCTTTCATACCCCAGAAGCCCGAGATGCAATACAGCAGCGTAGCCAGAGCGACCATCAAGGTTCCAGCCCCTCGGGCGTGCGCATGCGGCCAGTTTCAAGCGACAAGACTATTGCCGATCGCTGAAGTGCGCCTGCGTTCTTCGCATTGCGACTTCGGTGGACGCAACTGGCCCGTGCGAATGCCCCTTTTGGGACCAGCTTCGGAGCTGGTACTGGCGTTCAGTGGCACGACGGAGGCTATACCCTGAACCTCGGAGTTTCTCGTGACAGTGCTCCATCTAACTCCAGCGACGGCTGGTAGGTCGTGGGGTCATTTCGTTCTTCATGGTGATCACCTAACCGCGCGGCCCCGGATTTAGAACGTGAGGGCGTAACCCACCTGTGGCCCACTGAGTGTCAAGTCCAGCGACGAATTGCGCATCGGCAGGTCGACCTCCAGGTGGCGATAACCGAATACCCAGAAGCCGGGGCCGGCGTGGTATTGCAGGTTCGCGCTCGCGCTCCAGCTGCCGTCGGTGTCGCCGGTCGAGCCATCGCCGCGCAGAGTCAGGCCCCAGCGATCGGCGAACTTAATCGTGTACCGCGCGCCGAACAGGAAGTCGTAGAAACGTTCGTCGCGTTCACGCGTAACCACCGGAAGCAGATCGTTAACGGGGTCGAACCTGGCCTTGGTGCTCACGTCGAAATAGCGCATTCCCCCGAAGAGATCGAGCCCCTCGAAGCGACGCTCACCCAATGGCATGACCGCCGCCAGTTCGATGACGCCAGCGTCGAGGTCGCCTTCCGTGCGCAGCCGCGGAAAGTCATGATTGTCGCTCAACGCGAGGTAGATAACGTCGCCGAACATGCCGAAGCGATCGCCCTGCCCTTCAACGTGGCCGAGGAAGGCGAAGTCGACTTTGTCGATCCAGTCGTTGAAGGCCTGCCGGCTTTCGGCCGGGGGTTGGCCTTCCCGCAAATCCGCTCCGATGGATGGCGCCCACGCATAGGGAGCGACGGACCAATCCCAACTGTCGGCCGCTCGTAATGTCGTCGGAAAGGCGAGCGCCAGCGCGACGAGCCCCGCGGCCAATTGCGAACGCGAAGCCGGCGGGCCGATTCGCCGGACCGAAAAACCTGTAACGACGAGGACGATCTTCGCAGGCCAGAAATTTCCGTTCATTCGTCGCGATTCCTCCCACACAAAAGCTCTTGAGGGCAAAAGTCTGCCGTTGACACAGTCCCGTACTCTGCCAGCGAAGCCGGCCCCCAAGGCGCGTTCAACTGGCTGGCCGCGCGACGGGGAACGTCCAGGTCCCGTCCAGGATTTCCCGGCGTGGACGATAGAGGCGGACCATGTAGTTCCAGCCCTTCATGATCGGCAGGCAGTTGGGCGTATCAGCGTTGCAATCGCCAAACTGGATGTGAATCGAGCCATCTTCGCTCTTCTTCCCCGTCACGCTGTTGATCGAGTACGCATTCAGCGGGTTGGCCTGGTAGTAGCCGTCTGCGTTGTAGACACTCACCGACCAGAAGGCGTCCACAGGCACGTCCTTGACCTCGAGCCGATACGGCGTCGTTCCGTCGTTGCGCGTCGGGTAAACGTTGAGGTAGATCGCATCCTTGTCCGGATTCAGCCCCCAGCCGGATGCCGACGCAGCGATGCGGCGAATGGGATCGATCGACGCTTTGTCTGGGCCAGCGGCGTACCGCAGGTCTGGCAGCGTCTCGGACAATGCGGTTAACGCCCCACGCACTCTCTTTTGGCTCGCTTGGTCCCACGGCGGGATCTCGAAATTGCCCGGCCCTCCAGGCTGGCTTACGGTGATGGCATCCTGCAGCGCGTGGGCCTGCTTCATGTCGGCCGGATCGTTCGGATCGGCCAAGGTGCGGATGCCTACCATCGCATAACGTGTTCCCACCTCCTCCTTCGTTAGCGTGTACGTGCCGGCACCATAATGGACTGCGGGATTGAAATGATCTTCGTTGATCACCAGCATCGACATGAAGCGCTTGCCCGGATCCGGCAGCGTGATATTCACCGGACCCGCGTCCAGATCGAACACCCCTGAAGAGTAAATCGTGTCGCGATTCAGGCGGATGACACTCTGTTTGTCGATCGGCGCAACTTCGCGCGTGTGTACCAGCTTGCCGAACCCGCCCTGTTTTACCTGGCCCGCCATGTAGACGTCTGACTCGGCGCGGATAAAGTTGTCCGGAGTGACCAGGACCTTGCCGTCGGCCGTCTTCGTATAGCGCGCAGGGTTGCCGAGATCGGGAACAATCGATGCGGCATCTGCGACGGTCGGCGACGCCGATTCAGGCGCAACCCTCGTAGTGGGCTCGCGGGCACCGGGGGTCGGCGCTTCCTGCCGGCAAGCCGAGACGACGCACGCGACGGCAGCGGCCGCAACGATCAGTCGAACGCTCATACGGGAACTCCCTTTTGTGGGATGGTGTGGCGGGCGTGCCATCGCTCGCAGGCTTCGTAGCTAACGCGCGGCCTCCAGTGGTGGCCGCTTCCAGGAACGCTCGATGACCTCCGCCTTGGGGCTGTAATTACGCAGAACGATGTAGAACGGGCCGCTCGGTGCGGGAAGCCAGTTCGCCTCCTTGCCCTCCCCAGGCGATGCGCTCTGCAGGTACAGCGTGATTCCCTCGTCGGCATCACGGCGAAGACTCTTCAGCATCGGTGAATTAATCAGGTACCGGTTCATTGGATTGTCCGCCAGCAGCTTCGACTTGCCGTCGTACATGGTGATGGACCAGAACGCGTTCGTAGGTGGCAGCCCACCGTTAGGGAACCTGAGCACATAATCGTGCTTGGAGGCGTCGAGCGGCTGACCTTTGGCATCGACGAAATAGCTCTGGTAATCCGCTTCGGATGCCGAGTTGCCGTAGATGCCTAGCTTGGCCCCGGCGAAGCGATACAGGGCATTGCCCTTCAGATGCTCCCGCGTGCCGAACAGATCGGCGCTGGACACCTTCTCGGTGTTCACCTGCGTGGCGGTGAAGTTTTCCAGCTCCTTATTGGCATCATCGATGCCATCCAACAGAGCCTTGCGCATTGCCGGTGACAACGCGGTCTCGTCGAACGGTTTACCCGGCACGATGCCGATTCTTGCGAGGCGATCGCGCAGAGGGGATTCTTCTTCCGTCATCGGTGCGTACGGAAGCAGAGCGGCCAAGTAGTCGAAGAACCCGACCCCATTCGCCTTCCGCGCATCGTACGCAGGAAGGTTGAGCGGCGGCGGCGAGGCAGGCGCCGGCGTCCCACTGAACGCGCTGAGCGGCTGCACCTTGTACTGCGCCTGGAGGCGCTTGACGCTGTCGAGATCTTCGGCGGAGATCAGCTGCGTGCGAAAGAGCGCATAAGCGATGGGCGTTTGCGAACGGAACACCTGATCCACGCCCTTTGGTGTATCGCCCGCCCAGCCCGGACCGGCGATCAGGTACGTGCCTGCCGTGCCGTGGGTCACCGCCTGGTTGATGTATGCGAAGTTGAATGTGTAGAGATCGATCAGCTGTACGGAGAAATAGCGCTCTTTCCCCATTGCCGGAATCGAGAGGATCAGCGGCTCGGCGCGAAGGTCCATCCACAGGAACGAGTACGGCGTGTCTGAGTTTGGCGTGATGATCGCCGCGTCCTTGGGGGTGGCCACGCTCGCCAGACTTCCGATCGTGTTGAACGGCGCACGGAAATTGCTGCCCCCCTCGTCGAGCGCCTGTTGATAGAGCGTCTTGTAGTTCTCAACGATCGGGAAACCCCAGATATACGCATCCTTGGCGATGCCCCGCGCCTCGTCGGCCGAAGGCGGCGCCGCGTTATTAACCGATGCAGTCGGCGATGTCTGGCTGGCGCCTGCGCCGGCTGCCGACGCGCCGTCATTACGGTGGCAACCCGCAATGAGCATCAAAGCGGGGAGGATGATCGAAAGCAGCGTCCGCATGGCCATCTCCAGTCGTCCAACTGCGGAGATGCGCCAACGCGCGTGGAAACCGCGTGAAATGATTGCGCTGCCCCGGTCGTATCGACCGGCGGATGCCGGGTGCCATCGCCCATACCACCGGGTCCTCGATCGCGATTACCTTGACACTGTCCACAACCTTGGCTGTGAGCTGCAGCTAGTGGCCCGGCGCGCATCCGCGACGCGCGAAGGCGTCCTATCTGCCTGCGACGGCGGTGCATTCGCTGCTATGCCTCGATACGCGTACCCTTGGGGAGCGGCTTGCTCGCGGCGGCATTGCGTTGACGCGAGAAGCTGCGCGGATAACGGCGTAGCTTGGCGAGCTTGGCCGCGACGTGTTTGGGAGCGCGATCACCTCGCCCGCGCTGAGCTTGCCGCGGCGTGATGAGGCCCCTCTCGACGGCGGCGATATATATCGAGATATCTGTCCTCGCATTCAACTTCCGCGCCAATTCTGATCGATACCTCGCTGCGGTCTGCCTGGACAGGTTCAGTTCGAAGGCGATCTGCTTCATCGCCAAACCTCGCGCTAGCCCTTCTAGGACCTGCCTTTCTCGCCACGTCAAGTCCTTGCCACCGGAGCTCATCGTCATCTTCCGCTGAGCCGAAGCTTCGATCCATCGCCAGCTCGCCGCTCGAATAGATGCCCTGCGTCGAGCCGTCCGCGGGCCCCATCATCCAGAACTTCGATGATCCCACCCCGTGCGAGGAATTGCTCTACCGACTCCTTTGCAGCGCGGCCCGATGCGCTTGGCGTGATTCGTTCAGTAAGCTTGTTATGCGCGGGCTGACATGGCTTTGTCATGGCATTGCTCGTGTCTCAGTGCAAATTGTCAGGCGACCGCGCAGGAAGAAGCGTGGCAGCGTCGATGCCGTGCGGTTCACCCTCGATACGGAAACTTCTTCAGAACGAGCACCGCTGGCGCTTCACCGAGCGAAATCATCAGCTCATCGAATCGCTCCGCTTCGGCAGTGCCACCCGCCGGCGCATTACTCTGGGGCGTCGCGTAGGTGTACACCTTCCCATCGAGATGGGCCAACGCGATCTCGTGGCCGTGCTCTGTACCTGTCTGCCTGCTCCAGGCGGCCTCGTCGTACACGGTGATCAAGCCCAAGTAGTAGAGCTCCCGCGAATCATCTAATGCCAGAGGGTGAAACCGCACACCATATCTGCGCAATCGTGAGCCCGAGTCGTCCGCGCCACGCAGCGGTTCCACGCTCACATCGCCCTGCTGCCAGCGCCGCGGGATCGTCACCGCTGCACCCAAACCATCAAACACAAATCGCAGCTCATCCGATGACGGATCGTAGACCAGGTCTCCGCCGGGAGGTGTCGCGGGTGCCCGCGCAAGGGCGGGGCGCTGCGTGGGCACATGGTCGACCGGACCTGCGGGCGGGCCCTGGCACGCCGACAATGCTCCGGCCGCAGTGATGAGCGCAATCAAAGGTCTAGAGGAAAGCTGTTTCAAGATGATAGCCGGACCGTCGTTCTATACATCATGTGAAATCGCCCCTCGGCGTCGCCATACGAACTATCTGAAAGATCGACGGAGGCAGGAGGCTGAGCCCGCCGAATAGTTCGCAATAGCGGGCAACCGTGCCGTCTCCGAATGGACCGCGCACGGCGTACAGGCGTGTTCAGCGCCGCCTCATCCCAGGAGATCGCATAGCGCGACAGTGAGTGCATGAGCAAACCCTGGACAATCGAACGCGCCTACCGCGATCGATTCAATGCCAAGGTCGAGCAGATGCTGATGCCACCGCATTCTCGGTGCCGAGCGATTCGTATGGAGCTGGGCGCTGCGCCGAAAGGCGAAGCGTGACGAGCCGATGGCACGAAGCCCAATGCCGTTGCGCTGTCGCGCGAGTTCACCGTGTTCGTCAGCAGCCGGGGACGGCATGGCTGTCGAGCCTGTCGCCGCGCCCTACAAGAGCCCGGAGACGCTGCGTGCAATCGAATGTCTCCTGCTAAGGGAAGGCGCCGCGGGGAATGAGCGCTGCTAGCCCGGTACGCCGAGCTCAACCACATCGGGCTGAGCTACTCCACGACGCAGCGCCGCTGGTTGGCCGATGCAGCCTTCCGGCCCCTCAGCCGGCACGCGCATCGGGCCCGGCCATCTCCGCTTCTGGCCGATAGCGGCCCCCACCTGCGCGGTGAGCACACCGGCGATCAACGTGACAATGGGGCAAGTAGCAGCACGCTCTTTCACTGGTGTTGGGAGCACTTCTGGCGCCAAAGAGCTAGCGATTCGGCTCTCCTGTTCTGGCAGTGCGGTAGGCAACTACACCACAGTGCACGTCACGCTCTCGGATGTGACCCACCCTGACAACACTTCGACTACCCTGTCGCTATCGCCAGAGTCCGCTGCGACGGGGTCGGCATCCAGATACGGAACGACGGTCAGCTGAGAGGATACGGGCCTGATTCAAGTCAAATGGGGAACCTCAATCAGTGGAAGGCGGGCAACGTTTCCTATGGCACAGGAACGTTCGAAGTTCCTATGAGCGCCCGTTATGTTCAAACTAGCGACTCCGTTACTGAGGGTTCTGCAAACGCGCGTGCCACCTTTACACTGAGCTATCAGTGAGCTGGAAGTTAGAAGTAGCACGTCTGAGTAGAACATCGGACGGCTTTCTGGCGCCCTCTGTGCTGTGCAAGGCTTTTAGTTTGCCTTGTAGTTGCTTTGGCTGTTGTCCGCGATCCAGGACGTGCATGCGTTTCCTCACTGCTGGTGGGTTGGACTGCACTTGCATGGTTCCTTCGCGGCACTCGCATTATGCGTCCAGGCGAGCAGCGGGCGGGCAAGGGAAAAGCGCAGCGACCCTTGCGCGTATGCGCGCAGGGGCGAGGTCCCAGCGATTGCGGGCGAATTCGGCGGCCAACTGAATTGCTCAAGGGATCGTAGAGTCTGTCCCTAAACTCTACTGGCGGCACGCCGACGTTGGAACTGTGCCGCCGCTTGGGTTGGAAAACATCTCGCTCGATGTAATCGAACACGTCGCCCCGCGCATCGGGGTGGGTGTTGTAGATCCGGCGCTTGATCCCCTCACGCTTGATCAGTTGAAAGAACCTCTCCATCGCCCCGTTATCGTGGCAGCTCCCGCGCCGGCTCATGCTGCGCACGATGTCGTGTGCCTTCAGAAAGCTTTGCCAGTCTTCGCTCGTGAACGGGCTGCTTTGATCCGAAGAAAGGAGCGGGCGCTCGACCCACCGCCTGGCGCGAGAATAGGTCCAGTACGACCGCCAGGTGCAAGAAGCCTTCATAGGTGCGGATGTAGGTGATCTCGGTCACCCACGCCCGGTTTGTGCGTCCGTCGTGAACGGGGTGCGGGCGCGGGCGGGAGAGCGAAGGCACGCGCAGTAACCCCGCGATGCACGCGCAGAACCAGTCCACTACTTTGCGCGCCACATCGACGATTCGATGCCTTGAGAGCAGCTTGCGGTTGTCACCCAGCGGCGCCAGATGGCCGCGAAGCATCGCACTCAGCGCCTCGAAGTATGGCGTTCATCATCCCTGTCGGCCCTCGCGAGCGACAGCGGTACTTACTCAATGACACGATGCTCACCACCGATCGCCTTAGCCGGTTTGTCCAGCATGTGAAGGTGGCCACATAGACGCGCTTTGAGCTCGCGCAGCCGTATCGGGGAGTCGCCGCCAGAGTCGCGCCCTTGTGGATCAGGTCATCCCGCATATCCAAGTTGGCCAGCATCTCGGGCGGTGATACGTTGTTGATCGCCGCGCATGGACCTGGGGGCCAGGCTGCACCTGCAGACACGTGGTGACAATTACCCCAACATCAAACGCCGAAACGGCGGCCACGCCAGCGCCGAAGGCACTTGTGCCCCAGATCGCAAGGTCGTTATTTTGCAGTATGCTCTTAGAACATGCGCCAATAGGCCACGATATGGACATGATTGTGATTGACGTAAAGCACATTGTTCAGGTCGGTACCGGCGGGAGGATGGGCTGCGAGTGCTGCTCGTATATTGCCTGCGGCGACCAGTCCTTCCGCGAGATGGTCAACCATTACCTTGGCGAGCATGCTTTTAAGCTGCTCCATGTAGGGCAGCAGTCCACGACTGACCATGACGGCAATCCATGGCACACGACTGTGGCGATCCTCGGGTCTACCTCGGCACCCCCGCGGCCTGCTGATCCAGCACTGTAATGACGAGCGCCGTAGCCGACCATGGCGCGCAGCCCTTCTTGCTTCATAGACGCGCAACACGATGGTTGCTGCACCACACACCCAATTCGCGATGAGCCCTCGTGATTTTGCGGGGACCATAAATTGAACCGCTCTCCAACCAGCGTTTGATCACGCGATCTCGAGCTGATCCTGATCTGTCACGCACACATCGACCACGCAAGCGCGACCGCCGCGATTAAGCGCGCCACAGGCGCGCAGGTGGTGGCTTCAATTGCATCAATCTTTGTGACGCGACGGTGTTCCCCCATGTGAATGCGGATCGCATAGTCGAGGACGGCGAAGTCATTGAACTCCGCGGTTCTGCCCTTCACCGTGCATTCCGGCCCAGAGGCGATGGATAAGGCAGTCCGTCCAATCTATGAGAATGCGCAGGCCTATCTCGGTGACTCAGCTTGACATCAACCTGGTTATCAGCTCACGACAAACTTCGCCGAGCTCAGAATCTGGCATCGGATCCATCGCCGTATAGCGCCTTATCTTCGACCACAGATTGCCAAGCGGCTCGAAGTGGATAGTCGGCGCTGGAGTCCTTCAGACGCTTCTTGGCGTGCGCCTTCAGTGAGCTCAGTTTTATGAGGTTCGCGACAGCCACCTTATCCTCAGGCACCGCGTAGCTCTGCCCGCCACTTGAACTGAAGCCGTGCCTGAGGAAGTTCAGTGCGAACTTGTCCAGGGTCGGGTCATCACGTTTAAGGGCTGCCAGCACCCTGCTGCCATGCGCCGGTGCCACGCGCATTAGCGACCAGAGTATGTGCGCAGGACTGGTGCGATCCCACAGGGTGCCATCATCGAGGGAATCCACGATGTTCTTCGCGAAGACGGAGGCCGCCTTGCTCTGCTTGGCGGTCGTGCACACCAACGCTTGCGGGTCGGGATTCTTAGACAAACCGTCGCGCAGTACCTGCGCAGCAATCGTCAAGGACGCTTTATCTGCAGCAAGCAGGTAGGCGATCGCCCCGGTCTGCTTGGCGCCGACAGCGGCAACCGTCCGAGTGATGGCGCGATGCGCGATGTCTTCAGCCGGGATCGCCAGGAATGCGCGAGGTAATAGGCCTACCGAGTAGGGAGGAGTGTCGACCATGCGCGATATCGCGAGGCAGAGGCCAGGCAGGTCGTCGACCTCCTCTTTGGAGATGACCGAGCCGAAGTCGCTGAGCATCTCGAGGAATCCGAGCGCGTTGTTCTTGTTGAGCTTCGCTGCGACCTCCGGCCTGGCCACCGGGTAGGTCAAGTACCGGCGAGCATCCACCAGGCTCACATCGGAGGTTCCAATGCCGAGCTGCGTCGCGATTCCGAGCCGGCTCCTCGAGGCGAGATGCCCCTCGGACACCACGGCACTGCGCAGCACGTAACCACTGCTGGCCCGCTGGACGTCGGGGAACAGATGATGAACCAGCCTTCTGACAGCGTCGGGGGATCCCGATTTTGCATACAGATCTTCCATCAGCGCCTTGAATTGGCGCTGGGCCTCCTTGGATTCAAGGCCGACAGGCTTAGATGGAAGCGAGCCTAGGAACAGCTCTGGGTCACGGCGCAGGACGTCGTAGATGCGCGGTGCGCGAACCATCAGGCACGCCAGGCCGAGAATATCGGCGAAGACGACTTCACCACGAAGCCCCGGCTCAATGACGCTGACCGTATTGAGTACGCGAGTGATGTCTCGTGGTTGTTCTAGCAGATCGCGTAGGCCCTGGAAGTACAGCATCTGCATCCGCTCTTCCTGCTTCGGGAAGTGCATGTCGAGTGCCGCAGGCGATAGCGACTCGAGAGCTTTATTCAGCAGACGCAGCTTGGCCTCGGGCGTCAACGGTGGCAGCGGAAGACGAATCTGAACTATCTTGTCCAAGTAGGTGTCGGCATGTGGAACCGCCAGGGACTTCAGCGCGCGTCGTACGTACTCTGGGTCCCACGCGAGCACATAGCCGATGTTGGGAAGCTGGCCGACCGCCTTGATAATCCGGACCATCTCGAAGGCTTCGGTGGGAAACAACCGATCAACGTCGTCGATGATGACCAGGATTCGTCTATCCAGACACTTCAGCTCCGTCTCTAGCCTGGACTTCTGCGCATCGATGTCCCGCGAACGCTGATCGGCGAAACCACCGGCCGCGTCACCGGCGGACTTGACCACACCCTTGATGATTGACGCCCACGGCTCAGCGCCCGGAACCCATTTGAGGAGGTCGAAGACTTTGGAGTAGTTCGACAGCTCGGTCGCTACCTTCTTAGCGTTCGCTGCGTGATCGGTCAGCTCCAACGCAGAGGCAATGGCGCCGAGGAACTGCCGCAGGAGCGAATCGCGATCGCCCACGAGCCAGGGGTTGAAGTGCACTACGATCGGAGCTGGATCGCTCTCCTTGTGGATGAGCTGCTCGATCATCGCCAAGGTCGAGGACTTTCCGCTACCCCACCGACCGTCGATTGAAAGTACAAATCCTGAAGTGGCCGACACGCGCTCCAACGCTGCCACTGCAGCAGCGGCGAAGCCCTTGCGCTGGAGCTCATCGAGCTCCAGCGCATTCTGGCTATCCAGCGCATGATCAGGGCTGATATGGGGCAGCTCTTTGCGCATACCTACGGTCCGTGTGCGTAGCGGATTCCGCGAGCATTCGTCGCAGAACCCATTGATTGTTGGGCGGGCCCGATCAAGGGCAGCTCAGGCACGCGCCATGGACGGCAAACTGCTTCAAGTGATACTTCCCCTGGGTCGACTGCATCACGTCGGAGACGTAACTAGCGAGGCCCTCGAGTACGCTCGGGGAGGGCGCCGCCGTCGATCGACCGAACGCAATGCTGAGCGCGACGTTCACATCCGGCCGCGCGCGAATCTTCTGCGAAACGGCCTCGAAGCCCACATGCTTGATGATCAATGCGATCGCCTCTTCCAGGCAGATCAACCGTGCCCACAGCGTCTCGAGGGCGGGATCAGCCACTGCAGACAGCGCGACCAGGGCGCGCTTGTCTCCGGTGACGAGCGTGCTGGCGGCGTCGTCGCAGAGGGCCGCGAAGAGGATCAACTCGCCTGCGTCGATGTCAGGGCGATTGGACAGCAGCAGCGCGTTTGCGGAGTTGGCCGACACGGTGACTTCGGAGGCTTGAGCCACCAGCAGCTCGGCAAGCTCGATCGCCTCGGCCGAACCCAGCTTATCCATCGCGTTCGGTTTTCCCAGCCGGAGCTGGAACCGCAACTGTGGCAGAACCGCGAAGTCCAACAGCGAGCAGCCGAGCGCATCGGCTAGTTCGTGTAGCAGCGCGTACTGGCAAAGATACCGTGCGGCGTCGCTATCTAGGAGGTACATGCGTACGACGCTCAGAAGGCCTGAAGCTGCAGCATGTAGTCCCGGTTCTCGTTCGTCAGTGCATCCTGGGACGAGTTGGCCAAGAAAGCGGCCCGGATCATGTCGACTGCAGACTCGTCGGGGATGTAAGACAGTGCCTGGTTGGCTCGCATCCAGTCGTCATGGTCTTTCGCATACGAGAGGATGAGGTGGGCGGGATCAATGCCGAGCGTCTCGCCCAGCGAGTAGGCCATCGACGCCAGGACTGCAGCAGAGTCGATGCGCCCCAGTTGTCGCTGCGGGGCAGCATGGCCGTTGCGCAGCAACGCCAGCGCGAACTCATCGGCCTGCTTCTCCTCGTCGTCTTTGCGGCCCGTCGAGGCTCCGGCGAGCCCTTCGCTGACGTTTGCCAGTTCCTCGTCGATCAGAACCTCATTCAGTCGCAAGTGACCACAGAGCAGGTGCGCAAGTTCGTGGGCAAGTACGAACAGCTGTCGGCCAGTCTGCTTGCTGTTGTATCCAAGGACCACCGCGGGACGCCCGGCGACGTTCACCGCCATGCCCGTCATACGCTTTGTGTGGCGCGGCAGTTCGCGTAGGAATACGACGGGAATGCCGTGATCCCAACACAGGTCCAGCAGCCCCTGAAAATCGACGCGCTTTCGCCCACTTCGCTTCCGGACCAAGGCGGCCAACTGCGCCGGGTCGGTCGGGAAGGGGCGATAGGACTGCCGGCACGCGAAAACGGCAAGGCGGGCCAGCGCCATCCCCAGATGCGCCGCCACGCGCAGTTCATCCGCCTGGGTGTCCTTGCGGTGCTTGAAGCGGGCGTTGGGCGCGGCTGTCTGGATGGCCAGGTTGCCACCCGACTCGAAGTTCACGTCTAGTCCAAGGCGCTGCTTGATGAGCGTTGCGAACTGGACGGCTCCGGCACTGGTACGGAACAGGCTGTTGTCCCACCAGTCGGGAAGCAGGCGCTCCACGTACGGCCGGGGAAACCCAGCCGCCTTGAGGGTGTCGAACGCGCCTTTGACGGTCAGGGGGTTCATTGCGTCATGCATTGAAGCCTCCTCCTGTCACAACAGCTGCGACAGCTAGTTTCACACGCGGGCCTGATGGTGGGCAAAAAGCAGCCTGGCCAACCGCCGCGCATGCCCTTCCGACCCATCCCAAACGTCGTGCAGGGCCGCCATCAGCGTGGCGCTCCCGCGAGGGTCCGCCCCACCCGAGACCACCTCAATATTCGCGTATTCGCATAGCAACCTTAGCGTTTTTGTCACGCGCTTCGGACACCCGTACAGATTCCGATGCACCTGCGACTGACCGAGCCGGACGGCCCGCGCAATCGCTGCGCTTCCCTTGATCCCTTGGCGCTCAAAGTGCGTACGCACTTCTCGCGCCAGGACAGTGGCGGATTTCGTCTGCATGCGCTCCATTATGCATATTTGCATTGGATCAGGAAGGGGTTAGAATCTCCCGTTGCCACACCCCACCCGAATAGCCGCCCATGCGGGAAGCAGAGATCAAACGCGCATTGACTCGCCACCTGGCGGGCACCTGCCCACCAGGTCTGTTCATCGAGGAGGTGGAGATCAATGGCGGCGAGGTGCGGGCCGATCTGGTGCACCTGCTGGACGACATCCACTGCTACGAGATCAAGAGCGACAGCGACACCCTGCGCCGCCTGGTCAATCAGGGCTCACGCTACTCGCGCGCGTTTGACCGCATTACCTTGGTCGTGGCGGAGCGGCATCTGGTCAAGGCGCTTCCGATCCTGCCCCTGTGGTGGGGGGTCCTGGTCATCACCGATTCCGAAGACGAGCCCTTCCGTCAGGTGCGGGCTGCCAAGGCTCACCGGCAGCACCGCCCCGAAGTCATCGCTTCGCTCCTGAAGCGGGACGAGGCGTTACACGTGCTACAGGAGTTAGGCGCCGCCAAGGGCTGGAAGAGCAAAAGCCTATACCTGATTCAGGACTACCTGGCGCAGTCGCTGTCGCTGGACGAGTTGCGGCGCCATGTCCGTGACTCGCTGACTAGGCGGGCTCAATCGGAAGAGATCGCCACGACCTAGTACTGCTCTTTGACCACCATCGCCATGTGGTGGGTCCAGTACTCGGCGATGTGGATCTGTCCGCCCTTCTTGTTCTTTTCGGGCACGGCAGGGTCGGCACGATCGGCAATGAGCTTATCGCCGTATGAGAAGGCTGCGCCTTTGAACGATGCCCCGTACGGACCGACCATGAGGTTCGAGATGGCGATGGAATGTGCCTTCTTGTTGCCGTCAGCGCGCAGGACCAGCCAGTCCTGATCACGTGCATAGCGGATCACAACGCGTCCACCGCGGCGGGTCAGCACCTCCTCGGTCCACCGGGGAGAAAGGGGGCCATAATCCGAGAAACCCAACTGCTGGCCGACCGCCTGCGCGTTGACTTCCCTCCACAGCTGCCAGTCCCGACGCGCTGGCGTTGCCACCGTCGTGACGTTGGCTAAGCTCTCTGGGAATGCGCCCGAGGCCAGATGGACGTGAGCAAAGCCCTGCGCCTTTAGGTCCACGATCCCCGCTACCAAGTCGGCGATGGTGGAATCCGACCAGACCTCTGGCGTCACGCCCAGATCGACGATCAACCGCGACACCTTGTCGTGTGCGCCCAGCTTGTTCCGTGCCTGCTGGACAAGGTCAACCGAGGCTTGCGAAATGCTCAGGCCACCGGTGCGGAGCCGGAGCACCACCTCGGGGAACAACTGGACCCTCTTGGCCAGATCCGCCGGCATGGCCACGGCGTCCGCAGGGTGGAGAACCGGTGACACCATCAGCTGCTTCTGATGTGCCATTGTCAGAAAGTCCCCGAGCTCCTTCGCGCGGCCGCCGGCGAGGCGTCCTTGCGGATTGGCGTAATCGATCAAGGACAGGGGAGCCCAGACATCGGGCAATTTCACCATCAGCGACTCGTGCTGTTTTGAGTCACGCACCTCCACGCACGGCAGGACGAACGGCGCCACGTCCGGCCGGGTTTCCCTCAGTGCCGCCTGCTCCCAAAGCTGCCATTTAATGATCGGTACGTACGGCGGGTGGTTCGGGTGCTTTTGAGGCATCTGGCGTCCTTTCCTCGATTCTTCACACTACCTTAACGGAAACAGCGGGATCAGCCGGCCGTGGTTGCCCACCGTCGTTATCGCCCGCGGTCGGGGTTATTTACTGGTGATGCGCTCCAGCAAGCGGCGACCGGACACCACCGATGCTGGCTGTGTGATTTTGCGAGACCTCCCCGCGATCCAATCGTACCGCCCTGTAAGGAGCGTGCCGTGTCGCGGACCAGCCCCGACCCACCCCATGGGTACAAATCGTTACAACTTTCAACCTATTGAGTTAAAAAATAAAAATCATATGTAACTGTTAGCAAGCACCCGGAAGTGATGAATCCCTGCCCCTGCGGTTGGGCGGGAGATCCATCGGCCCGTTGCCGTTGCAGCGCCGATGCGGTGCGGCGCTACCGCGGTCGCGTTTCGGGGCCGCTGCTGGACCGCATCGACCTGCACGT
>Ga0209257_1001049_pt1 | contig 36732 bp, 38 predicted proteins | sample AraplaCvi_mCL_r2_FD_184277 | JGI IMG/M metagenome (GOLD analysis project Ga0209257, IMG submission 184277) | Arabidopsis root microbial communities from North Carolina, USA - plate scrape MF_Cvi_mCL_r2 (SPAdes) (version 2) | ecosystem: Host-associated > Plants > Roots > Endosphere | place: USA...
TAACAGGGCTGCCTACCGGACGCGGACGGATAACGATGGCGCGGAGCGATCGGCTTCGTCGAAACGGTAACAACACAAACACTCCGGACGATGTCCGGCGCTCCGCGACCCTTTCCACCAACTCACAGCCAGAAGCGTGAGGATGAGAGATCGTGCCCGACAAAGACCCCCTCAGTCGGCTTCGCCGACAGCTCCCCCAGAGGGGGAGCAGCTCGTACAGCGTAGCTCCTCCCCCTCTGGGGGAGGTGGCCCGAAGGGTCGGAGGGGGTCGCGCGGCGCGCCTATTTCTCCAGCCGCGCCACCAGGCTCGAGGTGTCCCACCGATGACCGCCCATCGCCTGCACCTCGCCGTAGAAGCCGTCGATCATCGCCGTGGCCTGCAGGTTGGCGCCGTTGACCGCCGCCTCGGCCAGGGCGATGCCCAGGTCCTTGCGCATCCAGTCCACCGCGAAGCCGAAGTCGAACCTGCCTTCCGACATGGTCTTCCACCGGTTCTCCATCTGCCACGACTGGGCCGCGCCCTTGGAGATGGCCGCCAGCACGTCGTCGGTCGGCAGGCCGGCGCGCTTGGCGAAGTGCAGCGCCTCGGCCACGCCCTGGACCACGCCGGCGATGGCGATCTGGTTGCACATCTTGGTCAGCTGGCCCGCGCCCGACGGTCCCATCAGGCGGATGGCCTTGGCGTAGGCCGAAAGCGCCAGCTCGACCCGGGCGTAGGCGGCCGCGTCGCCACCGGCCATGATCGTCAGCTGGCCGTTCTCGGCCCCGGCCTGGCCGCCCGACACCGGGGCGTCGACGAACCAGCGGCCGGCGGCGCGGGCCGCGGCGTCCATCTCGCGGGCCACGGTGGCCGAGGTCGTGGTGTGGTCGACGATCACCCCGCCCTCCCCCATGGCCGGCAGCGCCTGCGCCACGACGTCGCGCACGTCGTCGTCATTGCCCACGCACAGGCAGACCAGCTCGGCTCCCGCCACCGCCTCGGCGATGGTCGGCTTGCTGGCGCCGCCGTGCCGTTCGACCCAGCGCGCGGCCTTGTCTGGGCTGCGGTTGAACACGGTCACCTCGTGGCCCGCGGCCTTCAGGTGGCCGGCCATCGGAAAGCCCATCACGCCCAGGCCGATAAACGCCGTCTTCATCCGCGAAACTCCTCTTGGCGACGGCCGTCCATCGCCCTTCGCGGCCCCGATCGCAACGGCATTTTAACGTCCAGCCGTCAGGTTCGACCGAACAGGGTTAAGCAGGCTTAAGCGCAATGGCCGTCAGCGGCGAACAGCCGATCGTCATCAAGAAGGTCAAGAAGGTCGTCGGCGGGGGTCACCACGGCGGCGCCTGGAAGGTGGCCTATGCCGATTTCGTGACCGCGATGATGGCCTTCTTCCTGCTGATGTGGCTGCTGAACACCACCAGCCCCGAGCAGAAGCAGGGCATCGCCGACTATTTCGCCCCGGCCTCGATCTCGTCCAGCACCAGCGGCTCGGGCGGCATCCTGGGCGGCACCTCGCTGGGCGACGACGGCGCCAAGGCCGACGGCAAGATGTCGGTCATCCAGCAGATGGCCCCCGAAGCGCCCACCGAGACCGACAAGGACGGCCAGAGCTCGACCTCGGCCAGCCTCGACTCCGCCAGCGAGCAGGCCCTGCGCGACGCCCTGGCCAAGAAGGAGCAGGACAGCTTCGCCTCGGCGGCCCAGTCGCTGCGCCAGTCGCTGCAGGACATGCCGGAACTGGCGGAACTGTCCAAGCAGATCATGATCGACCAGACCCCCGAGGGCCTGCGCATCCAGCTGATCGACCAGGACGGCCGCTCGATGTTCAAGGAGAACTCGCGCGAGCCCAACGACCGGGCCCGCATCCTGCTGCGCGCCGTGGCCAAGGTGATCAACCAGCTGCCCAACCGCATCACCATCTCGGGCCACACCAGCGCCAGCGCCGCGGGCAAGCGTTCGGACAGCGACTGGTCGCTGTCGGCCGAGCGCGCCGACGCCTCGCGCCAGGTGCTGCGCGGCGCCGGGGTCGACGAGGACCGCATCTACCAGGTCTCGGGCAAGGCCAATTCCGAGCCGCTCTATGCGGACGACCCCACCCTGGCCGGCAACCGCCGCATCTCGATCGTGCTCCTGCGCGAAAAACCGGTGCTGCCCGATGGACTTTGAGGGCGCCTGCGGCGTGATGACGCTCAGCGGCGCCGAGGCGCTTGCGCAACCGCCGCGGATGCCGCCTAATCCCTTATCGGCCCGATCTAGCGGGCGAGGCCACTAGAGGGATCGGACACTTTCCGTGACGCAGCATTTTCCGACGCGACAGCTGCGCTTCTTCCTCACGGCGCCCACGCCTTGCCCCTATCTGCCCGGCCGCGAGGAGCGCAAGGTCTTCGCCCACCTGCCGCTGTCCGACGGCCCGACCGTCAATGACAGCCTGACCCAGGTCGGCTTCCGTCGCTCGCAGAACATCGCCTACCGCCCCGCCTGCGAAACCTGCCGCGCCTGCCAGTCGGCCCGCGCCGCGGCCGCCGACTACGTCTTCTCGCGCTCGGAACGCAAGGTCCTGACCCGCAACACCGACCTGGAACGCCACCTGGTCGAGGCCGAGGCCACGCTGGAGCAGTTCGAGCTGCTGCGCCGCTACCTGCTGACCCGCCACGCCGACGGCGGCATGGCCGAGATGACCTGGCCCGACTACGTGGCCATGGTCGAGGACACGGCGGTCCGCACTCACCTGATCGAATACCGGCTGCGCCCGCAGGACCGCGGCCCCGGCGACCTGATCGCCTGCGTGCTGGTCGACGTGCTCGCCGATGGTCTGTCGCTGGTCTACAGCTTCTACGACCCCAGCCTGACCAAGCGCAGCCTGGGCTCGTTCATCATCCTGGACCACATCCTGCAGGCCCAGCTGAACGGCCTGCCCTACGTCTATCTGGGCTACTGGGTGCCGGGCAGCGAGAAGATGGCCTACAAGGCCCGCTTCTCGCCCCTGGAGATCCTCAAGCCCGGCGGCTGGGCCCTGATGTCGGCCCGCGAGCGCGGCGCCCGCCCGCCCAAGCCCGTGGGCTGCGGCTCCAACGCCGGGGTCGAGCTCAGCGACGCCGAACCGGCCGAGCTGGGCGGCTTCCCCAGCCCGGGCAAGCCCTGAGCGTCCGGTTCAGCGCGCGAAGCTGACCCCGCCGTCCACCGTGACGGCCGAGCCCGTCACGTAGTCCCCGGCCCGCGAGGCCAGGAAGATCGCCGCCCCCGCCATGTCCTCGGTCGTGCCGATCCGCCCAGCCGGGATGGACTTGGACACCGCCTCGGCCTGGTCGCGGGCCACCCGGTTCATGTCCGAGGCGAACGCCCCGGGCGCGATGCAGCTGACGGCGATGTTGTCGGCCGCCAGCCGCAGCGCCATCCGCTTGGTCATGTGCAGCAGGCCGGCCTTCGACGCGCCATAGGGATAGGTCTCGTCCTTGGTCACCGACTGGCCGTCGATCGAGGCGATGTTGATCACCTTGGCCACGTGGTCCTTGCCGGCCGCGCGCAGGTGGCCGATCAGGGCCTGGGTCAGGAAGAACGGCGTCTTCATGTTCAGGTCCACGACCTTGTCCCAGCCGCTCTCGGGGAAGGTGTCGAACTCGGCGCCCCAGGCCGCGCCGGCGTTGTTGACCAGGATGTCCAGCTTATCCTCGCGCTCGGCGATCCGCGCCACCAGGCCGTTGATCCCCTCCAGGGTCGAGACGTCGGCCGGCAGCGAGACGCACTCGCCGATCGCCGACAACTCCTCGGCCGCCGCGTCGCAGGCGGCGGCCTTGCGGGCCGAGACATAGACCCGGCGCGCGCCGTAGGTCAGGAAGCCCTCGGCGATCATCTTGCCGATCCCGCGCGAGCCGCCGGTGACCAGGGCCACGCGGCCCTTCAGGGAGAACAGGTTCTGCATCATGGTGGGGTCTTTCGGAAATGCGGCGGGCGCCGTGCGCGCCCAGCCGCTGGGGGATGTCGAAGATTTGGGGCGACCATCTCGTCCTTCAGCCGATCCGGCGGACCGGCCTCGTTCTCGTCACTTCGCCGGATCGACCAGGGCCTGATAGACCAGCGTCGCGGCGTTCTCGTCGATGCGGGCCAGGGCCGGGTCGGCGTCCTTGCCCAGGATGTGGATCATGCCCAGCATGAAAAGGTCGTTCTTCGGGTCGACCCAGAACCAGGTGCCGGCGGCGCCGCCCCAGCTGTAGGTCCCCTTCCCGCGCAGCGTGCCGGCTCGGGCCGGGTCGGTGACCACCGCGACGTCTAGGCCGAAGCCCACCCCCTTGGCGGGGGAGAACGCCGCGTCCGGGGCGGCCATCACGATGTCGGTCAGGTGGTTGGAGGCCATCAGCTCGATCGTGCCCGGCGCCAGGATGCGCGCGCCGTCCAGCGCGCCGCCGTTCAGCAGCATCTGGGCGAACCGGGCGTAATCCGCCGTGGTCGAGACCAGTCCGCCGCCGCCCGAGGCGATCGCCGGCGGCTTGCTGACGTCCAGCACCATGAAGCTGTCGGCCGGAACCAGTTTCCAGGCCTTGGGATCGATCATGTAGAGCGCCGCCAGGCGATCCCTCTTGGTCGCTGGAACCCAGAATCCGGTGTCTGTCATCTTGAGCGGATCGAAGATCCGGCTCTTCATGAAGTCGGCGAGGCTCATGCCCGACAGCCGTTCGACGATCAGTCCCTGGAGGTCGACCGACACGCTGTAGCGCCACTCCGTCCCCGGCTGGCTGGCCAGGGGCAGCTTGGCCAGGGCGGTCAGGAACTCGGCCTGGGTCTTGGAGCCCAGCAGCCCGCTGTCGCGATAGGCCTTCTCGACCGGCTGATCCGTGCGCAGGCCGTAGGCGAAGCCGCCGGTGTGGCTCATGATTTCGCGCATGGTCGGCGCCCGGGCCGCCGGCTCGGTGATGAAGGTCCCGTCCGGGTTCTGGCCCTTATAGACCCGCAGATTGGCCAGTTCGGGCACGAACTTGGTGACCGGATCGTCGAGGCGCCACCGGCCCTCCTCGAACAGGATCATCATGGCCACGCCGGTCACCGGCTTGGTCTGGGAATAGATCCGGAAGATCGTGTCCTTGGTCATCGGCGCCCCGCCGATCGCCGTCTTGCCGAAGGTCTGGTAGCTGACGACCTTGCCATGACGGGCGACCAGGGTGATCGCCCCTGGCAGGTGGCCCTGGTCGACGAGCCCTTGCATGTAGCCGTCCAAGCGTTTGAGGCGCTCGGGCGAGAAGCCCGCGGCGTCGGGCTTTGCAAGAGCCAGGATCGCGCCCGGCGAAGGCTTGGGCGCCGCGTGCGCCGTCATCGGAGCCAAGGCGATCGCCACGATCGCCGCCACCGTCAGCCGAATCTGCACGTCCCCTCCAAACGATTGTTTGGAACCACCTTAGCTTGCTTTAATGACGCGGCAATGGATGACGTCGCGGCCGCCCTTGCCCGCCCCCCGTCCTTGCGGCTAAGGAGAACCCCCGCTCGGCGTAGCGGCGGGCCGGATTAGCACAGCGGTAGTGCAGCGGTTTTGTAAACCGAAGGTCGCGGGTTCGATCCCTGCATCCGGCACCACCCTCCCTCAAGGCGGCGATCGCCCGAGTGACGCCAGAACGCCGCCGGCGGCGGCCTTGGAAGCCCGAGAGCCAGCCCTAGGCGCCCAGCAAAGCCTCATAGCGGGCGACGTTCTCGGCCAGCCACTGGCGCAGACGCTCCAGTTCGCCGATGTGGACATGGGTCTCGTCCTGCGCGCCGCCGTCCTCGGTCGGCGCGCTCACCTGCAGCTTGCCGCTGCGCAGGGCTTCCAGGCGCTGGTCGAGGGCTTCCTGTTCGGCCTTGTGTCGCTCAACGACGCGATTGATTTCGGCCTTGTCCATACTCGGTCTCCAGTGCGGTCGCCGGCTCATGACGGCGAGGTCGCTTGAATTCCGAGTTTACGGCGCGGGCCGGGGCGCGTCGATCAAACTATGAGCCGTCAGCAACATCCGGGCGCCGCCCTGCCCGGACCTGGCCTAGTTGCGTACCCAGCGGCAGACCCTCTGCTTGTGGCCGTGATGGCGTTCCCACTTGCAGACCTTGTGCTCGTGGCGGTGGTGCATGTCGCGCTCGCGGGCCGAGGCGGGCGCCGCGGCGGCCAGGCTCAGGGCGGCGAAGGCGAGCGTGGCGGTTCCGAACAGCTTGGCGAAAGTCATGGGCGTCATGTCCTCCTGGCGGTGATGACCGAAGCGGTCACAGGCACCGTCCCATCGCCATGTTGTCGCGGTGTTGCGACGTGTTTCGGCGCTGTCGGCTCCGCGGCGCCCGCAGACCATGAAGCGGCCAAAAAAATGCCCGGCGCAAAGGCCGGGCAGTCATTAGGGAGGAAACGCCCAGGAAGGGCAGGAGCGCCAAGGGCGGCTCCACGGGTTGATAGCTAATGCGCCGGAGCCGCCGATCAAGGGCGGGATCGTCGCGCTTCAAGGTGAAGCTGTGGAGAACCCCGGTTTGTCTGGAAAGCGTTCAACCGCGCAGCGGGCGCCCAAACCGTGGGCGCAGACTTCCATCCCGAAGGTCGGGGATGCGAAGGGCGGCGTTGTTCGATCCGCCGGCCGATTCGACGCCGCCGGGCCCTGCGTGGACAGCGGGACCCAGGCCGGCTAAGCCTTCCACCGCTCGACGGCCAAGGTGAGACTGATGAACGCGCCCCTGACCAGCGTCTTCGCCGAGCGGGTGGCCGGCGCCCATCGCTTCGGCCTCGAACGGGTTCGCCGCGCCGTGCGCTTCGCCGTCGCTCATCGCGACCGCAAGCTTCCGCGCTTGGCCCAGATCCGCAACCTCGACTATCCAGCCGCCACCGGAAGACGCGCCGTCCGGCTCTACGTGCCTCTGAACACCCCGGCCGTGGGCCCGGCGATCCTGTTCTTCCATGGCGGCGGGTTCGTGATCTCGGATATCGAGACCCATGACGCCCTCTGCCAGCGTCTGGCCCACGCAGCGGGTGTCCGCGTGGTGTCGGCGGCTTACGGCCTGGCGCCCGAACATCCCTTCCCCTCGCAGGTCGAGGACGCCCGCGCGGCCTTTTCCTGGCTGCAGGACGAGGCCGCCGAACTGGGTATCGACGTCGATCGCCTGGCGACGGCTGGCGATAGCGCCGGGGCCTATCTCGCCGCGACGGTGGCTCATGAAGCCAACGCCCGGCGGCCCGGTGCGGTAAAGATCCAGGGTCTGTTCTACCCGCTGGTCCACCTGGATGACGAGATCTGGGCCCAGACCCTGCTACGCGACGCCCGGCTGATCGGACGGCTGGCCATCGCCTATATCAACGCCCAGTTGGCCACCGCCCACGCCCCTTCCCTGCTGGACGCGGTCGGGCCAGCGACACCGCCGACGTTCCTGGTCAGCGGCGCCCTGCTCGATCCCGTCCACCCGGACGCCGTGACCTACGCAAAGGCTCTGGAGGCGGCGGGCGTGCCCGTGGACCTGAAGGTCTATCCGGGGCAGGCCCACGGCTTCGTCAACTTCACCCATGTGCTGCCCGCGGCGATCGAAGCCGTCGCGGCGCTTGGCGAACGCCTGGGGAAGGCGCTACGAGACGGCGCATGACCGTTCTCTACATCGACGCCGACGCCTGCCCCGTGAAGGACGAGGTCTACAAGGTCGCCGCGCGCTACGGCCTGAAGACCTTCGTGGTCTCCAACAGCTGGATCCGCGTCCCGCTGACGCCCGCCATCGAGCAGATCGTGGTCGACGCCGGCCCCGATGTGGCGGACGACTGGATCGCCGAGCGGGCCGGCCCCGGCGACGTGGTGATCACCAATGACATTCCGCTGGCCGACCGGGTGCTGAAGGCTGGCGGCCAGGCCCTGGGAACGACCGGCCGCCTGTTCACCGTCGACACCATCGGCTCGGCCCTGGCTTCGCGGATGATCGGCGAGCATCTGCGTTCGATGGGCGAGGTCACCGGCGGCCCCAAGGCCTTCGGCCCCGCCGATCGCTCGAAGTTCCTGCAGGCGCTGGACACCGCGGTGGTCAAGGCCAGGCGCGTGGTCCGATGATCGAGATCACCTCGTGGCTGCGGATCGAGGACGACGAGATCGTCGAAAAGGCCGCGCGCGCTTCGGGTCCCGGCGGCCAGCATGTCAACAAGACCAGCACGGCGATCGAGCTACGCTTCGACGTGCGCAACTCCCCCACCCTGCCCGAGGACGTGAAGACGCGGCTCGAGGCCCTGGCCGGCAGCCGCCTGACCCAGGACGGGGTGCTGGTGCTCTTCGCCCAAAGCCATCGGTCGCAAGAACTAAACCGACAGGACGCCCGTGAGCGATTGGTCGAATTGATCCGGCGGGCGACCGAGAAGCCTAAGCCCCGGCGCGCGACAAAGCCGACCTACAGCAGCAAGCTGAAGCGGTTGGAGACCAAGGGTAAGCGTGCAGGCATCAAGAGCCTTCGCGGCAAGCCACGCGGCGACGACTAGCCGCCCGCGTACGTCGGCCCTACGCTGCGGCGGCAGTTGGGGGAAACCATGAAACGACGTGACGCCGCAAAGGCGATTTTGACCATGGGCTTGGCCGCCGGTGTGCTGGCCAGCCCGCAGGCCGCCAGCGCCTCAACCTTCAATCAAGCCGACGGTTTGGAATGGGGTGTTCTCGATCAATCGTTCAACAACCTGTTGGGACAAATCAAAGAGGCCACGGACGCGCTCAAGCCCGGCCAGTCCAACGCGATTGTCGAGTTCGTGTTGCTCTACATGCAGCTTGAGGCCCTTCACGAACGAACGAACCACATCCTTAGCCTCGTGGCGTTGTCATCGCAGTTTGAGAACGCCAACGACGAGCGCCGCACCTTGCAGGTGCTCGGTGGCATGCTCCTCCCTTCGTCGAAGGCGCTCGCTCAAGGGAAACGTAGCAGCCTCATCAAGATCGGGTCCGCCACGAACGTAAGCGGGCTCTATCCGCACTACGTAACCAGCGCCCTAACGTTGATCGATACGAAGGTTCTGCCGCTCATCGACAAGACCGCCGCCAAGATCCTCGCGACGGATCGCTAGGATGGATTGGACAACAATCATCACATCATCGGTCGGTGCCGGCATCATCAGTGGCCTTATAGCTCAGGGTGCCCCTTGGCTTCGCGAAGCGATCAACAACGGTCGGGCAGCCGAGTTCTCGGCCCTGCGGCTGGCGCTGATGCTGGAGGATTACGCCGGGCAATGCTCGGATGTTTACGGCGACGTTCGGACGGCGATTTCCAGCCACGGCCACGCCGGTCAACATCACAGTCACCTTCCCGTATTGCCCGATTACCCGACGGACATCGCGTGGCATGCCCTCGGCACGAAGCTGACGGAAAAGGTGCTAACTTTCCGCGTGGTCCGCGCCGACGCTGGAGCGGAGATCAACAATGAATGGGATGTGAACCCCGGCCCGCCCGAAGACCTGTCCGACTTCGTGGGCGACAAGGCCATTGAGGTTGGCTTGAAGGCGATCGCCGTGGCCGAGCTCCTTCGGAAGAAGCGCAAGCTGAGTCCCACCTATCCACAAGGCCGGTGGAACCTAAAGAACTACCTGGTCGAGAAAGCTGCGGAGATCACCGCACAAAGGGCGCGGTATGAGGCGCAGCAGGCCGAAAGCCACGCGGAGATGATGGCCAGCATTGAGGCGGCAGGCTCTACGCAGGCAGCCGTCTGACCCAGGACGGCGTAATCGTCCTGTTCGCCCAGGGAAGCCGACCCCAGGAGATGAACCGCCAGGACGCCCGCGACGGCTGATCGAGTTGATCCGTCGCGACGGAAGAGCCCAAACCTCCGCGGCGACGACTGACCCGAAGCGGGTCTCTCAGCCAAGGCTCCAGGCCGGCTCCGCCGGGCCGGCCCCGAACGACAGCACCTCGTGCTTCCATTCCGGTTCGCTGATCAGTCCGCCGAGGATCTTCTGGAGATAGGTCGCCAGATTGATCTGCTCTTCTTCCGTGAGCTCGGCGCAGACTTCCTGGTTGATGGGGTGAATGTCCTCGCGGATCCGTCCAAGGACCTTCCGACCTTCCGCGGTCAGGCGAACCACCACCTTGCGACGGTCCGACACCTGGGTCCCGCGCTCGACCAGGCCATCACGGATCAGGCCATCGATCGACCGGGTCAGGGTCGTGCGGTCGGCGGCCGACAGTCGCGCCAGGCGTGTCATCGAACACTCGCCGAACCGCGCCAGCGACACCAGCGCCACCCACTTGGCGAAGCTCAAGCCGTGCTGCGCGATGCAGTCGGCCGCCAGGGCGCGCCGGTGCTGCTCGGTCTGGTACATCAGATAGCTGACATAGGTCGGCAACGGCAAACCGCGGCCCTCCTCTTGCTTCTGCTCTGACATGGTTCCCCCCACGCCAAGTGGCGCGCCTTCATGTCACACGCGGAAGCCACACACAATCACGGCTCCGCTTGCCCGCGCGCGGATCCGCGCGTCTGCATGCATTTGGAACTCGACGCCGTTCCCCCTGGCGTGAACGACAGCGAACATCGTTCGATCGTGGCTAACGCTACGTCAACCATACGGTTCCAGACGAGACGGCCCCCGCGAACAGGTTCGCGGGGGCCGTGTATTTCTCGCTCATGAAAAGACCCGAAAAGGGTGATCAGGCGGCGTAGCTGGCGATCGCGTCCGGGATCGTGGCGTTGCGGGCGCGGGCCCGGGCCAACCAGTCGTCGGGATAGGTCTCGCGCACCACGATCGACTTGAACTGACCGACGGGGATGCGGGTGTGTTCGCCGGGATTGAGGTCGCGCGACACGGAATGGCCGGCGAACTCTTCGATGATGGTGATCACCTGGCTGCTGCCGGCGGTGTTTTCGATCAAGACCATGTTCATGGGGGTGTCCTGGTGCTTGGGTTCGGCGGCGGTCAGGCGGTGTGGCGTTCGATCTGGGCGGCCGGTTGGCGGGCCCAGGCCTTGACCTCGGACGGCGAGGCCAGCTTGCGGAAAGCGCCGCGAGCGTGATCGTCGCAGTAGGAGCCGCGGGCGGTCTTTTCGCGACCGCAGAAGCCGAAGTCTTGGGAATCGGGATTGCCGATCGGCCAGCGGCAGGAATGGATCTCCAGGCCCAGGATGTTCGCGGTCGGCGCCATCTCGGCGATCTCGAACAGGCGAAGGGCGGGGCGCGGGGTCGAAGAGGGATCGCGAACCACGCGGGCTCGGGGCTGGGCCCGAGCGGCGGTGCGCACCACGGTGCGTTGACGGGTGGGGACCTCGCGGACGGTGATGCCCAGACGGTGCACCTTGCCGATCACCGCGCTGCGGCTGACGCCGCCCAACTGACGCGCCACCTGGCTAGCGCTCATGCCCTCGAGCCACAGCTTGCGAAGCGTGGCGGTGCGCTCTTCGTTCCAGTCCATGATCTTGTTTTCCTACCCGGTCGCCGGAGCAGCCCCTCCGGCCTCTTCTGGGTACGTTTATGGTTAATTCCGGTCAATTTTTTATGTGCATACCCACGGTTTGTAATCGGTCATTTTGCTTTTACATTCTGTGGGATAACGCGCGTTGTCGCAGGGCGTTCGCCGAAACGTGGCGAGACCTTGACCAGATAACGGCGTTATATATTGGATGCAGGGCCCACAGTTGGGCCAGAAAATGAATGCGGCGCCACGCCGCACAGCTTGCGGCATAATGTCTGTCGGGGATTAGTAGATGCGTCAGTTTCACCTCGCCGTCGCGGCGGTCGCCTGCATCATCTTGGCCGGTTGTTCGAAGCCCGGCGCGGGAGCTTCCGACGGCGGATCGGCGAACTCGACGCCCCCGGCGGCGCCGAACGACGCGGAGAAACAAGCCCTGCTGGCCGCCCTCCCCGCTCCGTACAACACCGGCGACCTGATGAACGGCCAGAGCAAGTTCGCTCTTTGCCGCTCCTGCCACACCATCACCGAAGGCGGACCGAACATGACCGGCCCCAATCTCTACGGCGTGTTCGGACGCAAGGCGGGCAGCAAGCCCGACTACAAGTACTCGCCCGTCGTCGCGGCCGCCGGCTTCGACTGGGACGCCGAGCATCTCGACAAGTGGCTGGACAATCCGCGCGGCTTCATGCCGGGCACCAAGATGACCTTCGCGGGCCTGCACGACCCCAAGGACCGCATCGACCTGATCGCCTATCTGAAGGTCGAGACCGGTTACAAGCCCGGGAGCTGATCGGATGATGGAGCCGCCCTTTCCGCCGACCAAGACTTGGAACGCCGAAGGCGGGCGCGCTTCTGGCGGGATCGGCTAGTCGATGCCCGCCCGCCGCCGCTTGCTGGCCGAAGTGTACGACGCCTTCAACGCACGGGATCTCGAAGCCCTGGGCCGGGCCTTCCATGCCGACGTCGAATGGCCTGACCTGCTGGACGGCGGCGCGCTGCACGGCCGCCAGACAGTGGTCGACTATTTCCGCCGCCAATTCGTCTTGATGCGGGCCGACGCCCGGATCATCGACATCACGCCAGTGGGCGAGGACCAGGCGATCGTCCACGCGCAGTACGCCGTTCGCGACTCGCAGGGCGGGCTGTGGTCGGACACCCGCGTGCGCCTGCGCTTCACCTTCGAGGACGGCTTGATCCGCCGCATGACGATCGTGCACGGGCTGTAGGCCGCCGACCTACAGCAGCAGGTCGGCGCAGGCGTCCAGAATGGCGTCGGCGTCCAGGCGGTATCGGGCATAGAGGTCCGGCAGGTCGCCTGACTGGCCGAAGGTCTCCAGCCCGAGGGCCCGCAGCCGCATGCCGCGCACCGACCCCAGCCAAGACAGGGTCGAGGGCGCGCCGTCGATCAAGGTCACCAGGCCCGCGTCGCGGGACAGCGGCGCGAGCAGGGCTTCGATGGTCGAGGTGCGTGGTTCGCCGCTCGTCCAGCGCGAACGGCCGGCGGCGGTCCAGTCGCGGTGCAGGACATCCGCCGAGGTCACGGCCAGAAGCCCCGCGCCCGGTTCGTCCTCCAGCACCGCCTCGAACGCCGCGAGCGCCTCCGGGGCCAGGGCGCCGGCGTAGGCGATAGCCAGGCGCGCGCCGGGGGCCGGCGGACGCAGCCAATAGGCGCCGTCGACCACGCCCCGACGCCAGGCGTCATCCGTGCGTTCCGGCTGGGCGATCACCCGGGTCGAGAGCCGCAGATAGGTCGAGGCGCCTTGTTCGGCCTGGATCTGGTCGAAGGCGTGAGCCATCAGCACCGCCGTCTCGTCAGCGAAGGCGGGCTCGTAAGCGTCCAGCCCCGGCTGGCTCATGCCGATCAGCGGCGAGCCGATCGACTGGTGCGCGCCGCCTTCTGGCGCCAGCGTCAGGCCGCTGGGCGTGGCGACCAGCAGGAAGCGGGCGTCCTGGTAGCAGGCGTAGTTCAGCGCATCGAGGCCGCGGGCGATGAACGGGTCGTAGAGCGTGCCGACCGGGAACAGCCGCTCGCCGAACAGCGGCGCGGTCAGGCCCAGGGCGGCCAGGGCGATGAACAGGTTGTTCTCGGCGATGCCCAGTTCGACGTGCTGGCCGGTCTCGGCCTTGGACCACACCTGGGCCGAGGGGATGCGCCGACGCTTGAAGACGTCCTCGTGCGCCCGGCGCTGGAACACGCCCCGGCGGTTCACGAAACCGCCGAGATTGGTCGAGACCGTGACGTCCGGCGAGGTGGTCACCACCCGGCCGGCGAACTCATCGTCCCCGCGGGCGATCTCGAACATCACCTTGCCGAAAGCCGCCTGGGTGGATTGCTCGCCGCCGCCTGAGACGGCCGCCAGCAGGGCGTCAGGGGATGGCGTTGGAATCGCCGGCGCGACGTGCTCTCGCTCGATGTTGGCCGCGAACGGCGCCCTGGCCACCAATCCCTTGAGGGCGGTATGCTCCGCCGCCGAGAGGCCCGACAGCGGGTCCCATTCCTCCCCCTCGACCACGCCGAGCCGCGCGCGCAACTCGGCGATCTGGGCCTCGGTCATCAGGCCGGCGTGGTTGTCCTTGTGCCCCTGGAACGGCAGGCGCAGACCCTTGACGGTGTAGGCGATGAAGACCCTCGGCGCATCGTCCTGGCTGGCCCGATCGAAGGCTTCCAGGATGGTCTCCATGCAGTGGCCGCCCAGCTCGGTCATCAGCTCGCCGAGGTCGACGTCCTTGTAGGCCGCGATCAGCTTGAGGGCGTGGGCGTCGCCGGCCAGGTCGGTGTTCAGCCGTTCGCGCCAGGCGGCTCCGCCCTGATAGCTGAGCGCCGCGTAAAGATCGTTGGGCGCGGTCTCGATCCAGGCTCTCAGCGCCTCTCCACCCGGCTTGGCGAAGGCCTCGCGCTGGCGCTTGGACCACTTCAGCGTCTCGACGGTCCAGCCGGCGGCCTCGAAGATCTCGCCATAGCGGGTGAACATCCGGTCCTGAGTGGTCGCGTCCAGGCTCTGGCGGTTGTAGTCGACGATCCACCAAGTGTTGCGGATGTCATGCTTGCAGGCCTCGATCAGGGCCTCGTAGATGTTGCCCTCGTCCAACTCGGCGTCGCCCAGCAGCGAGATCATCCGGCCCATCTTCTCGGGCTTCACGGCGCCGCGCGCGGCCAGGTAGTCCTGGGCCAGCGAGGCGAAGGCGGTCATGGCCACGCCCAGGCCGACCGAGCCGGTCGAGAAATCGACGTCGTCGGTATCCTTGGTGCGCGAGGGATAGGACTGGGCGCCGCCCAGGGCGCGGAAGGCCTTCAGCTTCTCCACGCTCTGGCGGCCGAACAGGTGCTGGATCGCGTGAAACACCGGGCTGGCGTGCGGCTTGACCGCCACGCGATCCTGCGGCCGCAGCGCCTTCATGTAGAGCGCCGTCATCAGGGTGGTCATTGAGGCGCAGGACGCCTGGTGACCGCCGACCTTCAGCCCATCCCGGCTTTCGCGCAGATGGTTGGCGTTGTGGATGGTCCACGAGGCCAGCCAGAGAATGCGTTCCTCGATGCGTCGCAGAAGCGCAAGCTCCTGCCGCTTCGCCGCCAATACGGCCTCAGCCATGCTTCCTCACCCGGTTCAGACGGGTGAGGCATGCCCCTCCCCGCTCTTCTCGCGGGCTTCATAGTCCTCGATCTGCCGCGAAGTCCACTCCGGAGACTTCGTGAAGCGGGCCAGCAGGTTGTAGAACACCGGCACCACGAACAGCGTCAGCAGGGTGGCGAAGATCGCGCCGGTGAAGATCACCGCCCCGATGGTCTTGCGGCTGCCCGCGCCGGCGCCCGCCCACAGCATCAGCGGCAAGGCGCCCATCGCCGCCGAGATCGAGGTCATGATGATCGGACGCAGGCGCAGCGCCGCCGCCTCGATCACCGCCTCGCGGACCTTCAGGCCCTCGTCGCGCAGCTGGTTGGCGAACTCGACGATCAGGATGCCGTTCTTGGCGGCGATGCCGACCAGGATGATCAGCCCGATCTGGCTGTAGGTGTTGATCGTCGAGCCGGTGATCAGCAGGCCGAACAGGCCGCCCAGGGCCGCCAGCGGCACGGTCAGCATGATCACGGCGGGGTGGATCCAGCTCTCGAACTGCGCCGCCAGCACCAGGAAGACCAGCAGCAGCGCCAGGCCGAACGCCAGGCCCACGGCGCCGGAAGCTTCCAGATAGTCCTTGGCCTGGCCGCCCCACTTGACGCTGACGCCGGGTGTGGGATGGGCGGCGGCCTGGTCCTGGAAGAACTTCACCGCGTCGGCGACCGTGTAGCCAGGATTCAGCTGAGTAGTCAGGGTCACCGACCGCAGGCGGTCGACGCGCGGCCGGTCGGGCGTGTCGCCGCGCAGCTCAGTGGTCACCACCGTCGACAGCGGCACCAGGGCGCCCGACAGGGTCCGCACCTGCAGGCGGTTGAGGTCCTCGATGCCGCGACGCTGGTCCAGCGCGGTCTGCAGGATGACGTCGTATTCCTGGCCGCTCTTGATGTAGGTCGTCACCTGGCGTGACCCGAACATGGTCTCCAGCGCCCGGCCGATCGACTGGGCCGAGACGCCCAGGGTCGCGGCCTTGTCGCGATCGATCTGCACCGACAGCCGCGGCGCGGTCGGCTCGTAATCGAGACGCGGCCGCGACAGGCCCGGATTGGCCTGGGAGGCGCTGAGGATGGGCTTGAGCCAGTTGGCCAGCTGGACGTAGTCGTTGCCGACGGCGATCAGGTCGACATTGGTGCCGCCTCCGCCCCCGCCGCCCCCGCCGCGCTGGAAGGCGCCGCGCACCGAGGCCACGGCGCGGACGCTGGTGATCCTCGACAGGCTCTTGTTGAGTTCGGCGGCGACCTCGTCGGCCGACTTGTCGCGCTCGCCCCACGGCTTGAGCGCGATGACCGCGTTGCCGGTGTTGAACTGGTTCTGGCCAAAGCGCGGCACGGTGATGATCGTGCGCTCGGCCACGCCGTCCTTGCGATACTGGTCGAGGATCTTCTCGATCCTGTCGGCGACCTTGACCGTGGCGTCGAAGCCGCTGCCCTCGGGACCATTGATCGACACGTCGACGCGGCCGCGATCCTCGGCGGGCACCAGTTCCTGCGGCAGCAAGGCGAACAGGCCGCCGGCGCACACCGCCAGGACCAGCACCGACAGGCCGGTGACCAGGGTGGCCGAACCCTTGCCCAGCAGGCCCTCCAACGAATGGCGGTAGCTGTCCTTCAGCGCGTCCATTGCGTGGTCGACCCGACGCGACAGCCAGTTGGTGCTGGCGGGCCTCAGCAGCTTGGACGCCATCATGGGCGACAGACTCAAGGCCAGCAGCGCCGAGAAACCCACGGCGGCGGCGATGGCCACGGCCAGCTCGACGAACAGCCGGCCGATATAGCCGGGCAGGAACATCAGCGGGGCGAACACCGAGATCAGTACGATGGTCGTAGCCACCACCGCGAAGAACACCTGGCGGGTGCCGCGCAGGGCGGCCACCGTCGAGGGTTCGCCCTCGTCGACGCGGCGCTGGATGTTCTCGACCACCACGATGGCGTCGTCGACCACCAGGCCGACGGCCAGCACCAGGGCCAGGAGGGTCAGCAGGTTCAGCGAGAATCCCAGCGGCGCCAGGACGATGAAGGTCGAAAGAATGCAGATCGGCGCGACGATCGACGGGATCAGGGCCGAACGCCAGCTGCCCAGGAACAGCAGGTTGACCAGGGCCACGAGGGCGATCGAGATGCCCATGGTGATCCACACCTCATGGATCGCCTCGGCGGTGAACACCGAGTTGTCGATCGCCACGATCATCTTCGTGCCGGCGGGAAGTGTCTGATTGATGGTCTCGACTTCCTTGCGGACCGCCTCCGAGATCGCGACGTCATTGGCCTGCGACTGGCGGGTCAGGGCGATGCCGACCTGCGGAACGCCATTGCCGCGGAACAGCTTGCGGCGCTCGTCCGCCCCCTCCTCGACCCGCGCCACGTCGCCGAGGCGAACGACGTAGCCATCGGCGGCCCCCGCGCGCAGGGGCAGCTTCAGGAAGTCCTCGGGCTTGGAATAGGCGCGGCTGACCCGGATCGTGAAGTCCTTGGTCGCGCCTTCCAGGGCGCCGGCGGGCAGCTCCACGTTCTGGGCGTTGAGCGCGTTCTCGACATCATCGACCGTGACGCCGCGCGCGGCCATGGCGTCGGCGTCCAGCCAGATCCGCATGGCGTAGAGCGGCGCGCCGTAGAGGTTGGCCTGGGCCACCCCGGGAATCGTCGACATTCGCTCGACCAGGTAGCGGTCGGCGTAGTCCGCCAGCTCCAGGGTGCTGAGGGTGCTGGAGGTCAGGTTCAGGACGATGATCGGCGAGGAGTCGGCGTTGGCCTTGGCGATCTGCGGCGGATCGGCCTGGTCGGGCAGGTTGGCCGCCACCCGGCTGACCGCATCGCGCACGTCGTTGGCGGCGGCATCGAGGTCGCGGTCCAGGGTGAAGGTGATGGTGATCTGCGAACGACCGTCGCGCGAGGAGCTGTTGACGCGGTCAATGCCCTGGATCCCGGCGACCTGACGCTCGATGACCTGGGTGATCCGCTCCTCGATCACCTCGGCCGAAGCGCCGCGATAGGCGGTCGAGATCGAGACCACGGGCGGATCGACGCTCGGCAGCTCGCGGATCGGCAAGCTTTTGAAGGCCGCCAGGCCGATGACGCAGAGAATAATCGCGGCGACCGCGGCGAAGACCGGGCGGCGAACGGAAAGGTCGGAAAGCATCAGCCGGCCTTCTGCTTGCGCTGGCCCTGGCCGCCCTGAGCCTTGCCGCCGCCGGCGCTGACCGGCGCGCCGTCCTGCACGCGGTTAAGGCCGTCGCCGACGATCTTGTCGCCGGGTTTCAGGCCCGAGGTGATCTCGATGAAGCCGTCGGCCGTAATGCCCGTCTGCACCGAGGCCCGGCGAGCGACCAGGCCCTTGGGACCCTTGGTGATCAGGAACACCGAGGCCTGGTTGCCTTCGAACTGCACGGCGGCCTCGGGCACGGCCGGGTTCTGGTGTTGGCCCTGGTCGATGCCGACCTTGATCAGCATGCCGGGCTTGAGGCGGCCATCGGCGTTGGGAAATTCGGCCCGGGCCTTGAGCGCGCGGGTGGCCGGATCGATGCGGGTGTCGATCTGGGCGATGCGGCCGGTGAACACCTCGCCCGGCAGAGCGTCCGGCTTAGCGGTGATCGTCAGACCCTCGCGCAGGATCGGCAGGTAGCGGTCGGGCACGGAGAAATCGACGCGGATCAGCGAGACGTCGTCCAGGGTGACGATCGCGGTCCCGGGGCTGATCAGGGCGCCCGGCGCGATGTCGGTGATGCCGACGCGGCCCGAGAACGGCGCGCGGATCACCTTGTCGAGCTTCTGGGCGCTGGCCGAGGCCAGGACGGCGCGGGCCGTGTCACGGGCGGCCAGATACTGATCGGCCGAGGCGCGGGGCGCGATGCCCTTGTCGGCCAGAGTCTTCCATCGCACGTACTCCCGATCGGCCTGGGCCAGCTGGGCCTTGGCCTGGGCGATGCCGGCGTCTTCCTGGTCGCCCTTCAGTTCGACCAGGACCTGCCCCTTGGAAACCGCCTGCCCGTCGCTGAAATGGACCGCGGTGATCAGCTCGGCGGTGTTCGAGGTGATGGTGACCGACTGCCGCCCCTTGGCCACGCCAAGCACTTCGATCCGGTCCGTGAAGCCGCGCGGCTGGACGATGACCTGCGACACCGGCGTCGCCCGTCCGCCGCCAGCAGCACCGCCCTGCCCCGACGCCTTGTTGCCGAAAGCCAGTTTCAAGCCGCCAGCCACCAGCATCAGCAGAACAGCGACGACCGCCGCGACGAGGAAGAAGTGTCTGCGGATCACGAAAAGCTCCGGGCGCCGGAATGAAACGGCTCAGCTAATACAAAACGGCTCATTAGCCGTCAGCCGTAGCCTGCGTCCAGTGACACACGAATGACCAAATATTACAGTTCTGAAATATCAGAACCGCCGCCACACGGCCAGGACGGGGCCATGGTCGGCCGGCGTCTCGCGGCCCAGCACCGTCTGACGCCATCCGGCCTGCAGGCTCCAGGCGCCCAGGTCGCGCGTCAGGGATATTTCGCTCTTGCACCAGCGCGATCTGATGGGCCGTGAATCCGCCTGTCCGGCGAAGGTCTGGACCATCAACAGCCAGCGGGGCGCGGGTCTGAGGCCGGCCGTGGCGTCGACCCTGGTCTCGTCGGCCAGGCCGCTGCGTCTCAGGCGCGCGACCTGCACCTCGGCGAAGCCCTGCATGGTCCGCCACTGACCAGAGCGCCCCGCCAGCAGTCGCGCCTCGAGGTCGGCGTCGCCCTGCCCCGGCGCCGCATAGCCGGCGTTGCGCCCCACGCCGTCCCGGACGGCGCCCAGATAAAGGCTGACGACTGATCGATCCGTACGCAGCAATGCATACCGGAGACCCAGTTCGACGGATCCCAGCCCCTCGTAATCAACAAAATCGTCGTGCCCGCGAGTCAGCGCCGTTTTGGACTGCAGGGTCAGACGGTCGGTCAGGCCGTACTCGCCGTAGAGCGACAGGGTCTGGTCGCGACGCCGCGCGATCGCCATCTCCACGCCGTTCGGATCGAAACCCGTGTCCGCCTTCTGGTCCTCGTACTTGAGGATGGCCAGCCCTTGGCCATCCTTCATGGGCCAGGCGCCGGCCCAGGCTGGCCCGGAGGCCCCGCTCAGCGCGCAAAAGAAAGCCGCCGCGGTCCCCAGGACCACGGCGGCGTTTCGTTTTCGGCGTTTGGGCGTCAATCCGCGTAACCGGGGGACTCCCGGTCGAGTTTGCGCAGGCTGCCAGGCCAGGCCAGGCCCGCGATCATGCCCATGCCCATGCCGGTCTGGCTGCGGACCTCGGCCTGGGCGGCCTCCGGCGCCTCGAGAACGTTCTGGCGGCCGGCGCTTAGCGCCATCACCTGCTGGGCGCAGGCCCGTTCCAGGAAGAACATGCCCAGCCAGCACTCGGCCGCCGTCGCGCCCACGGACAAGGTGCCGTGGTTGCGCAGCATCATCAGCTTTTTCTCGCCGAGGTCGGCCACCAGGCGTTCTCGTTCGTCAAGGTTGAGCGCAATGCCTTCATAATCGTGATAGGCGAGTTGAGGCAAGACAATTAGCGAATGCTGCGACAACGGCAGCAAGCCTTCCTTGTTCGCCGACACCGCCACGCCCTGGTCGGTGTGCAGGTGCATGACGAAATGGGCGTCCTCGCGGGCGGCGTGGACCGCCGAATGGATGGTGAAGCCCGCCGGATTGATGAAGTACGGCGTCTTGTCGATGACATTGCCGTCCAGGTCGACCTTGACCAGGCACGAGGCGGTCATCTCGCCGAAGAACAGGCCGTAGGGGTTGATCAGGAAGTGGTGCTCGGGCCCGGGAATGCGGGCCGAGATGTGGGTGAAGATCATGTCGTCCCAGCCGTGGACGGCGACCAGGCGATAGAGCGCGGCGAGATCGACGCGGGCCTTCCATTCGGCCTCGCTGACCTTGTCCTTGAGCGACGTGGCGATGGGCGATGCACCGTCGGCCATGAGCGGATCCTCCGTAGGTTATCGTTGTTAGGTTTGAAGGTCGCGCCGCAGGGTCCTTGCGTCAAGCGGGCGATGGTGGGACGGGGACACGCACTCACCCCACGGCCGTTGATCCTGGTCCCCGCGCGGGGCAATGAGTGTGTGTCCCCAACTGCGAGTTCCCATGATCCCCTGGCAGCATCTCGACACCGCCCAGGTGCCCGGCGACGGCCAAGACCTGCGGCTGATGCGGCGCGGGGCCGAGTTCTCCATCATGACCGGCGGCGTCGAGCTGATGAACAGCCGGCTCAGCGGCTCGGAAGAAGCCATGGCCGCCCTGGCCTTCGAGCGGATCGGCCAACGCCCCGAAGCCCGGGTGCTGATCGGCGGCCTGGGCATGGGCTTCACCCTGCGCGCAGCCCTGGCCGCCTTCGGCGCGGACGCCCGGATCGTCGTGGCCGAGCTCGTGCCCGGCGTCGTCGCCTGGGCCCGGGGACCGCTGGCCGAGCTGCACGGCGCCAGCCTCGACGACCCCCGCGTCGACGTCCACCTGGGCGACGTCGGCGAACCGATCCGCGCTGGAGAGGCGGCCTTCGACGCTGTCCTGCTGGACGTCGACAACGGTCCCGGCGGCCTGAGCCGCAAGGAGAACGATGGCCTCTACAGCCCGGCGGGCCTGGCGGCCGCCAGACGCGCCCTGCGCCCCGGCGGCGTGCTGGAGGTCTGGTCCTCGACCCGCGACAACGCCTTCACCCAGCGCCTGAAGCGCGCCGGCTTCACGGTCGAGGAAATCGGCGTGCGCGCCCACAAGGGCCGTGGCGCGCGGCATGTGATCTGGATGGCGGTCAGGGGATAGAACAGGAGCGGGTTGGCCAAGGGCGTTGAAGGCAACGTCAACGGCCTGGCTTGAGGAACGCACGCCCATCTCCCCAGCGCATTCGCCACTGTTGCCTACCCCGCCAACGCCACCTGGGCCGGATAGAGTTCCGCCAGCCGATCTCCGGTCAGGAAGGTGGCGTCCTCGCCGATCGCCTGTGCGATCAGCAGGTGGTCGAAGGGGTCGCGATGATGCGTCGGCAACGAGGCCAGGGCTTTCAGGTGGTCCGGCAAGATCGGCAACCGCAGGAAATCCTGCCGGTCGAGCGCTTCTTCGATCGCGACGATGTCGGCCTCCAGCTTGCCGATCCGCACCTTGATCACGATCTCCCAGAGCGAAACCACGCTGACGAGGACCTCATAGGCCGGGTCGGCGATCGTGGCGCGGGCTTGCGCATGCAGGCGCGGAGCGTCAGACAGCCACCAGAGCAGGACGTTGGTGTCGAGCAGCACCTTCACCCCTCGCGCCCCTCGAAGGCCTCCAGCAGGTCATCAGGCCAGGCGTCGAAGTCCTCGGCCATGACGATGCGCCCCTTCAATAGGCCAGGCCGCCGCGGAGCCTTGATTGGATTCGATGGCGCCCGCAGTTCGGCCACCGGCTCTCCCCGCGACATCACGATGAACGACGCGCCCTGCCGAGCCCGCTGAAGATAGTCGCTGAGGTTCTCTCGAAGCGCCCGAACGCCCACGGGTGTTGCTTGATCCGCCACAGCGGCCTCCTGTGTACACAATTAATGTACACTAACGGACACATTGAATCCAGCGGACTGACTCCAAACCTCAATCCCCCCGGTCGCCCTTCATCAGCCGCGCCTTGTCGCGCTGCCAGTCGCGGGCGGCCTCGGTTTCGCGCTTGTCGTGGTTCTTCTTGCCCTTGGCCAGGCCGATCTCCAGCTTGGCCAGGCCCTTCTCGTTCCAATAGAGCTTGAGCGGGATCAGGGTGCGGCCGTCGCGCTGCACCGCGCCGATCAGCTTGTCGATCTGCTTGCGGTGCAGCAGCAGCTTCCGGTGCCGGCGGGGCTCGTGGTTGAAGCGGTTGGCGTGGCCGTAGGGCGGGATGTCGGCGTTGATCAGCTTGATCTCGCGCCCTTCCACCGAGGCGTAGGACTCGGCGATGTTCGCCCGGCCCACGCGCAACGACTTCACCTCGGTGCCGGTCAGCATCAGCCCGGCCTCGACGGTCTCTTCGATGAAATAGTCGTACCGCGCGCGGCGGTTCTCGGCGATCGGCTTGGTCATCAGACCAGACCCGCCTCGCGCATGGCCTCCAGGATCGCCGGCTTCACCGCATCGCTGCACGGCGCGATCGGCAGGCGCACGTCAGGCTCGCAAAGCCCCAGATGGGCCATGGCGAACTTGGTCGGCGACGGCGAGGCGTCGAGGAACAGCGCCTTGTGCAGCCGCACCAGGCGGTCCTGCCAGTAGAGCGCGGTCTCCCATTCGCCGTTCAGGCAGGCGTTGATGAAGGTGGCGCAGGCGTCGGGGGTGACGTTCGCGGTCACCGAGATCACGCCGTGGCCGCCATGGGCCACATAGCCCAGAGCGGTCGGATCGTCGCCGGACAGCATCACCCAGTCGGGGCCGCACATGATCCGCTGGAAGCTGGCGCGGGTCAGGTCGCCCGTGGCGTCCTTGATGCCGACGATGTTGGGCAGCTTGGACAGCCGCTCCAGCGTCTCGTTGGCGATATCCGAACCGGTGCGCCCCGGCACGTTGTAGACCAACACCGGCAGCTGCACGGCGTCGTTGATCGCCTTGTAGTGCTGGTACACGCCTTCCTGGCTGGGACGGACATAGTAGGGCGACACGACCAGGGCCGCGTCGGCACCGACCGCCTTGGCGTGGGCGACCAGCTCGATCGCCTCGGCGGTCGAGTTGGACCCCGCCCCGGCGATCACCGGCACGCGACCGCGAGCGGTCTGCACGCACAGTTCCACGACGCGCTTGTGCTCGTCGTGGCTGAGCGTAGCGGTCTCGCCGGTGGTCCCGACCGGCACCAGGCCGTGCACGCCGCCGGCGATCTGGCGCTCGACCAGGGCCACGAAGGCTTTCTCGTCCACCGCGCCGTCGCGGAATGGCGTGACCAGCGCCGGAATGACGCCCTTGAACGGAGAATGAGCCATGACTTGCAATTTGCCGTGAGAAACGCGCCGCGACGGTTGCGGCCTGAGGATGGGGGCGGACAATATGTCCCGCTCCCCATGTCCCGCAACCGGTCCGTGACGCTCTGCACCGATTTGGGGACGTTTCTGCAAGGGTCAATCCGCCGCGAAGCGGTCTATAAGCGCCAGTCAGGGTCGCAAGCGCCGCAAATCGGCCCCTCGTTCGTCCGAAAATGACGAGAATACAGGCCCGCAGGGCAGAGAATCGAAGGGAGATGACGTTTTGGCGTCAGGGTTGGGTAAGGTGTTGCTGGGCGGATCCGCGGTGGTGGCGCTCTTCGGTGTGGCGCTGGCCCAGGATGACGTCGACCTGCCCCGCGCGCCTCAACCCTATACGGGAAGCGCCGCGCCCCAGGGCCTGATCACCACGCCGCCGACCGCGACCTACGCCACGCCCGCCGAGGCCGACGCCGCCAACCTGCGCATGGCGGTGACCAGCCGCGACCCCGCCACGATCCGCATGGCCATGTCCAGCATCCAGGACCCGCTGTCGCGCAAGATCGCCCTGTGGGCCCTGATCGACGCCGGCGCCGAGAGCATGAGCTTCTTCGAGCTGGACCAGGCCCGTCGCGACCTTTCGGGCTGGCCCCGCCCCCAGCGTCGTGAAAACGCCGCCGAGAAGGCGCTGGTCACCTCCGGCCTGGACGCCCAGCGGATGATCGCCTGGTTCGGCGGCCGCGACCCGCAGACCGCCGAGGGCGCCATGGCCCTGGCCTCCGCCTACCAGGCCGCGGGCCGGGGTAGCGACGCGACCAACCTGATTCGCCGCTGGTGGCGCGACCAGGTGTTCGAACTCGACGCCCAGCGATCCATGCTGGCGCGGTTCGGCGCCTTGCTGACCAGCGACGACCATGTCCGCCGAGCCGACGTCCTGCTGTACGGGTCCCAAGGCCCCGCCGCCCGCGACATGGTCGCCCTGCTGCCCTACGACCAGCAGGCCGCCGCCCAGGCGCGCATCGCCTTCCGCTCGAACGCCAGCAACGCCAACGACCTGTACGCCGCGCTGTCGCCCGCCCAACAGGCCCTGCCCGGCGTGGTCTTCGAACGCGCCGCCTATCTGCGTCGAAAGGGCCTGGACACCCTGGCCCTGCCGCTGGTCAGCCAGTTCCCCGCCCCTCCGCCCAGCGACGACGCGGCGTCCGCCATCTGGCGCGAGCGCAAGCAGTTGGTGGTGTCGGCCCTGAAGAATGGCGACAGCGCCAGCGCCTACGCCGCCGCCAACGCCCACCTCAAGGACGGCGCCGACGCGGCCGAAAGCGAGTTCTATGCGGGCTGGATCGCCTTGAGTCGGCTCAAGGACGCCGACCGCGCCGCCGCCCACTTCGCCCGCATCGCCGAGATCGGCGCCTCGCCGATCACCCGCGGCCGGGCCCTCTATTGGCAAGGCCGCGCCGCCGAGGCCCAGGGCGATCGCATCGCCGCCCAGGCCTTCTACGCCGAGGGCGCGCGCTACATCACCACCTTCTATGGCCAGCTGGCCGCCGAAAAGGCCGGGATCAAGGAGATCCGTCTCGACAAGGATCCGACGATCACCCAGGCCGACCGCGCCCGCTTCGAGAGCCGCGAACTGGTGCGGGCGGTGCGCACCCTGATGGCGGCCGGGGCGCGGGACCAGGTGCGGGTCTTCGTATTGTTCATCGACGACCAGTTGCCGTCCGCCGAGGAAGAAGCCCTGCTGGTCGACCTGGCCCGCAACTACGGCGATCCGGACCTGGCCATGCGGGCGGTCCGCACCGCCGCCCAGCGCGGCTTCACCCTGCCCGAGCGCGGCTATCCGCTGCTGGATCACCTGTTCACCCCGGGGCCAGGCGCAGCCGAGACGGCCTTCGTCTATTCGATCTCGCGCCAGGAGAGCAATTTCGACCCCAACGCCCGCTCCGCCCCGGGGGCGCGTGGCATGATGCAACTGATGCCGGCCACCGCCGCCATCGTCGCGCGGCAGCTGGGCGAGAGCCACAGCGTCGATCGCCTGTCCGACCCGTTCTACAACATGCGCCTGGGCTCGACCTATCTGGGTAGCATGGTCAGCAATTTCAGCGGCTCTTACATCATGGCCGCCGCCGCCTACAACGCCGGTCCCGGCCGTCCGACCCAGTGGGTCACCCTGTGCGGCGACCCACGCGGCGCGACCACCGATCCGCTGGATTTCATCGAGTGCATCCCGTTCTCCGAGACCCGCAACTACGTGATGCGGACCATCGAGACGACCATGGTCTACCGCGCCCGCCTGAACGGCGGCGTGGCCCCGCTGACCTTGTCGAGCGACCTCAAGCGCGGCGGGTACAGCTATGCGGGATCGACGGGCGCGCCCATTGGCGGCCTGCCGCCGATCGGCGGGACCTCGGCTTCGAGCGCGCCGACGGCGATCCCGCAGGGCGGCTACGTGCCGGGTACGCGGTAGGCGGATCCTTCTCCGACGGGAGAGGGAGAGGCCCGCCGCGCCGCCACGACCAAACCCGCGGGCGTCTCGACCAACGCCCCGTCCAGCCTGAACACCTCCGCCAGAACCCTTGGCGACAGCGCTTCGACGGGCGCGCCCTCCGCAGCCACCCGGCCGTGGTTCAGCACCAGCACCCGGTCGCAGGACCGCGCCGCCAGCCCCAGGTCGTGCAGGGTGACGACCACCGCCGCCCCGGCGACAGCTTCGGCGCGCAGCAGGTCCAGGGTCAGAAGCTGGGCGTCGGGGTCGAGACCGGCCACCGGCTCGTCGGCGACCAGCAGCGGGGCGCGCGTGGCCAGCAGCCGCGCCAGCAGCACCCGCGCCCGCTCGCCGCCCGACATGTCGAGCACGCCCCGGTCCGCCAGGTCGGCGACGCCCACCCGTTCCAGGCGCTCGCGGGCGACGGCCAGGGCTTGGCCAGGCGGCAAGTCCGGCGCGCCGAGAGCGGCGACCTCCCCGGCTGGCAGGTTCCAGGCCAGGCGACGCTCCTGGGGCAGGTAGCCGACAAGGCGGGCTCGATCGACAGGGCTCAGGTCGCCCACCGCGCGCCCTGCCAGCCACGCCTGCCCAGCCTCCAGCGGCATCAGGCCCAGGCCCGCCCGCAGCAGGCTGGTCTTGCCCGCGCCGTTGGGACCAACCACGCCCAGCACCTCGCCGGGCGCGACCTTGAGGAACGCGCCGTCCAGCACTAGGGCCTTGCCGCGCCGAGCCTTGGCGTCTGCGATGATCCAGGCCGCCGTCACGACCGCCAGCTCCGGGCCGCGCGCCAGGCCAACAAGGCGAAGACCGGGGCGCCGAACAGGGCGGTGACCACGCCCAGCTTCAGCTCCTGCTCGGTCGGGATCAGGCGAGCGGCCAGGTCGGCGGCGACCAGCAGCATCGCCCCTGCCAGGGCCGAGGGCCGCAGGAGCTTGCCCGGATCGTCGCGCACGGCGGCCCGCACCAGGTGCGGCGCGGCCAGGCCGACGAAGCCGATCACCCCCGCCGCCGCGACCGACGCCCCCGCCAGCAGGGCCGAGCCGGCCACCGCCGCCACCCGCAGCCGCGCCATCGGCAGGCCCGACATCTGAGCCGCCTCCTCGCCCAGGGTCAGCATCCGCAGCCCCCTTGCCGCGTAGAGGCAGAGTCCTACCCCAACCGCCATTGGGCCCAGGGCCCGCAGGATATCGGTGAAATCGCGGTTCTCGACCGAACCCATCAGCCAGGCCAGCACCTCGGCGATGGCCACCGGCGACGGCGACAGGTTGAAGACCAGGGCGGTCAGGGCGCCGGCGAAGGCCGACAGGGCCACGCCGAACAGTATCAGCACCTCCGGCTCGCGAAACCGCGCCGCCAGCCCCACGACCACGCCCCCGGCCGCCAACGCCCCGGCCAGGGCCGCCAGCTCGATGGCGCCCGGAAACGCCGCCAGCCCGCCGGCGATGGCCAGGGAAGCGCCCAGGCCCGCCGAGGCCGAAACGCCCAGCACGCCCGGCTCGGCCAGAGGGTTGCGCAGCAGTCCCTGCATCGTCGCGCCCGCCAAGCCGAGGCCTGCCCCGACCAGGGCGGCCATCAGCGCCCGAGGCAAGCGGATGACCCAGAGCACCTCGCCCGGCGCCGAGGCCGGGTCGGCCAGGGCCTGGTGATACTGCGCGACGCTCAGCGGGCTTTCGCCCAGGCCGATGGCCACGGCCGCCGCCGCGATCAGGACTAGCAGCAGGCAAAGCTCCAAGCGACGCGGGCTCATCGCGCCGCCTCGGCCAAGACCCGCGCCCCGTCGGCGGCGAACCAGGCCGAACAGCCCAGCATGGCGCCGGGCAAGGAGGCCACCACCCGCCCTCGCGTCGCCTGGCGCAGCGCCGCGTGACGCCCCGGCCCCCACCGATCCGCGCCCGCCCGCGTCAGGTCGAAGAAGCCCAGCACCACCGCCTTGGGCGGGTTCAGCACCAGCTTCTCCAGCGGCGCGGGCGAGAAATAGGGCTGGGCCGAAGCGTTCGTGAACCCCGCCGCCCGCAGCATCGCGTCGATCATCGTGCTGGGTCCGGCGGTATAGCCGCCCGGCGTCAGATAGAAGGCGGCCCGTCCCTTGCCCGTGCCAGCCGCCCTCGCCAGGTCGGCGTCCATCCGCGCCAGCAAGGCCTCGCCCTCTGGCCCCCGGTTCAACGCCTGGGCCACCTGGCGGACATTGGCGCGCACGCCGTCGAAGTCGGTGGCGTCGCCGAGGCTGATCGTGCGCACGCCGCGCCGGGCGAGAGCCGCCGTCAGCCGGGCGTCGCCGCCCCACTGACGCACCACGACGTCGGGACGCGCGCCCAGCACCGCCTCCAGCGTCGTCCGCCGCTTGGGCAGACCCGCCGCCCTGGCGCGAAGGAAGGAATCCGGCGCGTCGGCGCGCGGCGACACGCCGACGATGGTCTCGCGCGCCGCCAGGGCCAGGACATATTGGTCTGCGCAGGAGTCCAGCGACATCACCCGCTCGGCGGCCATCTGGGCGGCCATCTGGGCGGCGGCCGGTCCCGCGGCAGCCGCCAGGCCGACGACGAGGCCGGCGAGCAAGGCGGCGCGCATGAGGTCAGTCCGTGACCAGGCCGTGCAGCAGCCCGTCCAGCGTGACCTTCATCAGTTCCTCGCGCGGCGCCCAGTTGCGGTCGGGCATGGTGATCAGCAGGGCCACCAGCCCGTGACAGGCCGCCCACAGAACCTGGGCCGCGCTTTCGCCGGAGCCGGTGCGCAGGCGCCCCGCCGCCGCGATCTCGTGGATGGGGCCGCTGAACTCGGCGAAGCAGCGGTCCCCCAGCTCCGCGGTAGCGGCCTGCTTTTCCTTGGAGATCACGTCGCGCGATCCACAGAACACCAGCTGGTAGGTATTGGGATTGTCGAGCGCGAACTTCATGTAGGCTTCGAGCATCAGCCGCACTCGCGCCACGGCGTCGATCGGCCGGTGGGCGATGTCGACGTTCACGGCCAGGAGCTGGCCGATCGCGTCGTCGCCGATCTCGAGCAGAATCTGGTCCTTGTCGCGGAAGTGCATGTAGAGGGCGGTCGAAGAGACCCCCACGGCGTCGGCGATCTTACGGATCGTCGCCCCGGCGTAGCCTTCGGCGATGAAGATCTTCTCAGCCGCGGCCAGGATCTCTCCGCGACGCAGGTGACCGTCGCCCTTCGGCTTGCGGGCCGACTTGTGCGGCTTCTTCAACGCGACCGTCACGATATGGCGTTCCCCTACCTGGTCCCCGGATCCGACACTAAACGGGAATCACCCAAACGTCGCAACTCCCGAGGATTTCCTCGAAACGCGTGTTTTTCCATTTGACACTTTCAGGTTGAAGATTCGCTATCTACTCGCTGGATCCGATTGTGCGCGGCGGGGGCGATGGCGCGAGAAGAAAGAGACCAGCGACGCGCGTTCGGCACGAAGTCGGACGACGGATATCGGATCAGAAACCAGGAGGACGGGGCCGTCCAGGCGGCCGCGCCGTTGCCGGACGGCGCCCATCGACGCCTGTCGCGGGGTCAGATGGCCGGACTGGCGATCCTGTCGGCGCTTTTGCTTCTCCTGGCGACGTTGCGCACCCATGCCACATGGGAAGCCCTCCATCTGCTGTTCTTCGTCGGATTCATGGGCCATTCGGCGGTCAAGCTGATCGCCGCCTTCACGCCTCGCGCGCCGACGGTCGCAACCTCGCTGCCTGACGAAGCCCTGCCCGCCTACACGATCATCGTCCCGCTCTATCGCGAGGCGGCGGTGGCGGCCGAGCTGGTCGCCAATCTCTCGCGGCTGGACTATCCACGCGACCGCCTGCAGATCCTGATCGCCCTGGAGGCCAATGACCACGAAACCCAGGCCGCCTTCCGAACCCTGGACCTTCCAGCCGGCTTCCAGGTGCTGATCGCGCCGCCCGGCTCGCCGCAGACCAAGCCGCGCGCCTGCAACGTCGCCCTGGAGCGGGCGCAGGGCGACCTGGTGGTCATCTACGACGCCGAGGACGCGCCTCATCCCGGCCAGCTGCGCGAAGCCGCCGCGCGGTTCGCCCAGGACGACGCGAGCCTGGCCTGCCTGCAGGCGCCATTGCGGATCGAGCCGGACCCACGCTTTCTGCCCGACCAGTTCGCTCTCGAATACGCCGTGCTGTTCGAGGTGTTCCTCCCAGCCCTGGCCCGCTGGGGCTTGGCCTTCCCGCTCGGCGGCACCAGCAATCATTTCCGAGCCGACGCCTTGCGCGCCGTCGGCGGCTGGGACCCCTACAATGTCACCGAGGACGCCGACATCGGCTTTCGCCTGGCCGCTCGGGGCTACAGGCTGGACGTCATCACTCGTCCCACTCTCGAGACCTCGCCCGCCACGCTGAAGGTCTGGACGCCGCAACGGGCGCGCTGGATCAAGGGCCACCTCCAGACCTTGGCCGTCCACGCCCGTGGCCCGGCGGTGCGCACCCCGCGAGGCGCCGCCGCCCTGGCCCTGACCCTGGCCCTGCCGCTCGTCTCGTCGCACCTGCACGGCCCGCTGTTCGCCTGGCTCCTGCTGCAATGGGCGGGATCGCGGCTGGACCTCTGGGCCGCGGTCCCGGCCATGGACTGGATGCTGGTCTTCTTCGGCTGGACCTGTGTCGCCATCGCCGGCGCCGAGGCCCAGCGGCGGGCCGGGCATCGGCAAAGACCCCTGCCCTTGCTGGGCGCGATCTTCTATTGGCCGCTGCAGAGCCTGGCCGCGGCCAAGGCGCTGCGCCAGTTCGTCGTCGCGCCGTTCCATTGGGACAAGACCCCGCACACGCCCCGCGCCGCCAACCCTTTGCTGCCTCGGCTGCTGGCGCGGACTGGACGGGCCTTGCCCTGAGCGCGTATTGGCGGGTCATGGATCCGACCGTCGCCGCCGCCCCCCTCGTCATGCGCACCACCGGCTGGGCCGACTACGCCCTGCTCGACAGCGGCCATGGCCGGAAGCTGGAACGCTACGGCCGCTACACCGTCGTGCGCCCCGAGCCGCAGTGCTTCTGGGCCCCGCGCCTGGACCCGAAGGCCTGGGACGCCGCCGACGCCGTGTTCGACCCCACCGACGAGGACGAGGCCGGCCGCTGGCGCTTCAAGGGCAAGCCGCTGGAGAAGTTCCCCTTGGCCTGGGGCGAGGCGAAGTTCCATGGCCAGTTCACCCCGTTCCGCCACCTGGCCTTCTTCCCCGAGCAGGCCGCCAACTGGGCCTGGCAGGACCAGCGGGTCCGCGCGGTCAAGGGCCGCCAGCCCAAGGTGCTGAACCTGTTCGGCTATACCGGCGTGGCCAGCCTGGTCTGCGCCGCCGCTGGCGCGGCCGTCACCCACGTGGACGCCAGCAAGAAGTCGGTCGGCTTCGCCCGCGAGAACGCCGCCTTCGCCGGCCTGGCCGACAAGCCCATCCGCTGGATCGTCGAGGACGCCCGCCGCTTCGTGGCCCGCGAGGTGCGCCGCGGCTCGCAGTACGACGGGATCATCCTGGATCCGCCGAAGTTCGGCCGCGGCGCCGACGGCGAGGTCTGGCGCCTGTTCGAGGACCTCGCCGAGCTGACCGCCAACTGCGCCCAGATCCTGGCCCCGGACGCCTCGTTCCTGCTGATGAACGCCTATGCCGCCCGGGTCTCGGGCGCGGCGATGTCGGGCCTGCTGGCCCAGGAGCTGAAGGGGCGTGGCGGGGTCATCGACTGGGGCGAGCTGTCGCTGGTCGAGGAGAAGGGCGATCGGCAGATCGGCCTGTCGTTCTTCGCCCGCTGGGCCTCGGAGCAGCCGCGATGAACACGCCCCAGGCGCCGAAGACCGTCACCTCGCTGTCGAACGCCACCGTCAAGGCCGTCCGCGCCCTGCACATGCGCAAGGAACGCGAGGAGAGCGGCCTGTTCCTGGCCGAGGGCCTGAAGATCGTCATCGAGGCGATCGACTGCGGCCACGCGCCCCGGATCCTGATGTACGGCCGCGACGCCGCCGACCATCCGATGCTGCAGAAGGCCAGCCAGGCCTGCCTGAAGGCCGGCGGCGAGGTCATCGAGGTCAATCGCGAGATCCTGGAAAAGGTCTCGCGCCGCGATAATCCCCAGGCCGTGGTCGGGGTGTTCAAGCAGGTCTATGCGCCGCTCAGCGCCATCGTGCCCGAGAGCGCCCCGTGCTGGGTGGCCATGCAGGCCGTGCGCGACCCGGGCAACCTGGGCACAGTGATCCGCACCGCCGACGCGGCCGGCTGCGGCGGGGTGATCCTGGTCGGCGACTGCGTCGACCCCTATTCGGTCGAGGGCGTGCGGGCCACCATGGGCTCGATCTTCGCGGTCAAGATCGCCAAGGCCTCGGTGGCCGAATTCCTGGCCTGGCGCGAGTCCTGGCCGGGCTCGGTGGTCGGCACCCTGCTGACCGCCACGGTCGACCACAGGAGCGCCGACTATGTGAAGCCGTCGCTGATCCTGATGGGCAACGAGCAGCAGGGCCTGCCGCCCGAACTGGCCGCCGCCTGCGACGTCAACGTCAAGATCCCGATGCGCGGCCGGGCCGACAGCCTGAACCTGTCGGTGGCGACCGGGATCATGATCTACACGGTGACGGGTTAAGATCGCCGGGACAGGCCCCTGGGCCCGTCCCGGTTCGGTCGGCTACTTGATCCGCGTCCACTTCTCGGTCTTGCACAGCGGGGCCACGATGCAGCCCTTGAGCTTCAGCTCGTTGGCCGAGAGCAGGGTGATGGTCCCCGAATAGGTGCCGCCGTCGGCGGCGTTGTAGACCTTGCCGCCGGTCCACTTGGTCGGGCCGCCGGTGAAGTCGTACAGCATCTGCATGTTCTTCAGCGGCCGGTTGCGCAGGCTGGCGTCCTTGTTCTTGGTGTCCTTCACGGTCGGATCGCTCTTGATGTGATCCGAGCTGACCAGCTTGCCGCACAGGCTGTTGCCGCAACGGCTGATCTCGACCTGGCCGCCATTGGTCTGGGTCTGCCACAGGCCCGTGACGTCCTGGGCGGAGGCCGGGGCGGCGAAGGCCAAGGCCCCTGAGGACAGGGCGAGCGCGGCGGCGAGGATAGGCAGTTTCATGGGGTCTTCTCCCGGTTTTGTTGTCGCCTTTCTAACGCGCGTTCGGCTGAACCGGCCATGAATTGATGGCCAAGTTCGAACAAGGCTCGTCCGAACTAGACCGCGCGCCGTTTCAGGCCCGGGCTGGAACAGGTCGTGTAGCCGGTCGCGGTCAGCCGGCCGGCCGTCATGCCCAGCCTGTCGGGCAGTTCGCGGATGTGCGAGGCCCCGACCGCCTCGACCGCCGCCAGGGCGACGCTGCCGCAGGCATAGGCGTCCTGGGCCGCGTCGTGGTGCGTGAAATCCACGCCCAGGAAGTCGCAGACCGCGTTCAGCTTGGCCGACTCCAGCCGCGGCCAGGTATTCCTGGCCACCTGCACCGTGCAGATGTAGTCGAAGCACGGGAACGGCAGGTCGTAGAGCTCGCAGGTGCGGCGCATGACGCTGATGTCGAACGCCGCGTTGTGGGCGATCACCGTCGCCCGCTCGATCCGGTCGCGAAGCCGCGCCAGCACGGCCGGAAATTCGTCGGCGTCCTCCACGTCGGCCGGCCGGATGCCGTGCACGGCGATGTTCCAGCCCGAGAACCGCATGTCGATCGGCCGGATGTAGTGGTGCTCGACCTCGGTGATCCGCCCGTCCTCGATCCACGCCAGACCAATGGCGCAGGGGCTGGAGCGCTGCTCGTTGGCGGTCTCGAAGTCGATGGCGACGACGGGCATCAGCCGCCCACCATCTCGAGCCACTCGTCCTCGGTCATCACCTGGATCCCCAGTTCGGTGGCGGTCTTCAGCTTCGAGCCCGCCCCCGGGCCGGCGACCACCAGGTCGGTCTTCTTGGACACCGACGAGGCGACCTTGGCCCCCAGCCCCTCGGCCTGGGCCTTGGCCTCGTCGCGGGTCATCTTCTCCAGCGAGCCGGTGAAGACGATGGTCTTGCCGGCCACGGCCGTGTCGGTCTTGGGCTTGGCCACCGGCTGGATGTCCAACTCGGCGACCAGGTTTCGAACCTTTTCCCGATTGTGCTCCTCGGCGAAGAAGCGGGCGATCGACTGGGCCGCCACCGGGCCGACGCCGTCGATGGCCGCCAGCTGCAGGTAGTCGTCGCCCGGCGCCCCCTGCCCGGCCTCGGCCAGGGCCTGGGCGAAGCCGTCCCAGTCGCCGTAGCGCTGGGCCAGGGCCGCCCGGGCCGGCTTGTTCAACTTAGGCACGGCGTGGCCGATCTTGACCTCCAGGCTGTCGGCTTCCGGCCACGGATCGGCCTTCAGCCCGCCCTTGCCCGCCTCGACCAACTCGTCGCGGGCCTTGGGACCGACCCCGGCCGCCCCCGACAGCTCCAGATAGACCGCGCCCGGCAACTGCGCCGCCGCCCGCTCGGCGGCGGCCTGCAGGTCCTCGAACCGGTCGAAGTTGCGGGCCAGCACCGTCGAGGTGGTCTCGCCGATGTCGCGCATGCCCAGGCCATAGATCACCCGGTCCAGGCCGATGGTCCGCCGCGCCTCGATGCCCTTGACCAGGTTGGCCACCGAGGTTTCGCCATAGCCGTCGCGCTCACGAAGCTCGGCCAGTTTCGCCTCGTCCTTGGCCAGCTTGAAGATGTCGGCCGGCTCGCGGATCCAGCCGGCCTCGAAGAACGCCGCCAGCTGCTTCTCGCCCAGGCCCTCGATGTCAAAGGCCCGGCGGGAGACGAAGTGGCGCAGGTGCTCGATGCGCTGGAACGGGCAGGCGAATTCGCCGGTGCAGCGGCGCACCACCGACTCGGTCCCGGACGCGTTGACCTCACGGGCCAGCGGCGTCTTCAGCGGGCACGGGCATTCGTGCGGGAATTCATAGCGCTCGGGCTCGGGATCCGGCCGTTCGTCGAGCGCCACCTCGACGATCTGCGGGATCACGTCTCCGGCCCGCTGGATCACGACAGTGTCGCCGACGCGGACGTCCAGGCGAGCGATCTCGTCGGCGTTGTGCAGGGTGGCGTTGGTCACCGAGACCCCGCCGACGGTCACGGGCCTGAGCCGCGCCACCGGGGTGATCGCCCCGGTGCGACCCACCTGCAGGTCGATGGCCTCCAGGATCGTGCGCGCCTGCTGGGCCGGGAACTTGCGGGCGATGGCCCAGCGCGGCGAGCGCGAGACGAAGCCCAGGCGGCGCTGCTGCTCCAGGTCGTCGACCTTGTAGACCACGCCGTCGATGTCGAACGGCAGCTTGGGCCGCAGCACCTCGAATTCGGCATAGGCGTCCAGCAGGCCCTGGGCGTCCTGGACGCGCCTGGCCGGCGGAGCGGTGGTGACAAAGCCCCATTGGTGGAGCTTTTCCAGCGCCTCCCACTGGCCGGCGGCGAACGGTCCGCTGACCAGGCCCCAGGCATAGGCGAAGAACCGCAGCGGCCGCTGGGCGCTGATCTTCGGGTCGATTTGGCGCAGCGAGCCGGCGGCGAAGTTGCGGGGATTGGCGTAGGTGCGCTGGCCGGCCTCCTGGGCCGCGGCGTTGAAGGCGGCGAAGGCCTCCAGCTCGACATAGACCTCGCCGCGGATCTCGATCACCTCGGGCCAGCCCGAGCCCTTCAGCCGGTGCGGGATGTCGGCGATGGTCCGCAGGTTGGCGGTGACGTCCTCGCCCACCTTGCCGTCGCCGCGGGTCGCGCCCTGAACCAGCACGCCGTTCTCGTAGCGCAGCGAGGCCGACAGGCCGTCGATCTTCGGCTCGGCGGTGTAGAACACCGGTTCGCTCGTCAGCCGCAGGAACCGGCGGATGCGGGCGTCGAACTCGGTGGCCTCGTCGTTGGAAAAGGCGTTGTCCAAGCTCAGCATCGGCACGCCGTGCTCTACGGCTGAGAACTGCTCGGCCCGCGCCGCCCCCACCCGCATCGACGGCGAGTTCTCGCGGATCAGCTCGGGAAACCGCGCCTCGATGTCGAGGTTGCGGCGCTTGAGGGCGTCGTATTCGGCGTCGCTGATCGTCGGGGCGTCCTGCTGGTGGTAGCGCAGGTCGTGCGCCGCCAGCTCGTCGGCCAGCCAGGCCAGCTCGGCATCGGCTTGGTCCTTGGTGAGGTCGGCGACGGCGATCTGGGACACGGGCGAATCCGGAGGCTGGAGGATGGCGGGAGACTAGCGGCGGCCGGCCGCGCCGCGAACCCCCTCCGACCCTTCGGGCCACCTCCCCCAAAGGGGGAGGAGCTACGCTGCGCAGATGCTCCCCCGTTGGGGAGCTGTCGGCGAAGCCGACTGAGGGGGTCTTTCACCGGCACGATCTCTCGACCTCACGCCTTGGCTGTGAGTGGATGGAAAGGGTCGCGGAGCGCCGGACATCGTCCGGAGTTCTTTGATAAATACCGTTTCGACGAAGCCGATCGCTCCGCGCCATCGTTATCCGTCCGCGTCCGGTAGGCAGCCCTGTTG
>Ga0209257_1001050_pt1 | contig 36695 bp, 40 predicted proteins | sample AraplaCvi_mCL_r2_FD_184277 | JGI IMG/M metagenome (GOLD analysis project Ga0209257, IMG submission 184277) | Arabidopsis root microbial communities from North Carolina, USA - plate scrape MF_Cvi_mCL_r2 (SPAdes) (version 2) | ecosystem: Host-associated > Plants > Roots > Endosphere | place: USA...
GGGCCCGGCAGCTTCCTTGCAGCTGCAATCTGCATATGTCCCTCTCCCGCAGGTCGGCCCGCCCGCCGTTGAACGTCGTTCCGTTGCTCCTTGCGCGGGGCTTGACAGCGGCTACAAGCGGCGCATGCCCGCGATCCGCCTTTTCGGCCTGCCTACCGACATAAACAGTAGCTTTGAGCGCGGTACTGCCGCGGGACCGGCCGCTATCCGAGCGGCTCTGCACAGTGACCGCGGAAATCTGGCGAGTGAGCTCGGACCCGAGATCGGTGTCGATATTGCGTTCGCCGATGACGGCGATTTGCCGCTTGTCGAAGACACTACGCGCGACGATGCGGCGATCCGGCGCCATGTCGCAATGTTGCAGGAAGATGGCGAGGTCCCGCTGGCACTCGGCGGCGATCATGCCGTGAGCTTTCCGCTCGTCGAGGCTGCGGCGACCTGTCACGGCCCGGTGACGATCCTTCACTTCGACGCACATCCCGATCTCTATGATGATTTCGGCGGAAATCCGCGTAGCCATGCCTCGCCTTTCGCGCGGATCTGCGAAGCCGGGCACGCAAAGCGGCTCGTGCAGGTCGGCATCCGGACGCTCAACGGACATTGCCGCGCGCAGGCCGCGCGCTTCGGCGTGGAGATTATCCCGATGGCCGACTTCGCCCCGGACGCGGTGCCGGTGCTCGACGGTCCGCTCTATATTTCGATCGACCTCGACGGCCTCGACCCTTCCGCAGCACCCGGTGTTGCGCATCCCGAGCCAGGCGGGTTGACCGTTCGGGAGGTCTTGGCAGTGCTGCACAAGCAAACCGCGCCGATCGTCGGCGCCGACATCGTCGAACATCATCCGGGCCGGGATGTCGGGGATGTCACCGCGATTCTCGGCGCAAAGCTGGTGCGCGAACTTGCTGCGCTGATCGACCGCAACGGCATTTACAATCCGGCCCCTCAAGGAGACTCGCGATGACCCTGATCGTCCATCACCTCAACAACAGCCGCTCGCAGCGCATCCTCTGGCTGCTCGAGGAGATCGGGGCGGCGTACGAGGTCAAATATTATGACCGCGACCCCGTCACCAACCTCGCGCCGCCCGAACTGCTTGCCGTACACCCGCTCGGAAAATCGCCTGTGATCGAGGACAACGGCCGCGTGATCACCGAATCGGGCGCGATTACCGAATATCTGTGCGAACGGCACGGCGGCGGCGACCTCGTCCCTCCGCGCGGTACCGACGCGCATATCAGCCATCTCGAATGGCTGCACTTTGCCGAAGGGTCCGCAATGACGCCGATCCTGCTTCGCCTTTACACCGCGCGGATCGGCGAGGCGGCGGCGGTGATCGAGCCACGTATCGCGCAACAGCTCGATTCGCATTTCGCCTATATGGAAAGCCGTGTCGGCCCGAACGGGCACTTTATCGGTGACAGCCTGTCCGCCGCCGACATCATGCTGAGTTTTCCGGCCGAGATCGCGATCATGCAAGGCATGGCGCCGCGCTATCCGAAGCTCGCCGATTTCGTGAACCGCTGCCACGACCGGCCCGCTTGGCGGCGCGCTCGCGAAAAGGGCGGCGCCTATTATGGCTATTGACCGGACGCGTGCCGCCTTGGCGGTCGCGGTCCTGCTGGTTGGCGTTCCGGCCGCAATCGCGGCGCCGCCGACCGTCGCGCCCGAGGTCGAGCGCGATGTCGTCGCGCCGGAGGGCGTCAGCTTCAGCCCCGCGCCGGCCGACGAGGAAGGCGCGGTCGACCGCTTTGCAAGCTACACGATGGCTCTGGCAAAGCGCGACTTTGCGGCCGCCTATGCCATGTTGCGCCTGTCGTTCCAGGCGTCGAACCCGCGGCTCGAATGGGAAATGAATCAGCGCAAGCGCCCGACCCTGTGGGCCGACGGACAGATTCGCATACTCCGCCTCAGCTGGTATCTCGATCCGGCGGGTCAGCCGCCGGGCCTCTATGCCGCCTTCGATTTTCGCGGTGACCGCAAGGATGGTACGATGGATTGCGGATATGTCGCCGTTCATCGGGCCAAGCCGGGTGACCCCTTTACCGTGGTGCGCGTCGACACGTCCGAGGTGCCGCCCGAACTGATGGAGGACGGCGTGCCCAAGGCCGACGTATTGCGCCAGCTGCCCTGTTATCTGGGCAAGGGAATTGCGACCGCCTTTTGACCGGCGGGAAAATCGGACTTGCGCAGCGGGGCAGTGCTGCGCACAACGGCCTGCGTCGCCGGGGGGCGGCGCGACCTGTGGGGAAAGATCGATATGGCGGCCTTGGCTTTTGCGTTGTTGCTGGCAGCACCGGCTGCGCCGGACATCCGGATCGAGGCGACGGCGGGCAACCGTTATACCGCATCGGTGACGACGTTCGATTCGGGCGAGATGACCGCCATCGTCAGCCGCATCAAGGTCGCCGCGGAAAAGCGTTGCGGCAGCCAGAGCGTCCGGTTCGGCCGCCACAATTTCGATAGCCGCGTCGACACCGCACGCAACCTCATGGTGATCGAGAAATTCCAGCAGGTATTCTTTTGTTTCAACCCGGCTACCGACCCCTACAAACCGGTTCCTGCCGACTGGGTTGCCAGCACGGCCGAAACGAGCAACGCGACGGTATATGCCACGCGCTTTCTTGACCGGCTCGACCGCGGCGACAAGGCCGGGATTGCGATGATGGATCCGATCATCGAAATCACCGACGCGCAATGGACATCGCTGCACGATGACGTGGTCAGAAGCCGGACGGGAACCAGCGGCGCGCTGACGCCGAAATTCGTCCGGTGGATCAACAACCCCGATTGGGCCGCCTATCCCGGCGCCTATGTCTATTTTTCGGTCTGGGACGATCATCCCGGCATCGCGGGCACCTGCGGAGGCATCCTCCTCCAGCGGGTCCGCGAAAACGAGTATCGGATCTCGCAATATGATGTGCAGTATATCGCGCAGGCGCTTGTCGACCAGCAGGGCCTGACCGACGAAGAACTCGACGGGCTTTGCGCACGATGACCCGACGCGGTATTCCCGTTCGAAATGCTTGAGAAACGCGGCGTGCCGCACTAGATCGCGCGCATGACCTCGACCAACGACATTCGCCGCTCTTTCCTCGACTATTTCGGGGAGGCGGGCCACCATATCGAGCCCTCGGCGCCGCTGGTGCCGTACAACGACCCGACGCTGATGTTCGTCAACGCGGGCATGGTGCCGTTCAAGAATGTCTTCACGGGGCTGGAAAAGCGCCCGTACAGCACCGCGGCCTCGTCGCAGAAGTGCGTGCGCGCAGGCGGCAAGCACAACGATCTCGACAATGTCGGCTATACCGCGCGTCATCACACCTTCTTCGAAATGCTGGGGAATTTCTCCTTCGGCGACTATTTCAAGGAGCAGGCGATCCACCATGCGTGGAACCTGATCACCAAGACGTGGGGCCTCGCTCCGGAAAAGCTGACCGCGACCGTCTATCACACCGACGACGAGGCGTTCGACCTGTGGAAGAAAATCGCGGGCCTGCCCGACGAGCGCATCATCCGTATCCCCACCAGCGACAATTTCTGGTCGATGGGCGACACGGGGCCGTGCGGGCCGTGCAGCGAAATCTTCTATGATCATGGCGATCATATCTGGGGCGGCCCGCCCGGATCGCCCGAAGAGGATGGCGACCGCTTCGTCGAGATCTGGAACCTGGTGTTCATGCAATATGAGCAGCTGCCGGGCGGCGAGCGCGTCGACCTGCCGCGGCCGAGCATCGATACCGGCATGGGACTGGAACGCGTTGCGGCGGTGCTGCAGGGCGTCCACGACAATTACGACACCGACACGTTCAAGGCGCTGATCGCGGCGTCGGTCGACCTGACCGGCGTTCCGGCTGAGGGGGCGACGCAGGCGAGCCACCGTGTGATCGCCGATCACCTCCGTGCCTCGAGCTTTCTCGTCGCCGATGGCGTGCTGCCGTCGAACGAGGGCCGTGGCTATGTGCTGCGCCGGATCATGCGCCGCGCCATGCGCCACGCGCACCTGCTCGGCGCGAAGGATCCGCTGATGCACCGGCTGCTGCCGTCGCTGAGCGCGGAGATGGGTGCGGCCTATCCCGAACTGATCCGCGCGCAGCCGTTGATCGCCGAGACGCTGGAGCGCGAGGAAACCAAGTTCCGCCAGACGTTGCAGAACGGTCTGCGCCTGCTCGACGAAGCCGTTCGGGATATCAAGGAAAGCAACCCCGGTAGCGAACTCGTTTCGCTGGGCGGTGAAGTGGCCTTCAAACTCTATGACACATATGGGTTCCCTTATGATCTGACCGAAGATGCCCTGCGCTCGCAGGGAATATCGGTCGATCGCGCCGGCTTCGATGCGGCGATGGCGCAGCAGAAGGCCGCAGCGCGCGCGGCGTGGAAGGGCAGCGGCGAGAAGGCGTCGGACGAAATCTGGTTCGATCTTGCCGAGACCAACGGCAGCACCGAATTCACGGGCTATACGTCGACCGCGGGTGAGGCGACGGTGATCGGCCTCGTCAGGGACGGCAAGCCGGTCGACGAAGCCAAGGCAGGCGACGAGGTCGTCGTGCTGACCAACCAGACGCCCTTCTATGGCGAGAGCGGCGGCCAGATGGGCGACGCGGGCACGATCACGACGCTGGACGGCGCCAAGGCGACGGTCAGCGACACCGGCAAGCCGCTTGGCCGCCTGCACACGCATCAGGCGAAGCTGGAGGCGGGGACGCTGAAGGTCGGCGATACGGTGCAGCTGACCGTCGACGCCGAACGCCGCGACCGCATCCGCGCCAATCACAGCGCGACGCACCTGCTCCACGCGGCGCTGCGCAACCGCCTCGGCGGGCATGTAACGCAGAAGGGTAGCCTGGTTGCCGAAGATCGCTTCCGCTTCGACTTCTCGCATCCCAAGGCGCTGACCGCCGAGGAGATCGCCGAGGTCGAAGCCGATGTGAACGCGCAGATCCGCAGCAACGAAGCCGTGTCGACGCGGCTGATGACCCCCGACGATGCGATCGCGGCGGGCGCGATGGCGCTGTTCGGCGAGAAATATGGCGACGAGGTTCGCGTGCTGTCGATGGGGCATGCCGACGACCACAGCTATTCGGTCGAGCTGTGCGGCGGGACGCACGTCCGCGCGCTCGGCGACATCGCTCTGTTCAAGATCATCAGCGAGAGCGCGGTCTCTTCGGGCGTCCGGCGTATCGAGGCGCTGACCGGCGAAGCGGCGCGCCAGTGGCTCAACGGCCGCGATGAGGCGCTGAAGGCGGCGGCAGCGGCGCTCAAGACCTCGCCCGACGATGTGCCGGCACGCGTTACGGCGCTCGCCGAGCAGCTCAGGAAGGCCGAGCGCGAGCTCGCCGATGCGAAGAAGGCGCTCGCGATGGGTGGTGGTGGCGCGGCCGCCGGGCCGGCGGTCGAACAGGTCGGTGATGTTGCCTTCCTCGCGCAGGTCGTCGACGGGCTCGATCCGAAGGAGTTGCGCGGCACGGTCGATGGCCTGAAGAAGCAGGTCGGCAGCGGTGTTGCGATGCTCGTTGCGGTCAACGACGGGCGCGCTTCGGTCGCGGTCGGCGTGACCGACGACAGGACGGGCAGCCATAGCGCCGTCGATCTGGTCAAGGTGGCGGTCGCCGCGCTTGGCGGTCAGGGCGGCGGCGGGCGCGCAGACATGGCACAGGGCGGCGGCCCTGACGGCGCTGCGGCGAACGACGCCGTTGCGGCGGTCAAAGCCGCGCTCGCCTGAAGCCGACGAACTTGAAACCGACCAAGAAGACGCGGCGCATCGATCATGCCGAGCGGCTGATCGCGGCGCCGCTGGTCGATGTCTTTGCCGCGTTCACGAGCGCGGCGAAGCTCGCGCAATGGTTGCCGCCCGAGGGAGCGACGGGGACGTTCGAACATGTCGACCTGCGCGCAGGCGGCGGCTTTTTGATGCGGCTGACCTTCGACGACGCCGATATCGAGACCAAGAGCGACGACGACAGTGACGTCGTGGAAGTCTATATCCCGACGCTCGACGACGGGCGGCTGGTGGTGTGGCAGGTCGAATTCGAATCCGACGATCCGCGTTTTTCGGGGACAATGGAGATGCACTGGTATCTGTCGCGGCAAAGCGGCGGCACGCTGGTCACGATCGACGCGCATCACGTGCCGCCGGGTATTTCGGCGAAGGATCATGTGGAGGGGCTGAATAGCTCACTCGCCAATCTGGCAAGGGTGGTTGAGGCTTAGCCCTCGATGCCCTTCGCCTTCCCCCACGCCCGTGCCGCGGTGTACCCCAGATAGCCCGTCCCGAAGAGCGCGTAGAGCGGTTCGGGGATGCCGGCGAGATAGGCGTTCATGCCGTCGGCGATGCCCTTCGCCATATCGGGCCGCGCGGCGGCGATCAGGCCCATCGGGATCGCCCACAGCAGCAGCGCATACATGACGTAGAGGAAACTCGGCCGCGCACGGCTGGTCCAGGGGTCGGCGCTGTTCGCTTCGGCAACGATCGCAGTCATCCGCGTCTTGATTGCTTCCATCTCCTGACTGCCCTCGAGCTTCAGCAATTCGAGTTTCGCGCGGTCGCGCGCTTCGGGGTCGGGGATGATCTTGTCGATCAGCTTGGCGACGGGGCCGATCAGGCCTTCGATAATGCTCATTCCGGTACTCCTTTGTCGTCAAAGTTCAGTGAAGTTCAGCCTCGTGGCGGCACCTGCCGCATCAGTCCGGGCCAATGCGATTGGCGAGCCAGCCATAGAGAAAGGCTTCCTGGCTCGGGCGGCGTTCAGCGAGCGCGATGTAGCGTTCGCCCTGCAGCGCCTCCATCGCGCGGAGCAGGACGGTCTCGCCGCTCCTGCCGCGGGCTTTCAGGAAGCCGTCGATGGCCGATAATGTGCGCGGGCCGATCTCGCGATCGACGGCGATGTCGGGATAGTCGCGTGCGGCACGGTTGAGTGCGTTGAGTGCACGCTGGAGGAAGCCGGCGGCGGTGCCGGTGCCCATGTTGACGCCGGTATCGAACAGCTCGCCCGCGATCTTCGGCGCGCGGAGGGCAACCTTGTCGAAGCCGGGGCGACGCCAATAGAGGCGGCGATAGATGGCGGCGGCCTCGGCGCGCGGCAGGTCGCGCATGCAGCCTGCATAGCCCTGCGCGCGTGCGACCGTTTCGGTGATTCCCCAGCAGGTCGGGCCGCCGCGGTCGGCGGGGTGGTTTACATATCGGCCTTCGCGGTCGATGACGGCCTCGATAAACGCATCGGCGTCGCCGGTCGAGGGATCGGGTCGTGGCATGATTCGCTCCTTTCGGTTATTCGAATACCAAGAACGAACCATATAGGTACATTGTAGGAAAGGCTTTTCTTGATGCGGGCTTTGCAGGTGCGTGCGTTGTTGCCCGATCATGCCGGTGCGGAGGTTGTTGACCTTCCGGTGCCCGAGCCGGGGCCGGGCGAAGTGCGCGTCCGCGTGCGTGCTGCGGCGGTCAATTTTCCGGACCTGCTGATGACGGGAGGCGGCTATCAGCTGAAGCCCGAACTGCCTTTCGTGTCGGGGCTGGAGTTCGCCGGCGAAGTGGATGCGGTGGGGGAGGGCATCGCCGGCTGGCGCGCGGGCGATGCAGTCGTCGGCGGCAACCGGTTCGGAGCGATGGCCGAATATACGCTGGTTCCCGCCGGCGCGCTCCGCCCCAAGCCCGAAGCGCTGGGTTGGGAAGAGGCCGCGGCCTATCCGGTCGCGTATCTCACTGCCTATGTCGCGCTCGTCCGCTGCGGGCAGATCGAGGCGGGCGAGACGTTGCTGGTGCATGGCGCGGCAGGGGGCGTCGGACTGGCGACGGTCGATCTGGCGAAAGCACTCGGCGCGAAGGTGATCGCCGCGGCGAGCAGCGCGGCGAAGCGCGATGCGATCGCGAAGCTCTATGGCCCCGATGCGGTGATCGCGGCCGAACCGGGCTTTCGCGAGGAAGTGAAGGCGCTGACCGGCGGAAAGGGCGCCGACGTGATTTTCGACCCCGTGGGCGGGGACGTGTTCGATGAATCGACGCGTTGTATCGCCTTCGGCGGACGCCTGCTCGTGATCGGCTTTGCTTCGGGCCGGATCCCCGAGGTGTCGGCCAACATGCCGCTGATCAAGGGCTTCTCGGTCGTCGGGGTGCGCGCGGGCGAATATGGCCGGCGCTTTCCGGAACGCGGGGTGGAGAATGTCGCAGCGATCGACGCGTTGGCGGCGGAAGGCCGGATCCGGCCGCATGTTCATGCCACGCTCGATCTTGCCGACTGGCGCGAGGCGTTCGGGATGCTCGAACGGCGCGAGGCAATCGGAAAGGTCGTGCTTCGTCCGTGACGAACCGAGTGCGGCTGCCATAGTTTTGCGACATCCGCGCCGCCATGTCCGCGCGGGGCCGTACGGCGCGTTCGCCGGGATGAACAAAAGGACATGAAATGAAGAAATTGATGATGGTCGCTGCTTCGGCCGCCCTGGCTGTTCCGGCGCTGGCTTCGGCTCAGCCGCCCCAAGACGGCGGGCGGATGTTTGCGATGATCGACACCAACGGTGACGGCAAGCTCGACAAGGCCGAGGTCACCAAGATGGCGGAGATGCGCGCGCAGCGGCAGGGCGATCCGTCGCTCGCGGCGCCCGAGAAGATCGATATCTTCTTCAAGCATCTCGACGCCAATGGCGACGGCTTCATCGACAAGGGCGAACTCGAAGCGATGCGCAAGGCGCGCGCGTCGGCGCCGCCGCAGGACAGCGCGCCGGATGCACCGCAAGAGGGGCCGTCCGACGCGAACTGACAAGGAAAGCGACGATCCCCGGCCGCGTGCCGGGGATCACAGGACGAGCAGCGCCGCCTGGACCAGAAACGTCAGGCCGACGAGGGTGACGAGCCAGCGGCGCATGGTGCGGAACTGCGCGTCGCTGATCTGGTCGAGAATATAGCCGCCGACGGTGATGCCGGCCATCGAGGCCGCAACGGCGATGAGTGTCGCCGGGAGCGCGATGGCCTCTCGCGAGGCAGGGCTCAGCAGCAGCCCGCCATAGACAAGAATCTTCGAGGCGTGGCCCATCGCCTGCATCACCGCCTTGGTCGCGACGACCTGATGGCGGTTGAGGCCGGTGTTGACGAACAGCAGGTCGCTGACCGGGCCCGACACGCCGGAGATGAGCGAAACGCCGTTCGAGACAAAGCCCCCGCCGAGCGCGTGCAAGGGCTTGCCCGCGTCGAGGCGGATCCAGCGTTCGGGAAGCCAGACGAGGATCGGGGTCAGGCCAAGGCCCAGGAAGACGAGGAATTTGGTCGGCGCGAAAACGATCAGCGAGAAAAAGCCGAGCGATGCCACCGAGCCGAGTGCGAACCAGAGCAGCACCGGCCAGACGACATGACGGCGGTGCAGCAGGAAGCGCCAGAGGTTCGATACGAACTGGATGACGCCATGGAGCGCCAGGGCGAGGGCTGCCGGCAACAGCCAGGTCAGCACGCCCATGAAGACGATGCCGCCGGCCATGCCGAAAATGCCCGAGAGAATGGAGGTGAGGAAAGCGGCTACGACGATCAGCACGCTTGCCTGCATCGCGCCCTCGCTTCCGGTGCGAACCGCGAACCCGCGGTTGAAATTTGGTCGGGACGAGAGGATTCGAACCTCCGACCCCCACACCCCCAGTGTGATGCGCTACCAGGCTGCGCTACGTCCCGACCGGCCCTTTCGGGCAGGCGAGGCCCCTAGCGCGGCTTGGCTGGCGATGCAAGCGGCGATGGGTATGGCGATGCAATCTCTGCCCCGGCCCTTGACCGGGCCGTCCGGCACCCCATTTCGGCCGTCGCTTGCCGCGGGGGAGGGTTGCAGCGACGGTTGCGCGCCACGCCCCTGCGTGATAGGCGCCGCGCCATATTTGCTCGGCTTCCCGATCGGGAAGGACCGCAGCTGCAACGAGAAAGTCTTTCATTCATGTCGACCAATCTGCTTCTGACCCAGGCGGCTGGTTCCGGGGGCGGGGCCGCCGGTTTCATCATGCTGGTACCCTATCTGCTGATCTTCGTCGTTTTCTGGCTTTTCCTGATCCGCCCGCAGCAGCAGCGCGCCAAGGAGCACCGGGCCAAGATCGCGGCTGTGAAGCCGCGCGACCAGGTCGTGACCGGCGGCGGCATCGTGGGCAAGGTGACCCGCGTCGACGATGATTTCGCCGACGTCGAAATCGCACAGGGGGTGAAGATCAAGGTCGTGAAGTCGACCCTCGCCGACGTGCTCGAGCCCGGCGCCAAGCCCGCGAACGACTGACGCGCCGGCGCCGCATATCGGCGGCGCCGCCAGACTGACCGGAACCTATCATGCTAGATTTCCCGCGCTGGAAGACCATCGGCATCAGCATCATCCTGCTGCTCGGCATCCTTTTTGCCATTCCCAGCTTCCTCCCGTCCAAGACGTTCGACAAGCTGCCGGGTATCGCGCAGATCAAGGTCAATCTGGGCCTCGACCTTGCGGGCGGCAGCCACCTTCTGCTCGAAGCCGACATCGACGACCTGCAGAAGACGCAGCTGGCGAACATGGAAAAGACGGTGCGTGCCGCGATGCGCGGCGAGCGCGGTCCCGATGACGATATCGCGATCGGCGAGCTCTCGACTGCGGGTGGCAAGATCAGCTTCCTCGTTCGCGATCAGGCGCAGCTCGACGCGGCGCGCGAACGGTTGTTCAGCGAAACGCAGGGTGCCGGGCTGACCGGACAGCGCGACTGGACGATCGAGGTCGTCGATACGACGCGCATCGTGATGACGCCGACTGCGGCGGGCCAGAAACAGGCCATCGCGGGCGCGATGGATACCGCGCGCGAGATCATCGACAAGCGCGTCAATGCGCTCGGCACCCGCGAACCGACGATCATCCGCCAGGGCGACGACCGCATCGTGGTGCAGGTGCCGGGTCTTCAGGATCCGCAGCAGCTGAAGGACCTGATCGGCAAGACCGCCCGCCTCGAGTTCCGCATGGTCGACCCGAACGCCGATCCGAACGAGGCGGCAGCGGGCCGTGCGCCGGTGGGCAGCGAGATCGTCCCCTATGCCGAAGGCGCGAGCGCGGGCGCCCCGTTCGAGGTGCTGCGCCGCCAGGTGATGATCAGCGGGGAGCAGCTGCTCGACGCCAAGCAGGGTTATGACGGGCAGTCGGGCCAGCCGGTCGTCAACATCCGCTTCGACTCGGGCGGCTCGGCGACCTTTGCGAAGGTCACGGCACAGAATGTCGGGAAGCGCTTTGCGATGGTCCTTGACGGCAAGGTGCTGTCGGCGCCCAATATCAACGAACCGATCCTGGGCGGCAGCGCGCAGATTTCGGGCAGCTTCACGGTTGCGAGCGCCAACAATCTGGCGATTTCGCTGCGGTCGGGCGCTCTGCCCGTGAAGATGACCGTGGTCGAGGAGCGCACGGTGACGCCCGAACTCGGCGCCGACTCGATCCGCAAGGGCATCATCGCCGGGATCGTCGCGACTGTCGCAGTGCTGACGCTGATGGTCCTCGTCTACGGCCGCTTCGGCATCTATGCGAACGTCGCGCTGTTCTTCAATATCTTCCTCATCATCGCGATCATGGCGGCGTTCAACGCGACGCTGACGCTTCCCGGCATCGCGGGTTTCGTGCTGACGGTCGGTGCGGCGGTCGACGCCAACGTGCTGATCAACGAACGCATACGCGAAGAGCTGAAACGTGGACGACGTGTCTTCCAGGCCGTCGAACTCGGCTATTCCGAAGCGAGCCGCGCGATCTTCGACGCCAACGTCACCAACGTGATCGCGGCCTTGCTGATGTTCTGGTTCGGCTCGGGCCCGATCAAGGGCTTTGCGGTGGTTCTGACCATCGGCATCGCTACCAGCGTTTTCACCGCCGTTACCGTCACGCGCCTGTTCGCCGCCCGCTGGCTGCACAAGACGCGCCCGACGACGATCAACATTTAAGGAAAGGGCGACATCATGCGTTTGCTGAAACTCGTCCCCGACGACACGAACATCGATTTTCTGAAGTGGCGCAAGCTCGCTTCGGCGATGAGCTTCATTCTCGTCGCGATCTCGATCGCGCTTGTCGCGGTAAAGGGGCTGAACCTCGGCGTCGATTTCGTCGGCGGCCAGTCGGTCCGCGTCGAATTCCCGCAGGCGATGCCGCCGATCGACGAGATCCGCGAAAAGGTCAGCCATATCGGACTCGGCGAACCGACGATCCAGCAGTTCGGATCGGACAAGGCGGTGTCTATCCGCACGGCGCTGCCCGAAGGCGACAAGACCGTTGCGGATCGCGCCGGCAAGCAGCTGGTCGCGGGTATCCGGAAGGCTTTCCCGACCGCGCATACGGGGTCGGTCGAAACGGTATCGGGCAAGGTGTCGGGCGAGCTGATCAGCACGGGCGCACTGAGCCTCGCGCTCGCGATGCTCGGCATCTCGATCTATATCTGGATCCGCTTCGAATGGCAGTTCGGCGTCGGCGCGCTCGGACGCCTGTTCCATGAGGTGGCGCTGACCTTCGGCTTCTTTGCCGTGACCCAGTTGCAGTTCGACCTGAACAGCATCGCCGCGCTTTTGACCATCGTCGGCTATTCGCTGAACGACACGATCGTCGTGTACGACCGCGTCCGCGAGAATCTGAAGAAATATCGCAAGATGGAGATCGTTCCGTTGCTGAATCTCAGCATCAACGAAACGCTGTCGCGAACCGTGATGACCAGCGTGTCGGTCATGCTCGCGCTGGCCATGCTGCTGATCTTTGGCCCCGATGTCATCTTCGGCTTTACGGCAGCCATGCTGTTCGGCGTGTTCGTCGGCACCTATTCGTCGATCCTTATGTCGACGCCGGTGCTCGTCTGGCTGAAGGTCGGCCCGCACAGCTTCGTGCCCCGCACCAGCGCTGCGAGCGAAGGTGCAGAGCGCGTCCAGCGCAAGGACGACGGCGCGGTCGTCTGATCGTCTAGCGGCCCGCGCAGCGGCGGAGATGCTCCGCCAGCTCGCGGCCGTTGCGGTCCCAGTCGAAGCGGCCGCCAAGCGTCGCGGCAACCTCCGCCTGCCCGCCCCGGGCAGCGAGGACCGACTGTATTGCGGCCGCTATCGCATCGGGTGTTCGCTCGACAATGCGGCCGGCAATCGGCGAGGTGACCAGTTCGCCCGCGCCGCCCGCGTCGCTGATCACGATCGGCGTCCCGCAGGCGAGGGCCTCGACCCACGCATTGGCGAGGCCTTCGCTGACCGACGGCATCACGACGATATCTGAGGCGCGGTAGAGCTGCGGCAGGTCGGCGTTGGCGACGGGCCCCATAAGATGGACGCGGTCTGCAACGCCGATCCGCTCGGCGAGCGCGCGGTATCGGGCTTCCTCTTCCCCGGCACCGGCCAGCCAATAGTGAACGTCGGGAAGCCTGGTCAGGGCCTCGATGACGAGCGCCTGCCCCTTGCGCGGGATAAGCGCGCCAACCGTGGCGATTGCGGGCGCATCCCCCATGCCCAATGCGGCGCGCGCTTCAGCGCGATCGCCGGGATGGAAGCGGGCCGTGTCGATGCCGGTATAATGGACAGCGATCTTGCTTGGGTCGATGCCGATCGCTGCCATGTCGCTGCGCATCGCATCCGAGACGGCGAGCAGGCCCGCGGCGCGATTTCCGGCCTCGATGACCTGCTGCCCGGTTGCCGGATCATGACCGAAATGGCTGATGTCTGCGCCGCGTGCCTTCGCGGAAAAGGGGAGGCCCAGCGCATCGGCGACGCGCATTGCGGCGGGGCCGTCGGGATAGAAGAATTGCGCGTCGACGATGTCGAACGACTTTCCTCGAACGGCCGACAGCACCGCGCGCGCGACCCGCGCCGGATTGAAGCGCGCGCCATAGCGCGGGATCAACGTGAAGCGGGGGCGATGGACCGTGAGGCCGTTCCACTGTTCGAGACGCGGCAGATCGCGGAGCGCGCGATATCGCCGATGCAACGAGAGCGGGAAGGGGGGAAGGCCGACGGGCGCGACGACCGTCAGTTCGACGCCGGGCTGCGCGGCGAGCGCGCGCAGGCTTTTCTCGACGAATAGGCCGAAGTTGGGCCGCGCAGCGTCGGGGAACAGCGTCGCGATCGACAGGACGCGCAGGGGTTTTCGCGAAGCCACCTAAAGCGTGCGGATCAGGCGAATGGCGACCGCGGCCCACGGCGGATTGCTGACGACCTGCTGGCGCTGGCCGGTGCCGAGCGGCAGCAGATGGAGCTTCTCGCCATCGACGTTGAGCAGGCGCGCGAAGAAAAAACGGCCGGCGGGACGGGGGACGAGCAGGTCGCGGTTGAGCGCACTCGTCCAGTCGCCCTCGATCCGGCGACACCAGATTTCGTCGCCCGCGCGATAATCGCCGATCGACGAGGTGACGCGCACGGCGACCATATCCTCGCCCGGACGCGCGGTGAGCGCCTGTTCGACACGGGTCGGCGCCTGCACGCCGTCAGCGCTGAGCAGCGCGGTGATGGTGAGCTGGGTGTCTTGCGGAAGCTGGACGAGCTCGGCGGCTTCGACGCCGAGCGCCTTGGCGATCCGGTTCATCCAGCCGAGCGAAAGCGTGCGCGTGCCGGTTTCGAGGCGCCCGATCGTCTGCGCGGTCGTTGGCGGATCGCAGCGCTGGCCGACTTCTTCGAGCGTCAGGCCCTTGGCGCGGCGTACGGCACGGATGCTGTTGATCATCGCAAAACCTCCGGATAACCAAATCGGTTTCTTCTTTCCTACAAAATAATCCAATGTCAAGCCGGTCGTGCAACGAAGGAGAATCGCATGACTGCACGCCGTCTGGAAACGCATATCCATCCCGACGATCGCCTCGATCCCGGCAAGGCGGGGCCGCAGGTGATGCGGCGCGTGACGGTCAATGTCGCGGAGAGCCCGATCGCGTGGCTGGCATCGCGCGGAATGCTGACCGAGGCGCAACTGCGGGCAGGAGAACGGCTGCGGGCCGACTATGAGCGTGCGGGGCTGTCGGCGCGGGTCACGATGCGCTGGGATGCGGCGCCTCCCGCACGGAGCCGCAGTGGCGCGCGGGCATCGGACGCATCGCTGGCACGCGTGGATGCGCACAGGCGTTTCAGCGCCGCAGTCGATCATGCCGGCCCCGGGCTGGCCGATATCTGCTGGCGGGTGGTCTGTGCGGGCGAGGCGATTGGCGCCGCCGAAAAGGTGATGCGATGGCCTGCGCGGTCCGGGAAACTGGTGCTGGGGCTGGCGCTCGACAGGCTGGCGCAGTTTTATGGCATCTCGTAAATCAGCCGAATATGCGCTGGGTTTCAGAGATATCCTTGGCATAGGTGTTCGCGACGCGTTTCGATTTTGCCAGGTAAAGTGTCCAGACAGTCGCCGAAATACAGGATTTCCCGATAGAGAGCAGCGCCTCGGGGACCGCGGCACCGGCAAATTTCGGGAACATGATGGCGGAGACGGCCAAGTCGACCAGTGTCGGCAAGATTGCCAGGCACCAGAGGCCGATGACAGCGATAACGACGCTCGACCAGCGATGCACCGCCAACAACCGGTAAGCCATGAAAACGGAACCCGCGGCCGAAACGATGATCAGCGCCCAGCTGATAGCGACATAAGTTTTGGTACCCGGGCCGAGCAAATGAGCGGCGGCGTCGACTTCCGCGATATTGGCGCTCGCCTGAAACAGCATTCGCGCCGGTGAGACGATCCCGAGAATGAAGACAAAAAAGCCGAGCCAGCCTCCGACGCCCTTGAGCTGCGGTTCCTCCGTATAATCGGCCATCGATCATCTCCCCCTTTCCGGGATGCCGTACCTTGTTCGTGCAGGCAATGATGGATCGCGGCATTGTGGCGCGATCTATCGGAGCGCCTCGATCTCTTCGGCCAAAGCGAGCCAGCGATCCTCCGCCAGACCCTTTTCCTCGCGGAGTTTATCGAGTTTTACAGTCAGCGCGTTGAAGCGGCTATTGTCGCGCGTGAACAGTCCGCCATCGGAGAGTTCGGCTTCGATCTCGGTCATTTCCGCCTCGATTTCCTCGATCCGGGCGGGGAGCAGGTCGTAGTCGCGCTGATCCTTGTAGCTCAGTTTCCTGCGTGCCTGCGGCGGGGGAGGCGGGGTCGCTTCGCCCGATGCGGCCTTGGCTTTGACGGCGGCCGGCTTGCTTCGCTTCGCCTCCCAGTCGGCATAGCCGCCGGCGACGATGTCGACCTTGCCCGATCCGTCGAGGCCGAGCGTCACCGTCACGGTGCGGTCGAGGAAGTCGCGGTCGTGGCTGACGAGGAGGACGGTTCCCTCGTAATCGGCGATGACCTCCTGCAAGAGGTCGAGCGTTTCGAGGTCGAGGTCGTTGGTCGGCTCGTCGAGAACGAGCAGGTTCGATTCGCGGGCGAATTCGCGCGCGAGCAGCAGTCGCGAGCGTTCGCCGCCCGAGAGCGCGCCGACATTCGCCTCGGCGATGGCTGGGTCGAAGAGAAAGTCTTTCAGATAGCCCTGCACGTGCTTCTTGACGCCGCGCACCTCGACCCAGTCGCCGCCGTCGGCGAGGATGTCGCGAACCGTCTTGTCGGGGGCGAGCAGGCTGCGCTGCTGGTCGATGACGATGCCGTCGAGCGTCGGAGCGAGCGTGACCGTGCCTTCGTCGGGCCGGATTTCGCCCGTGAGCAGCTTGAGCAGGGTCGATTTGCCCGCGCCGTTGGCGCCGACGATACCGATGCGGTCGCCGCGCTGGACGCGAAAATCGAAGTCCTTGATGATCGTGCGGTCGCCGAAGCGCTTGGTGACGTGATCGGCGACGATCACCGATTTCGAGCGGACATCGTCGTTGGCGAGGCCGAGCTTGGCGACGCCGGGCCCGCCGATCATCGCGGCGCGGGTGGCGCGCATTTCCTTCAGCTTCTCGAGACGGCCCTGGTTGCGCTTGCGGCGCGCGGTGACCCCGCGCTCGAGCCAGTGCGCTTCGAGCCGCAGCTTTGAATCGAGCTTCTGCGCGGCGCGGGCTTCCTCGGCGAAGACCGCTTCGGTCCATTCGTCGAACCCGCCGAAGCCGATTTCCTTGCGGCGGATGCTGCCGCGGTCGAGCCACAGCGTCTGACGCGTCAGGCGGGTCAGGAAAGTGCGGTCGTGGCTGATGACGACGAAGGCGCCGGTGTAGCGCGACAGCCAGTTTTCGAGCCAGTCGATCGCGGCGAGGTCGAGGTGGTTGGTCGGTTCGTCGAGCAGCAGGACGTCGGGGTTCTGCGCGAGCGCGCGGGCGATCGCAGCGCGGCGGCGTTCGCCGCCCGAGGCGCTGGCCGCGGTGCGGCTCATGTCGATGCCGAGTTGGTCGGCGATCGCCGCGACATCATGCTCGGCGGGCGCGTCGGCACCGGCGGTGGCAAAATCCATCAGCGTGTCGAAGGCGGAGAGATCGGGCTCCTGTTCGAGTATCACGACATGCGTTCCCGGAACGATCGTGCGCTTGCCCTTGTCGGCGTCGATGCGGTTTGCGAGCAGCTTGAGCAACGTCGTCTTGCCGGCGCCATTGCGGCCGATGAGCGCGAGACGGTCGCGCGCGCCGACATAGATGTCGAGGTCCTGGAACAGCCAGCCGCTGCCCTGAACCAGGCCGAGGCCTTCGTATGAAAGAATGGGTGCTGCCATGATGAACGGCTCGCTACTGGCGCGTTCAGCATCATGCAAGCGCTGTAAGGGCAAAGGCCGGAACGGGTTTGCTCCGTCAGCGTTACGGGGTGACTATCATGAACGGCCGGAACTCCGGTTCACAGGAGAATGAAATGACGAAGCAAATGCTCACCGCTATGGCTGCTGGCCTGATGCTGGCGGCTGCGACGCCCGCCATCGCGCAGCAAGGAGGTTCGACGGTGACGACAGCTACGACGACGGCCACGAATCTGGGGCCCATCCTGTCCTTCAGCGTGAGCGAGGAAGTCCGCTCGCGTCCCGATCAGGCCACCGTGGGTGCCGGGGTGACGACGACCGCGCCGACTGCGGTCGAGGCAATGCGCCTCAATGCTGCAGCGATGGACAAGCTGATTGCCGCCGCAAAGGCGAAGGGCATCAAGGCGGAGGACATCCAGACGAGCGGTATCAACCTGTCGCCGCAGTATGACTATAGCAACAACGGCAACGGCCAGCCGCCGCGCTTCATCGGCTATCAGGTGTCGAACAGCGTGCGCGCGACGACGTCGAAGATCGACGACATCGGGCCGCTGCTCGATGCGCTGGTCGCTGCGGGCGGCACCAATGTCGACGGGCCGTGGTTCGGGATGAAGGATCCCGACGCGCAGCTCGTCGGTGCACGGGGCAGCGCGATCAAGGCGGCCGAAGCGAAGGCGGCCGACTATGCGCGGCTTGCAGGCTATCGCGGCGCCGAACTGGTGTCGATCGGCGAAGGCAGCTTCGGCGGACCGCAGCCGCCGATGCCGATGGTGCGCCTGCAGGCGATGGACGCCGCGGGCAAGGCAACGCCGGTCGAACCGGGGCAGGTCGCGAACACGCTGACGCTGAGCTTCCAATACCGGCTGGTCCGGTAACCGGCGCGGGGGCTGGGCTTAGCCCAGCTCCCCTTCGGCCCATGGCCAGGGCCGTTCGCGGAACCATTTCGTGATGATATATTTGCGTCCCTTGCGGACCTTCATCCCGTGGTGGAGCGTATCGGGGTTCACCGTGCCGTCGGGCCGGACATTGTTCCACGCGAGCAATTTGCCCGTTTCGGGCTGGTGCATCTTTCCCGTCGACAGAAAGCGCGTCGCGCCGCCCGCGGCGGGCTCGTTGAGATAGATCATCATCGTCCAGCTGCGCTGGCCGGGGATCGCGCAATAAGTTTCCCAATCGGCGCCGTGCGGATCGAAATAGTCGGTGTGCGCCTTGAACTCCTCGCCGACGTCGTAGCGTTGGCCCTGCAGCGGTTCGCCATATTCGAGCGGGATACCCATCAGATCGTGCAGCCTGTGGTTCACCGCGATCACCACCGGGTGGCGATGGTCGAGGTCGCAGGTCGAGCTGGTCCGGAAGGCTTCGTCGCCGTTGGGATCGGCGATCGTCGACGGGCGTGCGTCGCCGTCGACCAGCGCCATCAGCGCGGCGCAGGTGTCCGCATCGAGAAAGCGGGCGAGCATGAACTGCTGCAGCTTCGGAGAGGGTGCGCGGCGGATGCCCGGAACGGCGGCGAGCCGCCCGGCAGCGCCGTCGGCACCCGAGGTCGCCATGTCGACATGTTCATTGTCAGCCATGGCGCGCTTTTAGTGGGCGAAGGCAGCGCGAACAATGCTTGACGCGACAGAGGCGCGCGCCTATCGCCGCGCGCTGTCGCAGGCGGTTTCGCCGGACGTGTGGCGACCATAGCTCAGTTGGTTAGAGCGCCGGTTTGTGGTACCGGAGGTCGCGGGTTCGAGCCCCGTTGGTCGCCCCATTTTCTCTATCGTTGCGCATGTGCGGGATATGGGGTGACTCATCGTCTCTGTTGCATTATTACGTCTCTACGTAATTTTTGAACGTGAGGATCTTGCCATGTCTGCTGTCTGGGATTTCGCCGATTTCGACGATCATGAGCATGTCCACATGTTCCGCGATCGCGCCAGCGGACTGACCGCGGTCATCGCGGTCCACTCGACGCACCTCGGTCCCGGCGCGGGCGGCGTGCGCTACTGGCATTATCCGCAGCGCGCCGCGGCGATCACCGACGCGCTGCGCCTGTCGCGCGGCATGAGCTACAAGAATGCAATGGCGGGCCTGCCGATGGGCGGCGGCAAGGGCGTGATCCTGGCCGACGAGAATGGCGCCAAGACCCCCGAACTGCTCGCAGCATTCGGCCGCGCGGTCGATTCGCTGGGCGGCGCCTATGTGACCGCCGAGGATGTCGGAATCACCGACGCCGATATGGTCGAGATTTCGAAGCAGACGAAGCATGTCAGCGGGTTGCCCGTCGCGAGCGGCGCCGACGCCGGCGGCGATCCGGGGCCGTTCACGGCGCTGGGCGTCTATCTGGGCATCAAGGCGGCGATTCTGGAAGGTCTGGGCACCGACAGCGCCGCGGGCGTGCGCGTCGCGATCCAGGGCGTCGGCAGCGTCGGCGGCGGGGTCGCGCGGCGTCTGGCCGCCGAGGGCGCGAAGCTGACCCTTGCCGACGTCAATCTGGCGCGTGCAAAGGCGCTGGCCGAAGAGCTCGGCGCCGATCTTGCCGATTCGGCGGCGATCATGGAGGTCGAGGCCGACGTGCTGAGCCCCAATGCGCTGGGCGCGATCCTGACCGAGCGGAGCATCGAGAAGCTGCGCGTGCCGATCATCGCGGGCGGCGCGAACAACCAGCTCGCGACCGCAGCCGACGGCCAGCGCGTGCACGACCGCGGCATCGTCTATGCCCCCGACTATGTCATCAACGCCGGCGGGATCATCAACGTCGCGCTGGAATATCTGGGGCAGGGCAGCCGTGAAGAGGTCGAGAGCCGCATCCACCAGATTCCCGGCCGGCTTGCCGAGATATGGGCCGAGAGCAAGGCGAGCGGCACCCCGGCTTCGGCAGTGGCCGACCGGATGGCGCAGAAGCTGATCGGGCGCGGCTGATCTCTTCGAGGGCTGGCGCGGATTGCGATTTCCGCTAAGCCAGCCCGCGATGAAACGGCATTTCTATCTGGTTGCAGGCTGGGCTTCGCTGGGACTCGGCGCGATCGGCGCGTTCCTGCCGCTGCTGCCGACGGTGCCGTTCGTTATCCTCGCCGCCTTCTGCTTCGCGCGCTCGTCGCCGCGGCTCGAGGCTTGGCTGCTGAATCACCCGCATTTCGGGCATCATATCGTTGCGTGGCGCGAAAAGGGCGCGATCAGCCGCAAGGGCAAGATCGCGGCGACGGCCGCCTTTGCCTTCAGCATCGTCCTGGCGGCGATCTTCTCGCCCTGGCCGTGGGTGATGGCGCCGGTGATTGCGGCGGTGGTGACGGGGAGCTGGATCTGGACGCGGCCGGAGGCTTGACCTTCGGAGCCGGGCGGGCGAGAGAAGCGCCGCCGGGTCGCGCCGGGCAATTCACTGGACCGATAAATCGGCCTCACCTAAAGACGACGCGAACCGATGCACGCTTACGCCAATCCGACCCGCTTTCTGGCGATTGCCAAGCCGCTGACGCCGTGGCTGCTTGGCGTCGGGCTATTGCTTGTGCTGGGCGGCGCCTTTGCCGGGCTGACGATGGTGCCGGGCGAGGCGAAACAGGGCGAGACCGCCCGCATCCTGTATGTTCATGTGCCCTCGGCGTGGCTCGGCATGGGTGGCTGGACGAGCCTTGCCGTTGCCGGGCTGGTGCAGCTCGTCTGGCGGCACCCGCTGTCGGGAATTGCAGCGCGCGCGATCGCGGTGCCGGGAATGCTGTTCACCGCGCTGTGCCTCACGACCGGATCGATCTGGGGCAAGCCGACGTGGGGTACCTGGTGGGAATGGGACGGACGGATGACGTCGATGCTCGTCCTCCTGTTTCTCTATGCGGGCTTCATCGCGCTGACGAACGGCGACGCCAATGGAGCGGGGGGCCAGCGGCAGGGCGGCTCGCTGTCGCGCGGCGCGGCGATTTATGCGCTCGTGGGCGCGATCAACATTCCGATCATCAACCGCAGCGTCGTATGGTGGAACAGCCTGCATCAGGGGCCGAGCATCACGGTGCGCGGTTCGTCGATCGACGGCGCGCTGCTGTGGCCTTTGGGCTTGACCCTGCTCGGTTTTTCGCTGCTATTCGGCGCGATCGTACTGATGCGAATGCGGCGTATCATCGCCGACAATCGCGTCGCCGCGCGGCTGCGGCGGCTCGCCGACGATGAGGGAAGCTGACAAATGACGGGGGTGATCAGCGGGAGCGGGCAATGGGCCTATGTGGCGGCCGCCTATATCCTGACCGCGCTGCTGACCGGCGCGGTCCTGTGGACGAGCTGGCGCGCGATGGCGAAGGCCGAGAAGCGCAGCGACGCGCTGCGTAAGGACCGGAAATGAAGGCGAAGCATCAAAGGTTGATTCTGGCGGCGATCGCGCTCTGTGGCGTCGGCGGAGCCGGCGTACTCGCCGCGAGCGCTCTGCGCGACGAGGCTGCCTATTTCCGCACGCCTGCCGAAGTCGTCGCCGGTAAAGCGACTGTCGGTGAGCCGATGCGACTGGGCGGCATGGTCGCTGCGGGCAGCATCAAGCGGCAGGCCGACGGCCTGACGATCGACTTCGTCGCGACCGACGGCAAGGCGTCGATCCCGGTCCAGTTCAAGGGGATCGTCCCCGACCTGTTCGCCGAAAATTCCGGGATGGTCGCCGACGGCCGGATGCGCGCCGACGGCACATTCGTTGCGGACCGCATCCTCGCCAAGCATGATGAGCGCTATATGCCGCCACAGATGGGCGACATGCCGAAGAATATGAAGGTGGCGCCCAAAGCATGATTGCCGAACTGGGTCTGGCCCTGCTCTGGATTGCGGCAGCGCTTGCGTGCCTGTCGCTGGTCGCGGGCATCCTCTATGTACGCACCGGCAAGGACGATCTCGCCGCACTGGTGCGGCCGGCCAGCGTCGCACAGGGCGTGCTCACCGCCGTCGCTTTCGGTCTGCTGATCACCTTGTTCGTCCGTTCGGACATGTCGGTCGAACTGGTCGCGCGCAACAGCCACAGCCTGAAGCCGATGCTGTTCAAGGTCGCAGGCGCGTGGGGCAATCACGAAGGGTCGATGCTACTGTGGCTGACGATCCTTGGTGTCTCGGGCGCGCTCGTTGCAATCTTCGAGAAAAGGCTGCGCAAGGATACGCTGGTCGCGACGCTCGCGGCGCAGGCGGCGCTCAGCCTTGGCTTCTTCGCGTTCCTGCTGTTCTCGTCGAATCCGTTCAAGCGGCTTCCGGTGGCACCGCCCGACGGGCAAGGGCTCAATCCGCTGCTGCAGGACCCGGGCCTCGCCTTCCACCCGCCCACGCTTTACGTCGGTTATGTCGGTATTTCGGTTGCTTTCAGCTTCGCGGTTGGCGCGCTGATCACGCGTGAGATCGGCCCTGCCTTTGCCCGTGCAATGCGGCCCTGGGTGTTGGGAAGCTGGATATTCCTGACGCTCGGCATCACCGCAGGTTCCTACTGGGCCTATTATGAGCTCGGCTGGGGCGGCTGGTGGTTCTGGGATCCGGTCGAGAATGTCTCGCTGATCCCCTGGCTCGCGGGTACGGCGCTGCTCCATTCGGTGGCGGTGACCGCAACGCGCAACGCGCTGCGCGCCTGGACCGTGATGCTCGCGGTGATCGCTTTCTCGATGTCGATGGTCGGCACCTTCATCGTCCGCTCGGGCCTGTTGACGAGCGTCCACAGCTTTGCCGTCGATCCCGAGCGCGGGACCTTCCTGCTCGTACTGATGGCGCTCTATATCGGCGGCGCGCTGACCTTGTTTGCGCTTCGCGCCGGTGCCGTCGCCGAAGGCAAGAAGTTCGCGCTGATGAGCCGCGAAGGCTCGCTCGTCATCAACAATCTGTTGCTCACCACGATCCTCGCGCTCGTGCTCTTGGGCACGCTCTATCCGATCGTCGCCGAGGCAATGGGCGAGAAGATTTCGGTCGGGCCGCCCTATTACAACAAGGTCGCGGGGCCGCTTGCGCTGATCCTTTGTCTCGTCATGGTCGCGGGGCCGTTGCTGAGCTGGCGCAAGGACGATGGCAAGAAACTGTGGTCACGCCTGCCTGCTGCGGTGTTCGCGGGGGCAGTCGTGCTGTTCGGGCTGGTGTTGTTCGGCGGCAAGGTCGGCGTGCTGCCGCTGCTTGGCATGACCGTGGCGGGCATCGTCGCAGTCGCGAGCCTGGCGCCGCTCTGGAAGCGCAACCTGCGCCGTACGCCGCTGCCGACCTGGGGCATGGTGATCGCGCATTTCGGCGTCGCGATCGCGCTTGCAGGGATGGCGGCCGAAAGCGCGTTCATCAAGGAGCGGCTGGTTGCCGCAGCGCCGGGCGAGACGGTGAAGGTCGACGATTTCGCGGTGAAATTCGCGGGCGTGAAACCCGTCGCAGGCCCCAATTACACCGCGATCCGCGGGACGCTGATCGCGACGACGCCGTCGGGAGCGTCGTTTACATTGCATCCCGAGGCCCGCATGTTTCCAGGCCTGATGGGGACCGCGCCGACGGAGACCAACGAGGCTGCGTTGCTGACGCGGCCGGGCGGGCAGCTTTATGTCGTGCTCGGCCAGCCGGTCCCCAGTGCCGACGGAGCATCGGCCGACCGCTATCAGCTGCGCCTGTGGTGGAAGCCGCTGGTGTGGTGGATCTGGCTTGGCGGTGCGCTGATCGCGATCGGCGCGGCGTTGTCGCTGCTGGGACGGGCGCAATTGATCGAAATCTGGCGCGCGCGGCGCGCGCGCAAGGCCCAGGAGCGCTTCGCATGAAGAGGAGCTGGGTCCTGTTCGTGCCGCTGGCGATCATGGGGCTGTTGTTCGGCGCCTTCATCTATCGTCTGACGGTGCCCGCCGAGACGCTGATCCAGTCGCAGTGGATCAACAAGCCGATGCCCCTGTTCGATCTGCCGCCGGCGACTGCGGGGGTCGAGGGGTTGAAAAGCAACCAGCTTTCCGACGGGAAGCCGCGGCTGGTCAATGTGTTCGCGAGCTGGTGCATTCCATGCCGTGCCGATGCTCCGCAACTCGAAGCACTGAAGGCCGCGGGCGTGCCGATCGACGGCATCGCGATCCGCGACCGGCCCGAGGATGTCGCGCAGTTCCTGGCCGAGAATGGCAATCCGTTCGACCGGATCGGGTCGGACGTACAGAGCAGCGTCCAGATCGCGCTCGGGTCGTCCGGCGTGCCCGAAACTTTCCTGATCGACGGCAAGGGGATCATCCGCGAGCAGATCCAGGGGGTGATCCTGCAGGAGCAGGTCCCCGAGATCATCGCCAAGCTGGAGGCGATGAAATGAGGTTTCGCGCGCTTCTGCTTGCATTGATGGCGCTGTTCGCGCCGCCGGTCGCGGCACAGGACAGATTGCCGCCTGCGCCTTATGCCTATCAGCAATTGCGCGATCCCGCGAAGGAGGCGCAGGCCAAGGAGCTGATGGAAACGCTGCGGTGTCTGGTCTGTCAGGGCCAGTCGATCGCCGACAGCGATGCGCCGCTGGCGGGCGACATGCGCAACGAGGTGCGCACGAAGATAGCGGCAGGCGAAAGCCCCGACGCGATCCGCAAATGGCTCGTCGCGCGCTATGGTAATTGGGTGACCTACGACCCGCCGCTCGACGCTGCGACCGCGCTTCTCTGGTTCGGGCCGCTGTTGTTCCTCGCGCTGGGCGGGTGGCTGGCGTTCGGGCGGTTTCGGCGCGGAGAAGCCGAAGGGGATAACGGGGCATGATCTGGCTCTGGATATTCCTGTTCGCGTTGCTGACCATTGGCGGTATCGTCTGGCTCGGCAAGCTGCCCGCGGTGTCGCGGCCGCTCGCGGGCGCAGCGATCATGATCGGGCTCGCAGGCTATGCGCTGCAGGGCAGCCCGTCACTGCCGGGCAAACCGGTCGAGCGCGAGCCTGAACCCGACGGCTTCGGCGAGGTCCTCACCGACCGGCAGCAGGGCATGGCCGACCGCTTTGGTCCCGCGGCGCAATGGATCGGGATGTCCGACGGCTTCATGCGGACGGGCAAGACCGAGCTTGCGTCGAAAACGCTCGAAAAGGGGCTCGAGAAATATCCCGACAATGTCGACCTGTGGGTCGGTCTGGGCAATGCGCTTGTCGCGCACGGCGGCGGAGTGATGTCGCCCGCCGCCGCGCTGGCCTTCGACGAGGCGGCAAGGCGCGACCCGACGCATCCGGCGCCGCCCTTTTTCGCAGGGCTTGCCATGGCGCAGAGCGGCGATCTGAAGGGGGCCGAGGGCGTGTGGAGCCAGCTTCTCGAGCGGTCGCCGGCCGACGCGCCGTGGCGGCCCGACCTCGAAATGCGGCTGGCCCAGTTGCGGCAGGCGATGGGGCCGCAAGTGCCCGCAGAGACGCCTGCGGGCCCCTGAGGTGCGTCCCGATTTGGAACCTATTATCGCCGCGCAAGCTCGTCTAAAGGCGCGCAATGACTGCTGAGTCGCAACAGGCGGCAAACGGGGCGGGTTCCGCCGCGACTGCTGCCGCCGAAACGGTCCATTACGGCCACGGACATCATAGCGATAGCAAGCTGAAGCTTGCCGTCGGCGCGGTCGGCGTCGTGTTCGGCGACATCGGCACGAGCCCGCTCTACGCGTTCCGCGAGACCTTTGCCGGCCATCATTCGATCGAGGCCGACCAACTGCACATCTATGGCGTGCTGAGCCTCGTTTTCTGGTCGATGATGCTCGTCGTCACGTTCAAATATGTGCTGACGATCATGAAGGCCGACAACAAGGGCGAAGGCGGTAGCCTCGCGCTGCTCGCGCTGATCAGCCGCCAGTCGGAAGGCAAGCGCTGGACCTGGCCGATCGTCCTGCTCGGCGTGTTCGCGACCGCGCTCTTCTATGGCGACAGCATGATCACGCCAGCGATGTCGGTGCTTTCGGCGACCGAGGGCCTGCAATATGTGAGCCGCGGGTTCGAGCCCTATATCGTGCCGATCGCGCTGGCGATCCTGATCGGGCTGTTCGCGATCCAGTCGCGCGGGACGGCGAAGGTCGGGATGCTGTTCGGGCCGATCATGCTGCTCTATTTCACGATGCTCGCGGTGCTCGGGGTGATGCACATCCTCGATCACCCGACGATCATCATGCACACGCTCAATCCCATCAACGCGATGCGCTTTTTCTATTATGACGGGTTCACGGCGTTCATCGCGCTGGGCGCAGTGGTGCTCGCGGTGACGGGCGCCGAAGCACTGTACGCAGACATGGGGCATTTCGGACGCGCGCCGATCGGGCTCAGCTGGATGTGCTTCGTGCTGCCGGCGCTGATGCTCAACTATATGGGGCAGGGCGCGATGGTGCTCGCGGCCGAGGTCGCGCCGACCGCGCAGCTCATCCAGGATCCTTTCTTCCTGATGATGCCCGATACGTGGCGCGTGCCGGTCGTCATCCTCGCGATCCTCGCGACGATCATTGCGAGCCAGGCGGTGATTTCGGGCGCCTTCTCGCTGACCCAGCAGGCGATCCAGCTGGGCTTCATGCCGCGGCTGCGCGTCGACCACACCAGCGCGTCGGCGCAGGGACAGATCTATATCCCGGTGGTCAACTGGGGCTTGATGGTGATGGTCATCCTGCTTGTCCTGTTCTTCGGATCGTCGAGCAACCTTGCCGCCGCCTATGGCATCGCGGTGACGGGTGCGATGTTCATCGACACCTGCCTGATGAGCGTCGTGCTGTTCGTGCTGTGGCGCTGGCCGGCGTGGAAGGCGCTGCCGATCCTTGCGGTCTTCTTCGTCGTCGACATCGCCTATTTCGGCGCGAACCTGATCAAGGTGCCCGACGGCGGCTGGGTGCCGCTGGCGATCGGCCTGATCATCTTCACCATGCTGACCACCTGGTCGCGCGGGCGCAAGCTGATGCAACAGGAAATGGCCGAGGGGGCGATGCCCATTCCGGTGTTCGTGAAATCGGCCGCGAACAGCGCGACGCGCGTGCCGGGCACGGCGGTATTCATGACATCCTCGTCCGACGGTGTGCCGCATGCGCTGCTCCACAACCTCAAGCACAACAAGGTACTGCACGAGCGGATCATATTGCTGACGATCAAGATTGCCGACGTGCCCTTCGTTCCGGAGAGCAAGCTCTGCCAGCTCGAGGCGCTCGGACAGGGATTCCACCGGCTGATCCTGAACTACGGCTTCATGCAGCCGGTCGACGTTCCCGAAGCGCTGAAGCGCACCACGGGCTGCGGCGGCGAGTTCAAGATGCTGGAGACCAGCTTTTTCCTGTCGCGCCAGACGCTGATCGCGGCGAGCAAGCCCGGCATGCCGATCTGGCGCGAAAAGCTGTTCGCATGGATGCTGCGCAACTCGGAAAGCGCGATGGAATATTTCCGCCTGCCGACCAACCGCGTTGTCGAACTGGGAAGCCAGGTCGCAATCTGATCCGGTCCGGCGCGGTTAACTTGCCGCAATGCCCCAATAAGCGTTTGAACATTCTGGCAAGTCTTGCGATGCAAGGGCGAACCCTGAGCTAGGGGCGGCCGATATCGTGCAAGTGGGGCATGGCGACGATCCGATCTTTCCGGTGCTATCGGAGCCCTTCGCCCTGATCGCAGGGCGGGCGCTTGCGGGCCGCACAGACGATACAGTCGAGACCGCGTTGCGGCATATGGGGCTCCGGCCACAACAGGTCGACGGAGATTCGTCCGAAGGGCCGCGTTACCGGGTGCATTTCGCGGCGTTATCGCTGCTCGCCAGCCGGGCGCCGTCCGACTTCCTGGACCTCGCCGATCCCCGCGATTCCTCGACAAGCCTGCTCGCCGCGAGCCTTCCCGACGATTGGCGGGCTGGCGGGCGTTGCTGGTTGTTCATGCCCGACACCAACGAGGATGCGGCGTCGCAAACGCTGCGGATGCGCGAGTTCTTCAAGGTGATGGTGCTTTTGATCGACCTGCTCGACGCAAGCCATGTCTTCTGGTCACCGGCAAGACTCTGGTCCGACGCGCCGCAGTTTCGCGCTTCGATCGCCGAGATGCTCAAGAGCGGTATGCCGCCGGTGCTGCATCTCGTGGCGTTTCGCCAGCATGATGCCGGCGACGGGGCTTTCGTCCGCACGCGCGGGCTTGCGATGTTCGGCGGGCAGGAACTCGAAGCGCGTATCCCGTCCGGCTGGACCGTTGCCGAGATGGTCAAGCGGCTCGCGCGGCTGGCTCTCGATATCATCCTGTACGGCCCCGTTCCCGAGAGGCGGCGCCTGCGCGGGCTGGGCGCGGGCGAATGGGTCTCGCTCTCGCCGCAGGGCGGAGCCTCGCCATCGACCGTCTTCGTCGAGTTCGGCAGCGATTTTGGATGATGCACCGCGGCTGGCAAAACGCGCCGCCGCCGCAACCTGGCTTTCAGCGTCACCATCTGATTCCCCTTGCGCTTTTGCAACGACCCCAGATGGCGGCGATGTTCGACCATTTGCGTGCGGAGGGATTTCTGCTTCGGCAATTCGCCGGCAACGGGCTGATGCTGCCAGCCTGCGAGGCGACTGCGCTATGGTCGGGACACGCGCTGCATCGCGGTCCGCACCGCGGCTATAATGACGTCGTAGGCGCGCGGGTCGAACGAATCCGCGTCTACTTCGCGCTGCAGGCGCCCGCCGATCTGCGCGCCGCGCGCTGCACCACAGTGATGCGGCTGCGCCTCTTGCAGGATGCAACGCGCCGCGCGCTGACCGACCGGCATGGCTGCGCCTTCTGGCTCAATCGCCGTGACCCGATGCGGTTGTTCGCCGACCGGCCTTATCTGGACGACGCGATCGAGCAGTTGTTCGGCGACAAGGTCAGAGTCTGATTTTTGCCTCAAGCTCGCGGCGTGCAGCGATATATTGCGCTTCGAGTTCGGCGACGAAGTCGGCGACAGGGCGGACGGCCGTGACCGGTCCGATGCCCTGGCCCGAGCCCCAGATGTCCTTCCACGCCTTGGCCTTGGTGTTGCCGCCCGAACCGAAGTTCATCGTCTTGAGGTCGCCTTCGGGAAGATTGTCGGGATCCATCCCGGCCGAAACAATCGACTGGCGAAGGTAGTTGCCGTGCACCCCGGTGAAGAGGTTCGAATAGACGATGTCGGCCGCGCGGCCTTCGACGATGCCGTCCTTGTAACCCTGATCGGCGTTGGCCTCGGCGGTAGCGATAAAGGCGCTGCCGATATAGGCGAGGTCGGCGCCGCACGCCTGCGCGGCGAGGATCGAGCGGCCGTGGCCGATCGCGCCCGACAGCGCGACGGGGCCGTCAAACCATTCGCGGATTTCCTGGATGAGCGCGAAAGGAGACTGCCGGCCGGCATGGCCGCCCGCGCCCGCGGCAACGGGGATCAGGCCATCGGCGCCCTTTTCGACGGCCTTGCGTGCGAAACGGTCGTCGATGACGTCATGCAGCGTGATGCCGCCCCAGCCATGCACCGCCTGATTGAGCTCCTCGCGCGCGCCGAGCGAGGTGATGGTGATCGGTACCTTCCACTTGGCGCAGGTCGCGATATCCTGTTCGAGGCGGTCGTTCGATTTATGGACGATCTGGTTGACCGCGTAAGGCGCCGACAGGCGATCGGGATTGTCGCGATCCCACGCCGCAAGCTCCTCGGTGATCTGGTGCAGCCATTCGTCGAGCAATGCCTGCGGGCGCGCATTCAGTGCCGGGAAGCTGCCGACGACGCCGGCCTTGCACTGGGCGATGACGAGTTCGGGCCCCGACACGATGAACAGCGGCGAGCCGATGACGGGCAGGCGCAGGCGGTCGAAGATCGGGGGAAGGCTCATGAATCACTCTCTCCAGTTGCGGTTTGAAACTTACCTTAACGTAAAGGGAAGGTCGCGCAAGTGGGGATGCGCTCGCGTTATCGCTAGCTCCAGTCGACGCGGTAGAGGTCGAGGCGGCGGTCGGCGAGATTGCGGACGGCGCCATTGGTGCGTGCCTGGCGCAGGTCGGCGAGCGATAGGTCGGCGATCGCCATGCCTTCGGTGTTGGGCGTGACTTCGGCGGCGATGCCGTCGCGTGCGAAGGGCATGTCCGACGGGGTCAGGATCGCGCTTTCGGCGTGATGGACGTCCATGTTGTAGACGTTCGGCAGGTTGCCGGTGACGCCTGCCGCTACAACATAGCACTGGTTCTCGACCGTGCGTGCCGCGCAGCAATAGCGGACGCGCAGATGCCCGCGGCGGTCGTCGGTGCAATAGGGCACGAAAAGGATTTCGGCGCCCTGATCGACGAGGCGACGCGCCAGCTCGGGAAATTCGCTGTCGTAGCAGATCATGATGCCGACGGGTCCGCAGTCGGTCTCGATCACATCCGCGTCGCGCGCGGTGCCGCCCTCGATCCCCCAGGCTTCGCGTTCCGAGGGGGTGGGGTGGAGTTTGTCGCGGTGGTGCGTGGTGCCGTCGCGCAGGAAGATATGGCAGCGGTTGCGGGTCGCGCCGCCGTCGATGCGCACAGGATGCGAGCCGCCGATGATGTTGATGCGATATTGCCGCGCGAGGCCGGCCATGAAGGCGGTGAAGCGCGGGGTGAACGCGTCGATCGCGGCCATCGCTTCGGCAGCCGCGAGGCGTTCGCCCGCCGAGAGAAGCTGCATCGGGAAGAGTTCGGGAAAGGTGATGAAGTCGCAGCCATAATCGGCGGCCGAGATAACGAAATATTCGACCTGCCGTTCGAGCTCTTCGGGGCCGGAGATACCGCGAAGGCCATATTGGACGGCAGCGACGCGGACTTTTTCGGGGTGGGTGGGTGCGGTCATGAAGCGGCTTCTAGGCGGTTCGGAGACTTTCTGTCCATCGGACATGACAATGGCGGCCGCGTGGGCCGCCATTGCAGAAGATTGCCGGTTCAGGCCGCCGAGCGGCGGCGGCTCGCCCTGAAAGCGAAATAGCCGAGGCCGATCATCAGGATCAGCAGTGCGCCCTGCGCCGCCGCGAATGGAGGCTCGGTTCCCGTCGGTGCGAGCGCATTCAGCGCGGGAACTTTCAGGAACGACTGGACGACCAGCACGAACAGGTTGAGCCAGAGCCCGATCGTTGCGGTCACGGCATAGACCGGCGCGGCGCGGCCGGCGAGCTTGCGGCCGTACCAGGCCCAGAAGGCGATTGCGAGCACGACTGTAGAGACGATCCCGGTGCCCAGCGCCGGGGTGAAGGCGACGATCGGGAAAAGGAAGCCAGTCAGGCTGGTGAGCAGCGTGAACCAGAGGAAAATCACATTTGTGCGGGGCAGGATATGGCCGCGCGCGAAAGCAGGAAGGGCGATCAGGCCGGCGATGATGCCGACGAAGCTGATCAGGACATGCAGCGTGGTGAATTGCGGAATGGTGAGGCCGATGATCATGGCACGTCTCCTTTGCAGAAAGGGAGGCGCGGTCGGGGGCCCGCGCCTCTGCCTTTATCAGCTGTTGATGAAGTCGAGAAGGTCGGCGTTAAACCGGTCCTGATGAGTAACGGTCAGGCCATGGTCGGCGCCTTCGTAGATCTTCAGCACCGCCTGCTTGACGATCTTGACGGTCGAGCGGGCCGAGGCGTCGACGGGAACAATCTGGTCGTCGTCGCCGTGGAGGACGAGGGTCGGCTTGTCGAACTTCTTCAGATCCTCGTTGAAGTCGCTTTCCGAGAAGGCGCGGATGCTGTCGAGCAGACCCTTCAGACCGCCGTTCAGACCTTGGCGGACGAAGTCGTCGCGGACCGCTTCGCTGATCACGGCGCCTTCGCGGTTATAGCCGTAGAAGGGGAGCGTCAGTTCCTTGAAGAACTGCGGCCGGTTGTCGAAGGTGCCCTTGCGGATGCCGTCGAAGACTTCGATAGGCAGGCCGCCCGGATTGGCTTCGGTCTTGAGCATCAGTGGGGGAACAGCACCGATCAGTGCGACCTTGGCGACGCGATCCGTGCCATGGCGGCCGATGTAGCGGGTGACTTCGCCGCCGCCGGTCGAGTGGCCGACGAGGATGATGTCCTTCAGGTCGAGCTGCTCGATCAGTTCGGCGAGGTCGTCGGCGTACTGGTCCATGTTATTGTTGTCCCAGACCTGATCCGAACGGCCGTGGCTGCGGCGGTCATGGGCGATGGTGCGGAAGCCCTGATTGGCGAAGAAGACCATCTGGGCGTCCCACGCATCGGCGCTGAGCGGCCAGCCGTGCGAGAAGATGATCGGCTGTCCGTCCTTCGGACCCCAGTCCTTGTAGAAGATGTGCGTGCCGTCGGTGGTGGTGATCGTGGTCATGTCGTGGTTCCTTTCGTTTCGCGAGAGGCGGGTCGTCCGCCGGTGAAAGGAGAGATAGACGCGGCTTCGCTTGCGCAGGATTGGCGGACGCGACAATATGCGGGTCGATTCCGACAAACGCGCGATTGGGGATTGCCGCATGCCGAAACTGAAGGTGCCCGATGCGCTGCCGGCGCTCGTCGAGGTAGGGATCATGCTCTATCCCGACTGTCAGATCGGCATGGTCCACGGGATCACCGACCTGTTCCATGTCGCGGGGCGTTTCGCGATCGATCATGGGCGCCAGCCGATACGCGTCAGTCATTGGCGGTTGCAGGACGGTGGCGGCTTTGCGCGCTGCTTCGATAGCCATCCGGAAGAGTCCGGTGGCAATTCGCCGGGCGTCATCATCGCGCCGGGGAGCCTGCACAAGCTGCTCGAGGCCGAGGAAGCGGCGCCTTACGCGCGCTGGCTGCTCGACCGCCATGCTCAGGGGACGATCCTCGCGTCGAATTGCGGCGGGGCGTTCGCGCTTGCGGCGACGGGCTTGCTCAGCGGCCGACCGGCGACGACGCACTGGTTTTTCGCCGAGGAATTTCGGGATCGCTTTCCCGACGTGCGGATGGAGGCCGACCGGATGGTGGTCGATGACGGCGACATCATCACCGCGGGCGGGCTGATGGCGTGGACCGACCTGGGACTGCGGATCGTCGAGCGGCTTTTGGGGCCGTCGGTGATGATGGAGACCGCGCGCTTCTTTCTGATCGACCCGTCGGGACGCGAGCAGAAGAATTATGCGAGCTTCGCGCCGAAGCTGACGCATGGCGACGAGGCAGTACTGAAGGCGCAGCACTGGTTGCAGGCAAAGGGCGCCGGGCCTGTCGCGGTTGCCGAGATGGCGGCCGAGGCGGGGATGGAGGAGCGGACGTTCCAGCGGCGTTTCAAGGCCGCGACGGGCATGACCCCGGTCGAATATGTCCAGCATATCCGCGTCGGAAAGGCGCGCGAGCTGCTGGAGTTCACGAAGCGTACGGTCGACCAGATCGCGTGGAGCGTCGGCTACGAGGATGCCGCCGCGTTTCGCAAGCTGTTCCATCGCATCACCGGGCTTTCGCCGGGCGAGTACCGCCAGCGCTTTCAGGTGGCGCAGGTCGCGGCGGAGGCGGCGTGATGCGCGGGCTGGCGGTTATCGTGGCGTTGTGTGCCGCGGCGCCGGTTTCGGCGCAGGAAGCGCCTGAAGAACCGGCGGCCGAAGTCGTGGCGCCGCCGCCGGTCGAGGTTGCGACACGAACCGAGACTGACGGGACGGTCACGCTGACGCACAGCGCGCTGGTTGCCGCGCCGATCGCCGAGGTCTGGACCGCCGTCTCGACGCCCGAGGGCTGGGCGAGCTGGGCGGTGCCGCTGGCGCGTTGGGCCGAGGGAGAGAGCGATATCCTCGAGACGAGCTACAATCCCGCCGAACTTGCGGGCGGGCCGGGCGCGATCTGGCAGCAGTTCGTTGCGCGCATACCGGGCCGCCTGCTGGTGTTCCGGACGATCAAGACCCCCGACGATTTTCCGTATGGCGATGAGTATAAGAAGGTCACGAGCATCTTCGAACTGGCCGCCGAGGGGGAGGAGACGCGGGTCCGGCTGACTTCGACAGGGTATCCCGGCAGCGAGGGTGGGCGGGCGCTCGCCGGCTTCTTCGCCAAGGGCAATGCCGCGACGCTCGAAAGCCTTCAGCGCCGGTTCGTCGATGGGCCGAAGGTGTGGGCCACGCAGCCGGCAGAATGACCGTCCGCACCGAAAGCATCGGCGCCGAGGCGCAGCCGCTGGTCGTGCTCGACGATTTCGCCGCCGATCCCGACGCGCTGCGCCGCTTTGCGATCGACGCGGCGTTCGAGCCGGCGCGCAACCATTATCCGGGCGTCCGCGCCACGCTGCCCGCCGGCTATCTCGCGGCGCAGCTTCCGGTGATTGCGGCCGCGGCGGCTGCAGCCTTCGGGCGTAGCGGACCGGTGGAGGTGATCGATGCGAGTTTCTCGATCGTCTCGACCCCCGCCGACGCGCTGACGGTGCCGCAGCGACTGCCGCACGTCGATGCGTTCGGTGCCGACCGGATTGCGCTCGTCCATTATCTGGCGCCGGACAATGGCGACGGGACGGCCTTCTTCAGGCACCGCGCGACGGGGTTCGAGACGGTGACAGAGGAACGGCGCGATATCTTTTTCAGGCACCTCGACACCCAGCTTCGCCATGGCGGGCCGCCGCCCGCTGGCTATGTGTCGGGCGATGGCGTGCTGTTCGAATGCGTGCACACGGCCGCGGCGCGATATAACCGCGCGCTGCTCTATCGCAGCTGGAACCTGCATAGCGGCGCGATCGGGGCGGCGACCGATTTGTCGCCGGATCCTCGCAGCGGGCGGCTGACGGTGACGGCGTTCCTGTCGATCGGCTGACGCTTCGGTCCGCCGTTTGTCGATTCGAAGCGGTCGCCGGTCGAAAGCGGCGGCGCAAGATCGCTCACGTCATGAGAATGAAATCCCTGTGATTTTTTGCAAGGCCATCGACGCTGTGGGAGCGCCGGCCTCTCGACGTCGCTCGCGGCGAGGAGACGCATAACAGACCAGATCCATCTCGCCCGGCGACGGTCATGGCCCTTCGGCCCTTGTCCGCAGCCCCTTCGCATCCCCCCAACGAAGGCCCGACCCAAGTGAAGACTCCCCGTTCCTATCGAGAAGAGCCATCGCACGGCGGCTGCGAATGTTTGCCGCACCCCGCCGACACAGAGGCGGCGGCGGAACCCGCGCCCGGACCCGAACCGACCTTTGCGGTCGATCCCGCGACGACAGGCACCGCCTTTGTCCTGCGCTACGAAGACCGCTGGTTCGGTTTCGAGAAGCGCGTGGCCTTTTCGGCCGACGACGTGGCCGCGGCGATCGAGATGATGGAGCATGAACCGATCGGCCGCTGGGCCGAACTGTGGCACGAAGGGCAACTCGTCTGCCGCCGCGGTCGCGCCGCAAGCGGCGAGGCCGACTATTGGACGATCGACTGACGGCGGCAGCGAGTAGCGGGCTGGTTAGAAGGTCTCTCCGACCATCTCTTCGCTCTTTGCCCACAGCGCCTTCGCATTGCCGGGATCGATCGCATAGGCGCGGACGCCGGCGCGCAGCCCGTCGTCGTCGGCGAGTGCCGCGACGTGGCAATCCTCGAGATAGCGCCCCCCGACCTCCGCAGGATCGGCGACCGCCGCGGCCCAGACAGAGGTGGCCGCGCCCTGCGGGATCGATTTGAACTCGAATTCCTCGCCGCCCGACGCGCGGGCCGATGCATTGATCTGTTCGAGCAGCGCCTCGATCGCGCCTTCGTCGAGGTGGCGGCCGAGTTCGGTGTGGATGCCACCCGGGTGGAGTGCGATGCCACGCACGCCGCGATCCTTGTGGCGGCGGTCGAACTCGACGGCGAAAAGGATGTTCGCGGTCTTCGCGCGGCCATAGGCGGCCCATGGCTCGTAATCGCCATTGTCGAAGTTCGGATCGTCGAGGTTCACGTTCGAGAAGCGGTGCCCCGAGGAAGCGAGGCTGACGAAGCGGCCGCCGTCCTTGATCAGCGAAGCGATGCGGTTGACGAAGGTGAAGTGGCCCAAATGATTGGTGCCGAACTGCGTTTCGAAACCGTCGGTGGTCTTGCCGAAGGGCGTCGCCATCACGCCGGCATTGGCGATGACGACGTCGAACTTGCGGCCATCGGCGTTGAGCGCATCGGTGGCGGCGCGGACGCTGGCGAGCGAAGCGAGGTCGAGCTCGATCAGCTCGAAGCTGCCGCCGCTTTTCGCTGCGGCGCCGCGAACTTCGGCGGTCGCGCCCTCGGCCTTGGTCAGGTCGCGCGCCGCGCCGACGACATCGGCACCGTGGGCGACGAGCGCGCGGGCGGTCTCGACGCCGAGCCCGGCCGAGACGCCGGTGACGAGGAAGCGTTTGCCCGACAGGTCGACGCCGGCCAGCACATCATCGGTGGTCGAT
>Ga0209257_1001054_pt1 | contig 36474 bp, 39 predicted proteins | sample AraplaCvi_mCL_r2_FD_184277 | JGI IMG/M metagenome (GOLD analysis project Ga0209257, IMG submission 184277) | Arabidopsis root microbial communities from North Carolina, USA - plate scrape MF_Cvi_mCL_r2 (SPAdes) (version 2) | ecosystem: Host-associated > Plants > Roots > Endosphere | place: USA...
ACATAGGCGCCGACCAGAAGCATGGCCGCAACCGCCACCAGCCCGCCCGCCAGCAGAAATTGCCTGGCCAGAGACTGGTCGTTCCACCGATCAAGAATTGCGCCGAGCCGCATCAGCCTGCCGTTTCGATGACCCGCACCATGCGAGCCGATGGCCCGCAACGCGCAACGGGGCCGATAGTTGCAATCCGGATTGGGTTATCTGATCCGCAACCTTCTGAGGTGGGTGTGGACGTGTTCGCTCGACTGCGGAAATATCGACCTGAGCTGATTTTGCGGATGAGCCCGGCCCGGGCCCCCTTCAGGATAGTACTTCCGGTGGGCGAGGCTGGCACACCTTTTCGCTATGAAGGCTGGACGGCGAGAAGATGGAGGCGCCCAATAAGCTGATCGAGAAGCGGTACCCTTGGCCCCCAGTGCTTTAGCACACGGGGTTTGATGGTGCAGTTTTATCCACGGAATGGAAGGAAGCACTATGGGCCAGATAGATCACGGCAACGCCACGACTACGCAGGCAGTCCGATCAGTCTCTATTTGCTTACAATCTCATCTGTGGAAGATGATATACCTCCTATCGCCGGGCTTTGCCAAAGAGACGCAGCAATTTAGATCCCGCCCTTTTTGCTCTGTTGGAAAACCGTTTCCTTTCCCGTCGTGCTCTTACCTCCTTGTTCAGGAATTCACTACCTTCCTGCTCCGCGAGCCGATCCCGCAACAGCACTTCGGAACTCCAAGGCTCAAAGTCCAGCAGGCCTCGCTCTGCTAGACTGGGTCGCGAAAACCTTTTTGCTTTTCTATTGAGCAAGGCGGCGAGAAATGAAAAGGAACTGTTGGCTATGGCAAGGAAGTCCGCTTCTACCATAGCGGCGAAATCGACGAAGAAGTCATACTGCGACTTTTCGATCCCGGGTATATCCTTGGCGGTGATAACGTTGAATTCGTCAAAATCTGGAGAAATTGAATCCAAGTCGTCTGTGGCAATGAAAACAGTCAAATCCTTATGAACTTGCCTAAGTTCCCTAAGCCATTGAATATACCATTCGTTAGGCGCCAAGAAGAAATATTCATAGCCATAGTCACCCCTTCGCAAGTGTATTGCGGCGACCACTCCACTCCGAGATTCAAAAAATGCTCTGATATTTTTGCTTATTTCTTCGAACTCACCCTTAAACGCGAACTCCTTTAATATCGTCTCCTTTCTCCATTTATAATAATGCATCTCATACTGGAAAAATCCGGAAAAGTCTGTATTCGGAAATGTGGAGGTTGAATTGGCGATGCTGCAGCTTCTTACATCGCTATCGGTTTGGGCTTTGCTGAAAGGCAGATCGGGTAGAATGCTGCCTGGCTTCACTTGGAAAATGTCATCACCCGCCCAAGATGGGTTAATTCCTTGGTAACCCATCTCTTCTGCATATGTATGAAGGAACATGTACTGAAAGGCTTGGTTTGCAAACCTGCCCAGATTTCCTAGTCTCGAAAAAGTTACCTTGGGACGTTTCACATACAATGCATCACCCCATTCGGGGCTAAATGGTGTCGATGTCCGGACCCGGACGAAGCTTTTGGGGTAAAGGAATTGATCGAGATCATAAATTAACGGACAGCCTTCGTACAGTTCCGAGTAGTTTACCTCCAGCTGAATGGCGTCTATATGATTCAATTGGTTAGTTGCGCCCTGAAGCGCGAGCAACTCCGCCCCTTGGATATCCATTACTAGGAGATTGATTCTCTCGCTTTCGATATCTAGCTCTCGGACGATCTGGTCAACGGTTTTCGTCTCTACGGAAATGCTTTTCTCTACCGCAATACTTGGATAGAGTTCTGCGTGACGTTTTAAGTCAAGTAGAGAGCTCGACTGGTCCATGGACGTCACATTAAAGGTCGCCGTTCCTGAAGAATTGGAAGCGGCGGCCTCAACAATTCTTACGTCTGTGTCTTCCCGAAACTTATCGCGCAACGAATTTGCCAAAGCTGGATTGGCTTCCACAAAGACCACCGGGGAAATATCAAGTTGTCTGTATTTCTCGCGCTCGGATCCTGAGTGAGCTCCGATATGGAGGACGCCCTTAAGAGCGATGCCATGTCGTCTTATATCATCAACAAAGAGGTTTATGCCGGCTTTCCTGCCAAGAAACAAATCGGTAAGTCTATCACTTACGGCAAGGAAGCTATCGAATTTCGATATCCCCTTCTTCTTAAGCTGGTAAACCTTAGCTCCCTTGATGCCGAAAACCGAATATCCTTTTCGCGCTAGAAACGCGATAATTTCCAGTCTCGCCTCCTCCTTTTGTTGCGTGAAATACAGGTAATCGATCATACCGTGGCTGATGAGGTGCGGCGAACGGCGCAGAATGCTTAAGACATCAACTTCGGCTGTCGTAACGAGGAGGCATATCTGTTTGGCTCGTCCCTCCCAGAACTCATCCAGCGTCGCGAAGATAGAGTTTGTTTGCCTCGCGCCGTCGTTGACGGACGGGTTGAGGTTGTCAACTCGGATATCCCGTGCAACGGACTTAAGCGCTCCGTCGTTACTTGTCTCGAGACGATGAAGGGCGGCTCCGGCAGCAGTTTGCATATCGCGCAGCCATGCGACATTCTCTTTGCCAAGGAGTACGAGATCGCTTCCAGGCCCAATTTTCATATTGCCGAGCGTAATTCTTCGTCTCTTCTTGAAGAGTTTTTTCATTGCGTTTCTCAAGCCAATCCCATGTAGACTGTTTGCAGTTTACGTAGTCTATGTTTTCAACGCTTTTCGCGCCGCTGTTTTGTTCGTTCGATATGCCAAGATGACGTATCGAGGTGGCTTCAAGGAAGCCGAGTCGACGTTACGGATCATGTCGATAGGGAGCCGTTCGTCTTACTAACGGCAATATAGTTCGTTGTAAGAAAAACCTCCTCGCGTTCCGAATATTCTGAGATTGGAACAGGTCCTAAAGGCGATATTCTGAACAATTTGAAGTCGTGTTCGGCGAATAAATAAAAGAAATCCTGAAAGTAAGTGCGAGAGTCAATATTGGTCCCGCCAAATTCGAACTGAAACACCCTTACAGACTTTATTGCCTCTCCAAAACCCTTGAGCGCTTCAAGTTCGGCGCCTTCAATATCAAGCTTGACGAAATCGATGGTAGATCTTGCCAGTTCATTCGCCCAATAATTTTCAAAAGCAATAACCTGGACGGGTTCGGATTGGTCGAAGTTGATCGAATAGTGGTCAAGCCGCCGCTTCTTCAGGCTGGCGATTCCAGAACCGACCTCGTCATACCAGAGTTGCGAATTGCCGGCTTGGTTGGAGAGAGCATACGGCGCTATTTGTATATTCTCTTTTTTGCCGAACTTATTTTGAAGAATTTCAATGTTATGCTGGGATGGCTCGAATATGACAATGGATGCTTTAGGAAATTTTCGGATTATTTCCTCTGTATAGCTTCCCTTGTTGCCGCCGACATCTATGCAGAGCGTCGGTTCCTTCTGTTGGAAAAACTGGGCGACGTTCTTGAACTCTGTCTCGACAGATACGGCTCCCGGCCCCCTTCCTTGCAGGTGCTGAACCTTTCGTTCAATACGGCGCAGAATCTTGGTTGCTTTCCTTAGGATGAATGGCCGAAGATACGTCATCAATTCTTCCGTAAATTCAAAGGTTAAGACGGGATTGCCGTCCCTGGAGCCCCGCACATTGGGAATATGACGCGCCGGCAACATCTTACAGTGCGAAAGCTGTATCATATCAATGCCTATCCCGTTAGGCTGAGTGGCAGAGGTCAATCGGGTGACGGCGATCTCGCTGACACATTTTGCCGTCACCGCTTGGGAAATATCTTTCGCAGGATGCGCTTCAGCCCCTTTTCTTTCTTCTTCCGATAGCAATGCTCGCGCATATAGATATCGTCGGCAAGGAAGTTCGTCGCGGGCACCTGCGGGTGGCGCAGCGGAAACTCCAGGCCATGACGGGGCAGCTCCGCCACGTTGCTCGCATCCAGCGTATGGGTCGCGTCCGCCCGGAAGCCAAGGTTGCTGATCAGGTTGTGCTGGGGCTGGATGCTGATCTGCCTTTGGAGCCACTGCGAAAAGATGAACTGATAACCCCAAGCGTCAAGTCCGCCCTCGAATACCCGATTGAATGCCTTGATCCAGTGTTCGAATTCGTCCGGATAGGCGACGGTGTTGAGCCAGCCGTTCTCACGCAAGGTCCCCCAGTGTGATATTGACACGTCGTAATTCTGCCAGACCCGGCGCCAAGTGGCCCAGCCCCAGATAAGCGGGTATCGGCTGAAGAAATAGCTGTCCTCGATCTTTACTCGATCATGTGTGAAATTCGAGCCGTTGATGGAGCCGACACGCTCGTCATCCTCGTATTTCTCGAGAAGTTCGGTGCAATAGGGGAAGAAGCTGGGATCCGGCAGGCAGTCGTCTTCGATGATGATCGCGCGATCGGCCTGCGAGAATACCCAGTCCAATCCGGAGGAGATGCGCTTGCGGCAGCCCAGGTTGATGTCGGAATAGTTGCGAAAGACCTCGCAGTCCCAGTCGATATTCTCGACCACCTGTCTTGTCTTGGCGCATTTCTCGGCTTCGTTCGCACGGTCCGCGCGCGGACCGTCGGCGATGATGAAAAGCTTGCTGGGCCGTGCCTTGGCAATTTCCCGGAACACTGCCTCGGTGAGATCTGGCCTGTTGAAAATGATGAAGACTACGGGGGCGATCGGTTTTGCTTCGTTCATCTGTCCACTCAATTACGGACTGGAGGGGATCGAAATCGCCGTCCAAAGTCTGGAGACCGCCTTCAAAAGGGATGTCGTTGCTGCCGGTTCAACACCGCCCTGGCATCCATCCTGTGCGGTCTCGTAAACCAGATTTCTCCTTTGAGCAAGCGAAGGCCATGAGGCGGGCCGTCCAGGCCCTGCGCAGTTGGCGACCTGACATCCTGTCCGCCTAACTCAAGCGGATGGAAGCGCCCTTGATGCCAGGCGGGACAGCAGCAATCTCAGCTTATCCTCGGCGAGATGCCTCTCGCGTGCAAAATGCTCCAAGCGCTGGCGGCCAAGCGCCTGCCACTGGCCATCGTCCGGTTCCAATGCAAGCCGCTCAATGCAGCCGGCCAGCGACTGCGCATCGTCCGGGTCGAAAAGAAGCGCGGCGTCGCCTACGAAGTCGGCAAACCGTTGCGAATAAAGGACCGGCTTGCCCAGCACCCACGCCTCCATGGGCGGGAGATTGGAAGGGCCAAAATAACTCGGCATGACCAGCGCTCTTGCGCCCTGATATAGCAAGCTCATATCCTCGGTCGGCACAAAGCCGAGGAAATGTGTGGTACCCGATACGCCGAGGTGCTCCGACATGCGCCTGATCGCGCCGGCATGCCCCTGGTCGCCGCCCGCGAAGACGATGGTGGGCGCTTTGCCGCTACGCTTGGCCAGAAGCGAGCACGCCTCCAGTAGCCTGATATGATTCTTATGTGCCCAGAACTGTGCCGGATAGAACAGATAGCCCGGATCAAGACCGTAACGTTCGAGCATTGTCGCCAACGCATCCGGAGCCGGCATGGCCTCCTTTAGATGAGGAGCGGGAGAAAACGGCATTTCTATGAAACGGTCACTTGCGACGCCGTAACGCTGAGATGCCAATCGACTGGTGTGGAGCCCGTCGGTCAATGTCGCGGTCGCCTTGACGACAGCGCGTGAATAAAGCTCTTCGCGCTTTTCGAACTCTCGATCTGCCGTGACTTCCGGAAACTCCGGGTGCTCAAGATGGCAGAGATCCCAGATCGTGAAAATGTAAGGCGTCGTCTGGAGATCGAGCGCATATCCGCTCGGCGCGGTAAAGTAGACAACGTCTATCCCCAGCCGCTTTATCTCGCTCTCGAATTCCGTCACCTCTTCACGCCGCCTGCGCGCGGATTGGAAGACCTGCGCGATTTTCTTGGACAGCTTGCGTTTCGGTTTGACGAAATGCTTGGTATTCAAGCCGTGGGCGGCAAGGGTCTGGATGTTGCTCGCTATGGTCGTGTAAATCTCGACGGCATATTGCTCTGGCGCGATGCGTAGTATCTGCAAGGCTGCGGTGATCGATTGGTTGAAGCCGCCTCCGACGGAAATCTTCTTTTCCAGAATCACGCCAAGCTTAAGCTGAGGCTTCGCCGCTATATCCCTTGTCGCCATAGTCAGTGCTCGGTTTTTTCAACGAGGTAGTAGACACTCCAGGTGTCTTTTGATGGCGAATTGCGTGTCAGCCACTCGCCGGTTTCCCTCAGTTTCAAACCCGCGGCCTTGATGTGCTCGCGGATTTCCTCCGGAAAAAAATACCGCATCGGATGGAGTTCTTCGAAGCTCGAAATCGCTCCCGTTTTTTTGTTTTCGACGAAGAAGGTGAATTTGACGGTCACGACGTGCGCGCTGCCGTCGTGGTGCGGCTCCGCAATCCGGAGGATCTTGAGGTTTTCGTTCTCGGCCCGGCGGACGCGAGTTTCGGGGAGCACATGCTCTACGGCAGGCCCGTGCCATAGGTCAAACAGAGCAACCGATCGCCCCGTCATGTGAGCGCTCAAGGTCGCGAACGCGGCCGCCACGTCGGCCTCACCCGTCTGGTAGCTCATGACGTGGAACAGCGAGACGACCGCGTCAAACGACCGCCCGGCATCGAAACTGCGGAAATCGCCCTGCGTGAAACGGACCTGACCTTCGGGAAGATTGCTTTCCAAGCCTCTGGCCCTAGCTTGTTCCAGCATATGCTGGCTGAGTTCCACGCCAAGGGTTTCAAAGCCTCTTTTGGCGAGCAGCAAATCATGCTGGCCCGTGCCGCATCCGAAATTCACCAGCGTGCGGGCGCCAGGCGCAACTTCCCGCAGGAGTTCGGCGACGAACTCCGCCTCTTTCTCATAGTCCTTGCCGGCATTGAGCGTATCGTAGATCTCCGCGTAATACGCAAATACGCTCATTGAACGATCTCGCGGACGGCCTGGGCAACCTCGTCGATATCAGCATCCGATAGCCCGAGCCCGCTTGGAAGGTAAAAGCCGTTGGCCCCGATATATTCCGAAACCGGGTGATGCTCTCCGGCAAAAAGCCCCATCTTCTGGAAAACCGGCTGGCGGTGCATCGGCCAGAAGAAAGGACGAGTACCGATCTTCCTGCTCGACAGGGCGGAAACGATCTCGGCCCGGGTCTTTTTTGCCGATGGACGGACAACAAGGGCGAAGACCCAATAGATATTCTCCGCATAATTGGTCGAGCGGGGCGCCCTTTCGAAACATTCGAGGTCGCCCAAGCGCTCTTCATAGGCGGCCCCGATCGCCCTCTTGCGGGACACCACGTCGTCCAGCTGCTCGACCTGCGCCAGACCGAGCGCCGCCTGCAGGTTGGACATCCGGTAGTTCCATCCGAGCTCGTAATGCACAAACCTCTGTTCCTCGATGAAGCAGAGGTTGCGAAGGGAGCGTGAGCGCTCGAGAAGCTCGGGATCGTCTGACAGGACCATGCCGCCTTCGCCCGTCGTGACATGCTTGTTGGGATAGAAGCTGAATATGCTGATATCGCCGAAACTGCCGCAAGGCCTTCCCTTATAGGTCTGCCCGTGCATTTCAGCGGCGTCCTCGATGATCTTCAGGCCGTGACGCTTGGCCAGTTCCAGGATCGGATCCATGTCGACGGGCAACCCGTAGATATGAACCACCATGATCGCCTTCGTCCGGGGCGTTATCCGCTGCTCGACGGCCTCCGCAGTCATGTTCCAGGTGACCGGATCGCAATCGACCACGACCGGCGTCGCGCCCGCACGGACGACGGCGGAGGCGCAGGAAATGATGGTGAATGTCGGGATGATAACTTCGTCACCCTCTCCGAGCTGCAATGCCTTGACTGCGACGTCTAGGGCGCACGTACCATTTGCGACTGCGACGCCGTCTGCACGCGAAACCCTGGCAGCGAACGCTTTCTCAAACCGGCGCACGAACGGTCCTTCGGACGAGACCCAGCCGCTTTCGATGCACTCGGCGAGGTATTCGGCTTCGCGTCCCTTGAATGAGGGGGTGTTTACGGGGATCATGGAGCCTTCACCTGCTGGTCTGGATCAATGGAAAAATAGGCGTGGGGGAGAGAAACGATATTCTCTTCGGACACGCCCTGGAAAATGGTCTTGTCTTCGTTGCCGGCATAAGGCCCCTGCTTGACCTCCAGCATCTCGACGGGTTCCAGCATCTTGAAGGCGTGCCCGCCGGAGGTGAGCATGAGCACGTCGCCAGCGCCCAACTCCTCGGAACCAATATATTCCTGCTCTGATGTATAGAAATCGGCACGTAGGCGCCCTCTCTTGATGACCAGCACTTCCTGGGTTATGCGCACCGCCCGTTCGTTCAGGTTGTGATAGTGGGGGCGGATATATTCGCCTTGGGGTCGCTTCATATAGGCCAGTTGCTGCGAATAGCTTCCGTCGGTCACGAAAGTCACACCCGGCGACGTGAATTTGCTGGATATGATGATGGCAATCTCTGTCCCGTTGAAACTTATCCGCTTTATCATTTTTCACCCCAGGTTTTGTGGCCTACCGGAAGCGTATATCTCTATATTTACGGTGTATCTAGGACTTGTGACCGACATCCAGAGATTTCATCCCAGGTCCAGTGGGGATAGAAGGCTAACCCGATCTCAGCCGGATATGGATAGCTCATGAACCCGGTTGCCGATCATGCGCTGGTGTCTCCACCACACGCAAAAGCGGATTGGCGGCGAGGACATCCTGAAAATAAGCGGCTGCGCGAGCAGTGCCTTGCTCAAATTCCAGAGGATCATTGGCAACGCGCAAGATAGCTTCGGCGAATTCCCAATCGGTCGTCGCGGACACTCCATTTCCGTGGGAAAGGAATGCCATCATCGACATCCCCTCGGTGTGGATGACAGGCTTATGTGCAGCGACGGCATCCTGAACCACACCGGAGCCTTGAAGACTATAGATCGCCTTTTCGTAAGGCAGAAGGACGGCATCCACCGAACGAAATAGCCTTTCGAATTCCTCAGGCGAAATTCGATTGTGCTGCGGAGAAACAAAGACGCTCCCGTTGCCCTCCTGAAACTTCTGCAAGGCTCCATAAACCCCTCCCTCCCGGAAATCCGCCGCCGAACCTTGGATCACGAAATCCATCGGACGAACCGACCCGGTTTTTGCCAGTTCGGCGAGAGCTGCGACAATACCTGCGAGCCGTGCGCTGCCTTTCTCCAGTCTCGGCTCTCCGAAAACGCCTAGGCGAAATCTGTCGCCTTTAACGACTGCTGCCCTTGGGGGCGCGATGGGCATGCTGCAGGGTAGGTAGAAACCACCCTCTACAGGCATGTTAAAATCATTTCGGAAATAACTTGCGAGTTCCTCAGTCTCCGTGAACAGGAAAACATTCGGGGACACTTTCGCAAGGACTGCGTTCAGCCGCTTTGCACGTATCTTTTCGTTCCGGTCACCCAATTCCGAGTTGAGAAAGCGAAGGCAAATCCGGGGCGCTTTGTCTTTCAATATGGCTTCTAGCTCAACCGCCGACTCAAGAGTATCGAGGTCTGCCGTTGGTACGACGACGAGATCATCCGGACCCAGAGACAGGCTCCCGCATATCTCAGCCAATAGCCTGCCGAATGCCGAAAAAGGCAGCTTGAACATATGTCGAGCCTTGACGGCACCGGAGGCGGCGCCCAATTGCTCGAACACATTTCCAAACTGCAGACGCGACCGCAGCTTGGAGAGCTTAATAGACCTGGTAGTAAGTTTTCCCGCCGCGTCCCCCATGAAACCGTCATAGGCTTCCCCAGCCACGAATTTCATATCATGATCCGGCAACAGCATACTCAACGCCGAAATCTGGGTATGGTGATGTCCACGGTTGTGCATGAGCTTGCGCTCTACAATCAAAAGTTTTTTGCGCGTTCCCGCGTCGGTCATTGGCCCGTATCCTCGTGCAGCCTTACGCCCAGCATTCGGACAACCTGAAGGTCCTGTCCGTAGATTGAGATGTCCGGAGAGGTGCCTTCTTTTTGAGAGCAAGGCAACAGAAGTATTTGCAGGATACAGGGCGGGGTTTGGCTTTGGCAAATCGCCAGCCTCTTTGGCGGGATTGCGCCTTGAGATCGGATTTTCCGCTGGTTCAGATCTTAGGCTCGGCCAGCTCACAGAAGTAACCGTACATATGAAAGTGAGGGCCTAGCCGTCGGTAGGCCGGGCCTTCCTCTATTGCAAAGCGTATGGAGTAGCGTTGCCTGATCAAGCGTTCCACTGCTGCTTTACTCTCGAACGTGACCGGATATTGGATCTCCTGATCGACAAATCCGGCGGGCAAGGGGCCGGGGCCATTGTCGGAAAGGCGCGATGTTTGAAGGGTGATTGCTTTCTTATCGAGAATATTGAATGCGGTTCGCGTGACAAACAGGTATTTGGCTTCCACTTCCAGCAACATCGAAAGTGAAACTACCGGATCCGGCGTGTACTGAAGTGCGCCGCTTGTGAAGACAAGATCGACCTGCCCAAGATCTGAGGCAGCTTGTCCGATACTTTCAAAAAATTTCAGCCCCTCCCCAGCGAACCTCTTGTTAGCGGCGCGTACCATTGGCTCTGTTTCGACCACGTTCCATCGGATATCACGATCTGCACCCAGCGCTGTACGAACGACCGAATAATGGTTGCCCCCGGCACCGCCAAAATCCAAAACCCGGAGTTTCGCCAATGGCGACATTGAGCCTATCCCGATCATAACCCTCAGAGAATCCATCGGTATGGTCCTGACTGACTTCAAGTTGTCCCTGAAAGCCAGATTCCTTTCGACAATCAGATGCACCAGTTTTTCCGCTCCATAGCCTTTGCCGCCACAAGAGGCCAAAGCATCGTCATATGTTTGAAACGAGGCCGGTGAGGCGGAAGCGGGTGACAAGGCCTTCCTGAAAATTCCTTTGGATATGAAATTCGCAAATCGCCCCATTACAATCCCACGACCTTGCAGTTCGACGCACAACTTAGAGTAAGGCAGCCCTTTCAGTTTTCATGAAAAGGCTGCCCATTCTAAATTAGGGGAATCGCGCGTGCCGTCGAGGGTAGAATATCAGTGTTTGGCCATACTGGCTCCCCAGCCGCATCTGGAGAGGGTTGCGGATTTATTCCGGGAGGGAGGCTAAGGAGACGTACTCCCTGTCGCTGAAGTTCATCCAATGCATCCGAGGATGATATCGAGCGGAGTGGAGAAATGAACCTGTGTGGAACGGCGCCGCGCATGAGCCATCGCCAGCGCGCTGTAGGTCAAGAAATCCTACCTTATCCCAGTTCAAACTTTTCGGATGACTGCAAGTTGTTCAGGCGAGCATAAAGACCGTCCTTACGCTTCGCGAGTTCCTCGTGGGTGCCTTCTTCCACTGCCTGTCCTTCATGCATAACTATGATCTTGTCTGCATTGACCACTGTCGACAGGCGATGCGCGATGACGACGACGGTTCGCCCATGCATGGCCGAATCGAGGGCCTTTTGCACGGCGGCTTCGGATTCATTGTCGAGCGCTGAGGTGGCTTCGTCGAGAAGAAGGATCGGTGCGTTGCGGACGAGTGCGCGAGCGATCGACAGACGTTGCCGCTGGCCCCCCGAGAGGGTCATGCCATTCTCGCCGACTGGCGTGTCATAACCCTTCGGCTGCATGAGGATGAAATCATGGGCATGAGCCAGGCGGGCGGCTTCCTCCACTTCGGCATCGGTCGCTTCCGGCCGTCCATAACGGATGTTGTCGCGGATGGTTCCTTCGAAGAGATAGGGTTGCTGCGTGACATAGGCGAGGCTGTGGCGCAGCGATGACTTGGTAACCCCGGCTATATCCTGTCCGTCGATCAAGATCTGGCCTTCGGCCGGGTCATAGAATCGGGGGATCAGCGAGATGATCGTCGACTTGCCCGCACCCGACGGGCCGACCAGCGCGGTTGTCTTGCCGCCTTCTGCGACCAGGTTCACTCCACGCAGGATTGGCACGCCACTTCCATAGGAGAAAACAACGCCCTTCAGTTCGATTTGCGCATTAGTAATTTCAAGGTTTGGTGCGTTTGGAGCCTCCCGCTGCAATGGCTGCATGTCGAGCAAGCTGTAGATCATCTTCGCATTCACGACGGCTCTTTCGAGCTGCACCTGCATCCTAGCAAGCCGGCGAGCGGGATCGTAGGCCATCAGCAGGGCCGTGATAAATGCAAAAAAGGCGCCGGGCGCAACATTATCGTAGATGGCGCGGAAGGCAGCATAGCCGATCACGCTGGAAATCGCCACGCCTGCAAATGTCTCGGTGAGGGGCGCCGTCCGTTCCGACAGGCGCGCAATTCGGTTGCTCTGCCTCTCGGAAGTCTCGATAATGCGCCGAACCTTCTCGTCCAGCTGCTGTTCCATCGTGAATGCTTTGACGACGGTAATCCCCTGAATCGTTTCTTGCATGGCGCCGAGCACCTTGCTGCTCACCTCCACGGCTTCGCGTGTCACGCTGCGCAGCCGTTGCGATACGTAGCGAAGCGCTAAAATGAGCGGCGGTGCCACGGCAAAGACGATCAGTGAGAGAACCCAGTCCTTGGAGATCATCACAACAATCAATGACCCCAGCGTCAGCACATCGCGGGCAGTCGATGTGACCGTCAGGTTGAGAACATCCTTTATACCACCGATATTCTGAGTGACTTGCGCGGCGAGATGAGCAGATCGAGCCTCTGCGAAAAAGCCTACGGAAAGTTTCATGAGATGTGAATAAAGTCGCTGCTGGTAGCGCGCGACGATGTTGTTACCGATCTTGGAAAGCGTTACGGCTTGTCCATAGGTCGCAAGGCCGCGAAGCACGAATGCCGCGAAGATCGCCCCACAGATGACCAGGACCATGTCGGCCCGCTTGTTGGCGAAAGCCTCATTGATAACGGATTCCATGATCCAGGCCGTGAAGGCTGTGGACATGGCTGTTATAACCAGACAGAAGATCGCAAAAGCATAACCTCGGAGATGTTCCTTGCCGTTTTCGGCGATCACCCGCTTGAGGACGCTGGTCACGGTGCCTGCATCTAAATGGTGCTTCTTATTCTTTTTGGCGTTCAACTAGGCTTCCCCGCTCGTCACACTCGACGAAGTTTCACATATGGGGGCGTATTAAACGCTTGGCGCCTGCTTTGCCACCATGCAAATACGATTCTGCGTATCCGTTGCGCGCATGCATGGGCTTGGACCGTCCCTTGCCCGCTGATCTAGGATCCTGATGTAATGTTTACTCCCCGATTCGTTTGGAAGGACGAGAAGGGCGCTAAATGGTTCATGACCTGTTTGTCTACCCAGGCGTATGCCGGCAAGCGCCAGTGATATCGCCGGGGGGCTTTGAGTGCTGTGACTGCCCAGGAAACGAGGCCAGCTTTGCGCGTGCGTAAGGGGCCTGCACAGTTAGGTCATCCACTGTGATATGCCTCAGCTCGGCGCGATCCCCTCACACGCATCATCAGCAATAGGCAGGGTACTCTGCCGACACAAGGAAGCATCTGCAGGCGGACAGACCTGCTGGCAACGGTGGTCGCGGTTTGCGAAACCGGCAAGTTAGCCAGGCTCAATCGATCTGATGGCCTGGCCTAATTGCGTTACGCAATCCATTGTCACTATCCGCGCTCGCAGCCGGGAGCCCTGGAGATCACGACGGAATCTAGCCGGTTACGGGCTCCGCCGCGCTTGCCGTAGCCGTCAATAAAATAGTAATTCCGGTTCTGCGAATTGATGTACGGGTCGTTCAGATATCGTGAAGCAGCAGCCAAGGCCTCGCGCGGGCTGCAGCCGTAACGCTCATAGCGGCGATCCTCACGACGATCGTATCGCCGATCATAATAATCCGGGCGCTCGATCCGGACGCCACGTTCTCCGAATTGGAATTCGACCCCTTGGGCAGCGACTGGTGCAGGTTGAACGCCGATTCCAAGAAGCAGGGTAGATATGCCCGCCAGTATCCCGATTTTCTTCGCTTTCATTTCTTCTCTCCCAGCAATGGTAACGAGCCAAGTTAGCAGATCTAAAATGAACGGCAGCATAACAAGTTCCCTTTGGTATTCCAGGGACAGGCCGCCTTTGGAACCTATGCCTGAAAACTAAGAATGGCGGATTTCCGGTTCACACAAGAAAGCCGGGAGGTAGCAAGACGCCCCTCACCAGAACACGTGCTGCAATACCAAAAATATGCAGGAATTTAAGTCGATTTCCAGGGAAAAATGGTGCTGCTAGAGAGATTTGAAGCCCCTCGATAGCACCCAGAAAAGCCCGGAAAAATAAGGCTTCTGGCGCTGCCCGTATGGTGTCGGGTGTACCAATATCGTGTCCCAGCTTTAAGCCGGGTTTGGGGCGGTTGTCAACAATTTGGGATGCCTCGACGGAGGTAGTCGATCCCAGTCCCCGCCGTGGCCGGCGGCGCGATGCTGGACTTCCTGCGGCTGCCTCGGGAACCGCCGAAGCATGCGCGAATTCCCGCTCTGACGGCGCTGCCGCCGCTATGCTCAGAGCTCCGATATGCTCTCTTCCCCCTGGCACGTCCTTCGGCCGTGCTTCTGTTCGTGATCTGCCCGGCAGGGGTAGCCTCACTCTCTTCCATGTCGATGCTCCACTGCCTTCGACCAGAGCCACGCGTCTCTGGTCGATCCGCTCCGCGGACCGACGCTCCCGCATAGACACGGAACCTTCTTGCTCGGTGACAGCCAGCGCGGCGGCTCTTTATGCCCTCCGGGCACCGCCATGCCCCTTTTGGCCAAGGCGGAACAATAGCCTATGCCGCCGCGCTGCCCGTCAACCCCGCCTGCCGTCGTGCCATCGGGTCGCGTTAACGACTTGGACGCCTTCGTTCCGGGAACCTTGAATATGATTTGCAGATGCCTGGGCTCCACTTCTGGAATCTGCAATAAGTTCCGGGTTGTCAACGGTTTAGGTGACCCCCAATGAAGACGAAAACAACCGTAGTTCGTGGCCTCTCGTTCGATGTCATCGTGGTCGAGACGATCCACACGGATGCCGTCAGCACGCTTTTCTACCTCGCCACGATCTTCGTCCGGGAACGCAAGACGGGGACCGAGAAGCTTGTCCGCCGGACACGCATTCCGGGCTCCGGCCGAGAGCTTGCCCGCGCCGTCCAGCGTTCGGGTGTCCGCGCCCTGGATCACCTCGCAGGGTGATCTGCGCACGTGGTTAACGACCCCCTACCTGCCCGAATCCTTGCCTCAGGCAGTTCTCCCAAGGACTCGATCGCGTCGAGTCCTTTTCGCGTGGAAGTGAGTCCTTGCGCGCTCTTTCTGATAAGGATTCGACGTCGAATCCTTGAATAAAATCAAATAGATAAATCTGTTGACGGCTCGCCGGAAATATGAGCTTTTGCACCCCGTCATCACAACAGGGAGATACCAAAATGACGACCATCACAATCAAACCGTGGGACGGCGAAGAAGCACACGAGACCGAAGCGACAGCCACAGATGGCCGCTTCCTCTCACTCTACATCGCTCCCCTTCCAGCTTGCCCGTGGGGCCGCTGGATTTGGACGGTAGACACCTGCGAGAACGCAGGCGACCATGAATTGAGGCCCGTCGCGATGGGCATCGCATATAGCAAACAAGAAGCGACCGCCGCCGCCGAGGAGGCCGCGAGGCGCTGGCTCCGGCCTACGCCCCGCCTGGAAGCGGTCGCCTGAAAGGAAACGTGAACATGATCATCATTGATAATTTTGAAGGTGCGCGCTGGTCCGGTCCCGTCTGGGAACGGGACGATGATAGCACCACATGGCGGGCGACTGGACATTTCAAAGATGAGGTCTACGACCTCATCGTCGTCGGAGGTCCCAATAGCAGTGAAGAAGTGGCGACCTGCGAGGTTAATGCCCGGCGTGGCGGCGAGCGGATTGTAATCCACAAGAGCGTCGAAGCGAATTGGCATGCCGCTACCAATATGGCGGAGGATGTGGTGCGGGCCATTGCCGCAGAAGGATCGCATGAAGAAAGGACTGTCATGGCCGACATCGCGAAGATACCGACCGAAGAGTTTCCATTGAACTTCGAACGGTACAACCGACTAATGAACGAACTTCGCGATGCTGCCAGAGGCTTCGAACGATTGGGCGGCATGGGGTGGCCGGGGGGCAAGGACCTCGATAGGCGGCTGATGGCCATCTGGTCCGATCTTGGCGGCGTATGGGAGACCATACAAGAAACCGAACGCCAGATGCGCGCGGGTAGCGTTTCGAAATCGAATGGGTAAGGGCATCAACTGGATTGCGAGAAGGTCATTAACTTCCGAGACGCCATCCCTCTGGAATATCCGGAAATGGTTCTCGGAAGCCTGGGCCCGTTTCCAGATTTCCGGTAAAATACTCATACTTTCAACGTTCTAGGAGATCGTCGGTGAAGAAGCTCGTGAAATGGATTGTTTTGGTGGCCGTCCTTTACCTTCCGATGCTCTATTTCATCGCGGCGCACACGCTCGCCACGAAGCTTCCCGGCGCGGCATCTGTCGTCGCGCTTGCCCCTTACGCGGCCTGCCTGCTGCTCATTGCCCATCTGGTCAAGGGACATTGCCGCTGGCGCTCTGGTCGCGGCTTGGTCGCTCTCCCGCTGGCCGGGATCGGCTACGCTGGCCTAGCCGCAATCTTCGCGGCTCTGACCGCGATGACGCACATCTAAGTTATCGAAAAGGAGATTCTCAAGGTGAACGAACCCACTTGGCTCGCTCAAGCGACTGCATACATCGTCAACAACTACATGATCGTCATTCGGTTTGCCGATTGGAGCAATCCGATCAAGACGGGCACACTGACGGGTCTGCTTATAGTCCTCTGCTATTTCCTCTGGCTGAAATCGCTTGATGCACGAACCGCCGCGGGGCAGACGACATGGCGCGCTGCTGTCGTCCTCGTCGGGATAAATGTTGGAATGATCGCGCTGGCGGCCATTCAGAAATGGACATGATGACGGACTACAGCGACGACAGCGGACACGCCCACCGCCTCGATGACATCATCCGGGCGAGCTGGCCCGCCCCACCTCCCGTTTCCTTTTCGGGGGCCGAGATCGAGCGCAAGGGTCTGATGATCGCCTATGAGGACCACACCCGCATTGTCCTCGCCAGGATCACGACGATGCCGCGCACGACCGTCTTCCGCGGATCGCGGGAGGAAGCCGTGATCTTCCTTGCGGGCTCTCCCGATGCCGGGCCGCCGAAGCACACGGACCCGCTGGCCCGCTGGTGTGGATCGCGGCCGACGCAGCCGCCAGCGTTCGGAAGCGGCATTGAGCCTTGCACGCCGACAAGCGAGCATAGGAGGGGAACAAAGGAAGGAACACACGATGCCAGAGCAGATTGAGCTGCAAATCTTCACCGGATACGACGACGACAAAGGCCCTTCGGGGCCTTTTGCATTTTCAGCGGCAAAATTTGTTGACGATTTGGATCAGGGACAGATTGCTCGGCTCGCCGCAATCGATGCCGAGCTTGCCGCTCTCCTGAGTGGTGCCGACATGGATAAGGGCGAGATGCAAGCCCTCATCCATGAGGTCCTAGACATGCTGGGGGTGTGACATGCGCCCTCGCTTCTCGAAAGTTCAGACGAAGGGACAAGCCCGCCAATGGCGGGAGCGTGGCGAAGGGCTGTCCCGCCGCTTGGCTGGCCGCTTCATGTCGCATGAATGCCTATGCGTCATCGTCTTGGATACCTGCCTTCGACGCCGCGACCTGACGATGATCCATGAACGCCCGTTCTTGCGGCGCTGGCTTCAGCTCTGCGAGCCCGGAACGTTGTTCTACCTTCAGAACATGGAGACGACAGGCGACTGGAAGGACCTAAAGGACAAGATTCATGCTGTCGCAAGGCAGTCGCATTACACGGTTCCCGCCCAGATGCGGAACCTCACCCGCGAGCGATTGGCATTCATCGGCGCGATCCTACCGGCGGTTTCCGCGATCGGGCGTTACCTGTCCGACAATCCGAATGCTGAATTCCTCCCCGATCCCGATGCGACACCAGAAGCCGACAAGGACGGCTCAGGAGGCGGCGAAGGCAACGGCGGGGCCGCTGGTCAAGGCGGGGGCGCGAATGCCGCTCCTCGTCCATCTGCGGGCGAAAGTGTAGGCGAACTCATTCCGATGGACCCTGACGAGCTTGCGGCGCTCCTCGATGCGGCTGCCGACGATGACGCAGGGCCAGCCGTGGGGGCGATGCTATGACGACGTTCTATGATCTCTGGGCCGAGCCGGCGGCAACGAATATCGCGTGGCAGTGGGTCAACCTGATCTTGCCTTCGGATACGTCGTCACCGTGGGGCAAGGCGCTGGCCGTTTTCTCCTCCGCGCTCGTCTTTGTCGCCACCAGCATGCTTGCGTGGATTACGGTTATGGGAATCGTGCAATCCGCCTACACGGGCAAGGTGCTGGGCGAGAAATTCCATCAGATATGGACCCCGCTGCGCGTCGTCATGGGCCTTGGTCTCCTGGTGCCGATCTCTGGGGGCTTCTCGCCCGTTCATGAGACCCTGAAGAATGTCTTCCTTCGACCTGCTATCAACGTCGCGGATGCGGCCTGGTTAGTGTTTGTGGAAACGGTCGCGAAGGACGGCACACCGATCATTGCCGCCAGCGCCGGGGGCTCTGGTATCGTCTTCGACATTGCAGAGCACGAAATCTGCCTTGCGGTCGCCAAGGCGGCGGGCGAGCCGTGGGGGTATAACGTACCCTTCCCGCCAGCGTCAGGAACGGTCAACAGCGGTAGCTTATTTGCGAATCCGACCGTCACCTGGTCGTATGGCCGTGATTGCGGCGCGATCTCCTACACGATGCCCGCCGATCAGGAAGCATTCGCAGAAACCCGCCGTGCCGCCGTGTCGTCGATCATGACGACACTCCGGGCGCGGGCCGCGACCTATGCCGAGTCCTTCAAGGACGGCAAGAGCGTGCCGACGCCCGAAGCCGCCTTGAATGCCGTTTCGCAATCCATGCTCCCGGCTGGCCTTGCCGCCGAAATCCGTTCGGCCGGCGCGGCATACGATAGGGCGATATCGGAAGCAGCCGCTACCGAGACTTCCAAGGTTGAGGAGGCAAGCCGTTCGAAACTCGTAGAGGCAGCGAAGGCTGAAGGCTGGATCAACTCGGGAAGCTATTGGCGTAGCCTATCCCAGATTTCGGAACTGTCCGTCGCGCTCGCAAGCGAGAAGCCAGAGCGGACGGCTCCCCGCCTAGACGAACTCGCGAGCTTTGAAACGCCCGTGAGGAACGCTCTTGCCGCGCTCCGATACCAGATCAGCGGGGAGACCCTTCAGGCGCAACTATCCGCCGACGATCTGGCGGCGGCTGGTGATGCGTCGGCCGACTTCCTCACGAAGGTTCTGGGGCCGATGACGCGAAGCCTGGGCGTATGGCTGTCGTCGTCTCCCGATGCGTCCAGATCGGATCCGATGGGCGACATCATTTCGAGCGGTCATGTGATGATCACGGCGGCCGGCGCGGCCGTCCTTGGCGGCGCTACCGTCATGGTGGCAAGCTCGAACTGGTTTTCTGATGCTCTTGGCGCTGGTGGGGCAGCGACATGGCTTCTCGACTGGTCCAAGCTCGGAATCGGTGTCCTGTGGATCATAGGCGCTATGAGGGCTTACGTGCTGCCGATGATGCCATTTCTGTTCATCATCATTGCCGCTATCACCTGGTTCGCCGCCATCCTTGAGGCCATGATTGCGTCCCTGCTCTGGTCGCTGGCGTTCTTCAAGATGGACAATGGGGACCTTGTAGGACAGGCACAGCGGCAAGGGATGATGTTGCTATTCAACATCGGACTTCGGCCCGTGCTGGCTGTCCTTTCGCTCTGCGGGGCCTATCTCTTGTTCGCCGTGGCCGTGTCGACGCTTGATAGCCTATGGGCCGTGGCGTTCATGGGACAGACGGGAGGCCATATTTCGGGCCTCTCCGGGTTGCTGGTATCGCTGGCCCTCAAGACGTTCATCTTGTGGACGATCTGCGTCAAAATCTTCGGCCTGATCGCCAATCTGCCCGACAGGGTCGGAACTTGGTTCGATGTTCCATCCACCGCGCAATACGGCGAAGCCTCGCATGTCGGCGCGATGGCTGCGGGTGCTGCCGCGCTCGCCTCTCGCTCGACGCCCGGAGCGATCCCAACGCGAGGACTTGGGAAGTCCACATCGGGGGCGGACGATTCCGAATCCGCGTCGGTTGCGGGGATCAGCCGGGGGCGATAGTAGCTCCCGGCCTTGCCTCCCTGTTGTCCCTCTCACGGCCGGCGGCGACCATGGGAGAAGGAACAACAGGGGGAACACCTCATGAAGCTACTGACCAGCGCCGTGCTTGCGGCCATGCTGGCGGCAACAGCCGCCGATGCCGCGCAGCTCATGTTTTTCTGGAGATCGCCGACGACGGGCAAGATCGTGTCGAATACCGTCACCGTACCGCCGCCCGTCGATCCCGATCCTGTTGAACCTACGGAACCGACAGGATTCCGCGTCTCAATCGCCGGGGCGCAATCGGTCGCTCGATATGCGATCGTCGACCTCTCGCCGATCGTTGAAGATGGATCGGGGGCCTACGTCTATTCGTATCTCGGCCAGCTCCCAACAGGTGTCACCTTCAGCGCCTCGACGGGCCGTTTCAGTGGTCCCGCCCTCAATGTCGGCACGTTCCAGGTGTGGCTAGAAGTCCTAGACACAGGCACTGGGCAATCGACCAGCGCCACTATCAACCTCATCGTCACATAAGGGAGGGGAACCCATGTATCATCTCATCGTCGGCGCGATCGCCGTTGCCATCGGCGTAGCCGTCACAGTTGGCGGCATCTGGTACGGTGGACCGATCTACACCACCGCAAAGACCCGCGCCGATCTGATTGCGATCGAGGGGCAGGCGCAGCAGATCGCCGCCGCCATGACGTTCTATGAGCAAGACCATGTACGACTACCACTCGGCGAGGATGCTACGGCGCTCGATGCCCTTCAATCGGCGGGATACATGACAGAGGTCCCGCCCGGATCGTGGTCGATCAAGTCCACATCGACGATGTGGAGGCCGATCAGTCAGCAATCGGTGGAGAGCTGCGCGGCGATGAACAAGCTGGCCGGATTCGACGTAGCTTGCCCGCCATGCGATTCCGATGCCGAGAAGGATTATCCAGTCTGCCAGCAGGCGCTTTGACGTGCCTCCCGCTCGCTCGACTCCCCTACGGCGCTATTGAGGGCGCGGGGGTCTCGCTCGCTCCCCCTGTTGTCCCTCTCTCCGCCGGCGGCGACCATGGAAGGACAACAGGGAGGACATGCCATGTACGAGCTTGAAACTAGAATCGAGGAAATTCACCTGACCGCGAAGCGGTTGGCAGAGGGGCTTTTGCTCGATGCCGTCGAACAGCGTTTCCGCGATCGCGACATTGCCGAGGCGGCGCGGTTCTACCATCAATCCATTCTTCGTCACGAAGACGCGCAGCGGTGGCGCGAGAAGGTGAAGGTGCCCCCCGGCGCATTCGATTTCGACAACATGGACTGGGGAAAGGATGATGACGACGATCCTTTCTACTCTGTCGAAGCCGGCGCATCCCCGCCGAAGATCAAGAACAAGAAGGGGTGAGCGCCATGAACACGAAGATTCAGAAGCTTGTCCATTCCATCGTTGACCGCGAGCGCCATCATTCCGCGCTCCTGCAAGGTCTAATCCTTCAGGTGAAGCGGGATCCGATATGGGGACCTCGCTGGAACCAGGCATGGAACCAGGAAAGCCCTAAGAAGGGCGTGGATGCGGCCATGTCCCTACTCCGTGAGACCCCGACATATGGCGGGATCGTGAAGCAGATCGAAGCCTATGTTCCAGAGCTGGCGAAGCTCCAAGCCGATGCCACCAAGGCCATGCGCAGCGGCACCCCCCGGCAGAGGTACGAACGGCTACTGGACTTGATGGCCGAGGAGGAATTCAGGAGACAGGAAATCGACCGCCTCGAAGGTCGGACGATCCCTGTTTCGAAGCTGAATCCGAATATGTGGCATGGGCTGGTGGTCGAACCCAAGCGGACGAGACATTGAGGGAGTGAGCGAGTGGCCCGCATTTTCCCTCTTGCCATGGGTTCGGATCGGCATCAGCATTTCCTTGTCGGCATGACTACCGACACGGTTTCGCTCCCCTTGAGGGGTTAGGAAATAGCCGGGTTCAGACTTGGTTTTCTATCGTTATCGCTCCCCTTGAGGGTTTGGGAAAGGGAGGCTTCGGCTTCCCTTTCTGCATTTTCGGGGGGGTATCTGTACCCATCCCACTGCCGCAAATGCGCTGTACGGGCTTCCTAGAGCCTCATTTTTCCCAACGATCGCGCTTTTTCAGCGGTTTTGGGTAGATCGTGGCGATTTCATCGGCAATCCGCTTCTGCCGTTCAATGCCCGGATCGCGATCGAGGAAGGCCCAGAAGGCGCGGAACATGGACAGGATTCGTTTCATGCCGTTCGTCTATCAGCCTCCCGCGTCGGCATCGATTGACCCTCTCGCCGCCGGCGATGATCCTGAATAGGCATCGTCCCGTGTTCCATCAGTAGCGATGTCCTTGCCCTCTTGGTCCGCTCACCAGGAGGGCTTTTTACAATGAGTGTTTACATTAGATCATTGAGGTATTATAATTCACAATGATTGGTAATAGGAACTCAATGTGATGAATGGAAATCAGCTTCGTGCGAAAATCTCGGGATGGAATCTGTCCCAGAGCGAATTTGCGGGATGGCTCCAGGTGTCTCCTGGTGCGGTCACTCAATGGCTTGCGGAGACGCGAGCAATTCCGGGGCCCGTGATTGCATTCATCAGTCTCTTTGAAAGCCTGCCGTCGTCTCTGCAAACAATCCATCTGTCACAGATCAGGAAGGGAAATTCCGATATGGAAGGTATGTATGTAATCGAGTTCGCGGGTTCGGCTGGTTCCGGCGGCGCAACTCTCACCTTTAAGAACGGTTCCGTCTACGGCTTCGACCTTGGCGGCGGCGTCTACGACGGTCATTACCGCGCTGGATCGCAGCCGGGCACCGTCGATGTCGAAGTGGTGGTCAAGATGCCGGCGGGTAGCCCGTCTGTCATCCGTGGCATCGTGCAGCCGTTCGACTGGACCGTTGTCGCCAAGGCGACCATCCCGGCGAATGCCCCGACGGTCACCGCTCAGGTTCAGACGAACCTCGGCGAGACCGTGATGGCGAAGTTCACGAAGATGCGTGGGCTGCCGCTCGCAGCATGATCCTACGCGGCTTCGCGTAGGGGCCTAATTTCTACTGTTGGCATCTGGTGTCGCTTCTGGCGACGCTGGATGCCTTCAGCCTGGTACTCGGCCAATAGCCGTAGCGATTGCCGCAAGTCAGATTGCGGGTTCCGCTTCATGCCTTGGAATTCTGGCGCCGCTTCAAGCGCCGCGACTTCCAGCGCCAGATTGTCGAACGTTCTTCCGCCGAGCATCCGCCGAGCGCGGCCGACGAGCGACTTCACATTCCGGGCGCTCTGGCGCGACCGTCCGCGACGGACAAGCCAGTCCACAAAGCGGCCCTCGATCGCGGGGGCGCTCTTCCCCGCCTCTCGGTCGAGGATGGCGCGGCCGATCGCGAAGGCAACGGGTGCGGGAACCGCGTTCGCGATCATCTGCAGCATGTCGCGTTTTGCCGATGTGCGCCATTCCCACCATGCCGGGAAGCCTTGGATGCGAGAAATCTGGGGGATCGTCAGGACCGCGGTTGACGACGCTGCCACGGGGTCCGCGGGATGCGGAGCAGAGAGATAGCGCGGCGTCGGCCTTTCCCAGGCGGTCCTTGTCACCGTGGGAAAGGCCTCGTCGATCGAGCGGACACCACGGCCGGCGCGGACTGGTCGGCTATAAACGTATCCGTTGGCGATCAGGGCTGCGTCGTCGGGATGCGGTCGATACGACACAGGTAGCGGCCTAATCGACCGCTCCCGGATTGTCGGCGCTGGCTCATCTGGCGACCAGATCGAGCGCCGTGCCTCTGACGTGGACGGGAAATAGACGGCCGCCGGCGTGGTCGCGCCGAAAAGGTCGCGCAAGCTCATCGGTTCGTGTGCTGCCGCTGCCGCGATCGAAGAGGCTAGGAAGCCGTCGCGTTCGCCCTGCCGCCCGATCACGAACAGGCGTCGGCGGGATTGCGGCACTCCATAGCGGGAAGCGTCGATCTTGCTTTCAGTGAAGCCGTAGCCGGCCGCCTGCAGGATCGCCCTTGCTTGCTTCCACGTCGCGGACTTCGCCGCATTGATGACGTTTTCCATCATGAACCAGGTCGGCCGCACGGTCGCGACCAGGACCGCAAACGCCAACGTCAAACGTGCGTTGTCGGCTTCCTCGCGTCGGCCGGCGCTGGAATAATCTTGGCAAGGAGGGCCACCGCAAATCATGTCGGGGCCGAGTGCCAGAAGCTCCGGAATGATACCGAGGAGGTCGCCCAGGTCCGCGACCTTGGCATGATCGCCGCTGATATTGAGGTTGTAATTCGTCACCGCGACGGGCCACGCATCATATGCCCGAACGATCTCAAATCCCGCTTGACGGAGGCCGAGGGACATTCCCCCGGCCCCACAAAATAGCTCTACAACCCGCACCTAGATCCTGCCCCGCCGTAATGTGATTTCACGTTACGGAAATGGACCATCGATCCTTTCGAAATCGTTCACTTAATGAACTTAATCCTGCCACCGTTCGCGGCCTTCTCTGCATGATATTCGGCATCCTGCCGAGCGCGGGCCTGGTCGTATCTCCGGGCGAGGTCGGGGCCGAGCTGGTCGATGATCCCGCGAAGCTGTTCTTGCTTCTCCGAAGACACAGCGCCGGGACTATGCTTCGACAGGGCATCGTGCACGTCGTGGGGGTCCTGACCGTGCTGCTCGATGGATTCAATGATGGTCGCTTTATGCACCTGGTCCCAGTTCACCCGTCGAGGATCGGTAGCACGCTTGAGGGCTCGCACGGCGATCCTACCGAGGGTATAGGCGGGGCCGAAGGTGTCGGCTAGTTCCGGAAGGCGTTGAACGCGGGTCTTGAAATCGGTCGTCGTCGTCATGGTGCATCCTCCTCGTTTCAGGGTGGACGCGCCGGCGGCACGACACAAGGAAGACATGGCGGCTTGATTCCACCGGCTATTGTCCCACGGGTCATCTCGATGCCATCATTTTCCGAAGGAAGCGAAGGAAGCCAGCAGCGGGCGGTTGCACCGCCCACACTGGCCAAGGGAGGGCAAGCCCTCCCTGTGGAACCCACCCGCCTCATGCGGGGCCACCCGCATATCGGAGACGGACACCATGTCGCGATCAAAATCCCGCAAGGCGACCTCAGTTCTGTCGTTTCGTCTCATGCCGAGCGAGCATGAAACGATCCGGCTCGCCGCGTCGGCCCGTGGGCTCGGGCCGACGACGTTCGCCAGGCGCGCGACGTTCGCGGCGGCCGGGCTGCCCGCTCCCCGTAACGAGCGCGCGCCAAACCCGAATGCCGCCGATCTCGCGAAGGTCCTCGGTCAGCTCGGTCGCATCGCGTCGTCCGCCAATCAGCTCGCTCGGGTTGCGAATGCCACTAGGGCGGCGGCATCCGTCACGGCTTCGCTGGCAATCGTCGACGAGCTCACCCGGGTCCGGGAGGAGCTTGTCGGACGATGATCGGCGGCATCGGACGCCACGGACGCACGCGGCGGGACAGCCGGAACCTCGCTGCCCACCTCCTGAAGGAGCCTGGTGTTGCTGTCGAGATCGTCAACAGCAGCGCACCTGACCTTCGTGCCGTGATGGCCGACATGGAACTCGCTCGTGACGGTTCGGCTGCCGATGCGGCATTCCTCCACATCTTCATCTCGCCTTCCCGCGACATGTCCCGCGACGAACTCCGGCAGGCCGGGGAGCTCGTCCTACGGCATTTCGGTGCCGAGGAGCACCAGGCCGCATTCGTCTACCACGACAAGCCTCGCCGAGGCGGCGAGGGTGGCAGCCATTTGCATCTGGTCGTCGGTCGCATCAGTCTGGATGGCGATGTCCTGCCCGCCGGCTTCGAAATCATCCGCATGGAGACCGCCATGCGCATCGCCGAATTCGAAATGGGCGAACCCGCGACCCTCGGACGCCATCATGCGTCTGGCATCCGATGGCTAAGGGCAAACGGCCGGGAAGACGTGGCCGACTGGCTCGAAGCTGCCCACGGCCCCGATCCGGACAAGCCCAGCTCTGCCGCCTCGCCGTCGAAGCGGCAGGCGCTCGCCCGTCAGGGCGTGGAGCTGGCCGATACCGCCGAGGTGGTTCGTTCCGCCTGGTCCGCTTCGGATGGCGGCAGGTCCTTCGCTGCCGCGCTGCGCGCTGAAGGACTCGATGTGGTCCCTGGCCAGAAGGCCGGTGTCTTCGTCGTTCGCCACGGCGACGTTGAAATCGGTGCCCTCGACCGCATCGTCAAACTCAAGCGCCGCGAGGTCGCGGCACGCATGGAAGGATTCGAAAATGAGCTTGAAGAAAATCAGCAGTCCGACGGAGGGCTTCCAGATCGTGTACCAGGAAGCCCGGAATGCGACGGTAGCAGCCGAGAAATTAGAGCCCCTGCTACAGCTCTTGGACAATTCGCCGACGGAGGGTCCATCGCCGATCGAGCTGCTACAGGAGATCCTGGAGTCGATCCTGACGAACCAGCGCCTGCTACATCAGTCGGTGCTGGAGCTGCATCAGAAAGTGGACGCAATACGATCGACGAAGCGCGTCTGATCGCTGGCCTGAAAGGGTTCTCTGTCACATTGACGATGAGGGCGGAGATGGACAATGTTGCCATCCGCCAGCTCGGCAACCGTCCAGCTCTGACCTCCGGCCTGGTGTCACGGCAGCTCGCCCGACTCGACTGGACCCGTCTCAGAGGCCTTGCCGAAGAGGTTCGCCATTTCATCCATAAGGTCCGCCGGAAAATCAGGTTTGGCGAGCGGCAGCCGAACCCGTCGGGACCGATAGCGCCAAATGCCTTCCGTCCCTCCCGCGAAGCCGAAACCGATCCCGGATTTACCATTCGCCCGAGATAGGAGTGCCCGATCCAGGCGATATTCACGAAGTGATGCGGTGTATGGTGTTTACCGTTGGAGGGGTCTGGGGTGCTTTGTACCCCAGACGTTACTTTAAAGAAAATCATTGCTACCCGGCCTGCCGCATGGCCTTATGTATCTGCCCGACGGACACCCCGAAGTGGGTGGCCAGTTCCGCACATGTCATTCCCTCAGAGGCACGGAGGTACAGAGCCTTCTGGCCCATCGCCAGCCTCTCAGCCTGCTGAACGGTACGATCTTTCACACCACGGCTTCGACGCGACTTCTCCGTACGCTCGACCGACAGTTCACTTTTCCTGTCCTGATCCACCAGCACCCGGAGTCCTGCCGCTCGTTGCTCCGTCGGATCGATGCCCAGCCATTCGACAATCGTGCTGGCCTTCATCCGATAGCGGCAGTCCACTTCACGCCCTCGGAATATCACCGTCTGCCCCCCAGCGGCTTGCCGCGCCCGCTTGATGACTGCGGACATACGGGATTTAGTCTCGCTGTCCCGCCAACCCGCCGCCTCGTGTCCGAGGGCAATGATTTCCCGTCCAAGAACCTCTGGCGGAGAAATCCATGACATCGCGGATGCTGCCACGAATAACCAGGCGTCTCGCTGGCCCTCTGGCAACGCCCCTTCGGGACACCGATATGCTCGCAAACGCTGGAGGTCGGTCAGGACCGTTTCCCAGTACGTCGCCGCCGACAGGAACTTTGCCGGACCTGCCTTGTCCTTCCCCTCCGCCTTGCGCTTGGCGCGCTCGGCACGGAGGGAAATGAGCTCGGCATGGGTGACAGGCAGCACCTCATCGGCAAGTGTGCCGAAGACGTGCCGGGTGGGGGCTTCAGGGGATCCTTGGCACCAGATCATACCGACCGTCCGTCGATCACGTTCAACGCAACTGTTGTGCGAGCCAGCGAGCCGGAAGACTCGGGCTGCGTCCAACGCCCTCCTATCTGCTTCAAAGGGCTCCAGGACGGCCCTGAGGCGCTTCTGAACTGCATTCCAGCGCGGTAGGGCTGCACGCGGCAGGAGTTCAGTCAGCCAGACGCATACGAGGCCTCTGCCTGTGGAAAGGATATACGAGGGATGCGGCAGCATAGCCTCTTCCAAATGACCGAGAACCGCCGCCGCAACGTCAGACGGAGCCTTTCCACGCCACCTTGGTACCTTGTAATAATCGAGATCGGAATAGCATGCGCCGATCGCAGTCAGATCGGAAATCGACCGCCATCGTCCGAAGGCTGCCTGCGACACGTAGAGGTCGGCCCTGTTGTCCTGCCGGAGCAGCCGTTCGGCTTCATCGACCGCGCACGAGCCAGCGCGCGTCGTCCATTCCCGCCATGGCTTGTTGCCACCATCACGCACACGCTGCGCGAAGCTGACGACACCATTCCTGATGCCGCCGGGACGCCCGTTGTACGGATGTAGATTTTCGAGATGCTGGCGCGCTCCGAATGCGCCGTAATCGAAGCGAAAAGTTGCCGCCGCCGCACTCTGAGGAGCGTTGTCAACAATTTGATTTTTAAAGAGGAGGTTCGGTTTGTTCTCGGCCGGTATATGTCCCGACCGGGCGATCAACTAGCCGTCAACGGCGACTTTACAACTTCGTATGGATCGTTCAACATTCTCGAACACCTTGTGAAAACCGCCGGAGAGGGGCCAACCTCGTTGATGGCGGTTTTTTAATGCTCATCTGACGGCGAGCAGAGGTCAACCCCACTACGACTCTGAATCACGAGGGAACCACTGGCATAACGTGATTACACGTTATGCCAGTGGTTCCCGACGACGATCCTGGTCACCAGAGCGATGCACGATCCTGTGGGCCCACGATCCATGGCTTATCTTTCCTTGTTGTCCACCGGGACAAATCAGGACATTTTGACGAAAAGATTCCCCGATTCGAAGAGATGGCCATGAACAATGAATTCTCTGTCCTTAAGCTGCAATCCGGCCTGACGGAGGACGAGCTGGCAGAGCGCCTAGGATATCATCCACGACACATCCGACGCTGGGATTCCGGCGAGCAGCAGCCTCGGCCGTCTGTAATGCTTGCGATGCAGCGGCTGGTGCCATCGGAAGCAGCGAAGGCATCAGGGAACGATTTCACGTTCATAGACCTGTTCGCGGGCATCGGAGGTCTTCGCACAGCTTTCGATGCCGTCGGCGGACGATGTGTGTTCACCTCCGAATGGGACAAGTATGCCCAGCAAACCTACATGGCAAATCACCGGGACAATCGACCGATTGCGGGCGACATAACGGCTATTGCCGCAGACGAAATTCCCGAACACAACGTTCTGGTTGCAGGGATTCCCTGCCAGCCCTTTTCGATCGCCGGGGTGTCCAAGAAGAACGCTCTAGGGCGAGCGCACGGTTTCGCGGACGAGGCTCAGGGCACGTTGTTCTTTGATGTGGCTCGGATCCTGAAACATCATCGTCCGGAAGCGTTTCTCATTGAGAACGTCAAGAACCTGAAGAGTCATGACAAAGGACGGACGTTCGCCGTCATCAGGAATGTGCTTGAGAACGAACTCGGATACCAGGTTCACGAGATGATCATTGATGCCCGGCATTTTCTGCCACAGCATCGTCAGCGTATTGCGATCGTGGGATTTCGCGAGCCGACCTCATTCGCGTGGGAGGACCTGAGTCTTCCCCCGAAGGGCACGAAGGTAATGCGGGATATCCTTCACCCTGAAGACGGGACGGAAACCCCCGAGGGCCACTTTACCGTCGGATCCAAGGCTGCCGTAAACGAGAAATATACGCTGACCGACAAGCTCTGGGCGTATCTTCAAAACTATGCTTCCAAGCATCAGTCGCAGGGGAACGGGTTCGGCTTCGGCCTAGTGGGACCCAACGACACGTGCCGGACCCTTTCGGCACGTTACTATAAGGATGGTTCCGAGATCCTGATCAGCCGTGGCCCAGGCAGGAACCCGCGGCGTCTTACTCCCCGCGAATGTGCGCGCCTCATGGGCTATGGCGACGACTTCAAAATCCCCGTGTCGGACACTCAGGCGTACAAGCAGTTTGGCAATTCTGTCGCCGTTCCCGTTTTCGCGGAGGTGGCTCGTATTATGAAGCCGCACGTGCTCGATCTGGTCGGACGGAAACCCGAAATGGACCTCGCCGGCTGAACTGCCTAAACTGCCCTGAAGTGACGATTCGGGGCAGTTATGATCGACACATTAGAGAAGCTTCTTCGCGCCATGGCAGCCCATGGTGCCACCAAATTCTATGCCAAAAAGCTGTCACCGAATGACAACTCGAAGAACCAAGTGTACCTGGGCGGAGACTACTCCGCGCTGAACATCCTCCCGTTCGGTAGGGTGGAGACCGATAGCGACAGCAAGGCTGGCTCCAAGCGGGACCGGGCGAAAGCATGGCTGTCGTTCTACTGGCTCGACGAGAACGGCACCCACGAAGCTCCTGAAGCGAAGCTGATCCTGTACCCGAAGTATCCGGAGGTGCGTCTTTCAGGATTTCTGAAGCGATCGAAGAGGGCACCGTCGGCCATCATGAGACGACGCGACGACGGACGCACCCTATTCTTGGGGACAACCCCCGATGGGCGGGTTCTCGCTCATTCGGTGATGCCCGGAAGCGCATTGCGGAACGAACTTGATGCTCTGGGCTCACCTCCACAGGAGGGAGTCTTTATCGAGCTGAGCATCGATGCCCGGGCTGTGGGAGACACGAGAGGGCAGCTTCTAGCCGCACTCCGGGCTATCCATGCGAAGTCATGGATTGCCTCACAACGAATGGGGCCAGGCGGGCTGGCAGTTCCATACGTGGCCGCAAACGGCGGCGGCTACACCTTGGAAGCCGAACTTGGGATCTCTCCGAACGGGTACGCGGAACCTGACTATCTTGGATGGGAGGTCAAGCAGTACGCGGTGAACGACTTCGTTGCGAACATCGCGCAGAATCCTGTCACTCTTCTGACGCCCGAGCCTACCGGAGGGATCTATAGGGACGAGGGAGTCGAAGTCTTCATCCGTCGCTTCGGATACGCCGACCAGCGCGGACGTGCAGACAGGCTCAACTTTGGAGGCATCTACAAGGTTGGCGCGCCAGTCAACATCAACACGGGCGTCCGCCTTCACCTCCTCGGCTTCGACGACGAGAAGAAAGTCATCACCGACATGACGCAGGGAATAGCGCTTCTCAGTGGTGACGGCACGCCGGCCGCAATCTGGAACTTCTCGGGCATCCTGGAACATTGGAACCGTAAGCATGCCAAGACTGTATATATCCCTTCGATAAAGAGGGGGCCGCCAATGGAGTATGCATATGGCGATCTGGTAGAGCTCTGTGTCGGAACAGATTTCGACATGTTCCTTCAGGCGCTCGCGGCCGGCGCGATCTACTATGATCCCGGACTCAAGCTGGAGGACATCAATTCGGCCCGACCGCGTGCCAAGAGACGAAGCCAGTTCCGGATACGGCATACTGACTTGAGCAAGCTCTATCATAGGATGGAGGAGACCCGGCTCACCCTATGACAAAGCGGATTGCCTTATGGATCGAATAACACCAGAACGCCGCAGCGCGAACATGGCCCGTATCCGCGGCAAGGATACGAAGCCCGAAATGGTCGTGCGGCATCTGATCCATTCATTAGGTTATCGCTACCGACTTCATCGGCCAGGATTGCCGGGAAAGCCTGATCTCGTCTTTCCGTCCCGAATGGCCGTCATCTTTGTTCACGGCTGCTTCTGGCATCAGCATTCTGATCCTTCCTGCAAGAATGCGGTTCTTCCCAAGACCCGGACGGAGTTCTGGGAAGCAAAAATGCGTCGGAATGTCGAGCGGGATGCCATAAATGTCGCCAAGCTCAAGGAGCAGGGGTATCGCGTCGAGATTATATGGGAGTGTGAGATGAAAGATCTCGCAGCGCTGACACGGCGGATCGTTCAATTCCTGGGCGATCCGAACAGGTCGGGCCGGCCGGCTGTGACAGCCTAAATCCTTCGCTTGCAAAACCTTCTGGTTGTGTCTGATGTGCTAGAACAGGCACCACATGATTCGGGGGGGGTAAAAGTGGCAAGCAGGCTCATTCTTGATGCCATGATAAAGCGCGCGGACTTCTGGCATCAGAACAACCGACGCACGGACGATCCCTCGGCCAGCGCGAAGCCTGCTTCTTCGATCACACTTGAAAATCTCCGAAGCGATTCGAATTTCGTTCTCTCCCTTCGCAAGCCAGACTTCCAGCGTGAGACCAATCAATGGTCGGTGAACCAGGCCGTGAACTTCATTCAGAGCTTCATCGATGGCGAACTGGTGCCTTCCGTCATTCTCTGGCAATCCAGCGAGGGATTCATCTTCGCCATCGACGGAGCCCATCGTCTGAGCGCACTCCGGGCATGGATGGAGGATGACTACGGTGACCGCAACCTGTCGCTGGCCTTCTTCGGAGGTGAGATACCGGAGGAGCAGAAGCGTGTTGCCAAGATGATGCGCGCAAAGATCGAAAAGGTCGTCGGAAGTTATCAGACCCTCCGCGACAAGCTTACAGCGCGTCATGCAAATCCGGAAATCGAGTATGATCCGATCACCAACAAGAGACTAAAGCATCTGGGGTCCCGCCAGCTTGAACTTCAGTGGGTCACGGGTGACGCGGATGTAGCGGAGAGCTCATTCTTCAAGATCAATACCCAGGGGACGCCGCTGGACAAGACTGAAGAGGAACTGCTTCGCAACCGATACAGGTCTCCTGCAATTGCTGCCCGGTCCATAGTTCGCGCGGCAACCGGGCATAAATACTGGTCGAAGTTCGACGAGGTTCATCGGAAGCAGATCGAGAAGCTGTCTGAGGACATCAATCAACTTCTGTTCCAGCCGGAATTCTCGACGCCGATCAAGACATTGCTGCTCCCGCTCGGAGGTTCGGCATCCACGCTCGACGCTCTGTCGATGCTTCTCCGACTGCTCTCCATCACCGACTCTTCGCAGCAGAAGAAGCGGCCAGCTCTAGCCGATTACGAACCGGACGCGAACGGCTCCATTACCGTGGCGACGTTGCAGAACTGCAAGAAGGTTCTTGATCGCATATCAGGAAATAGCGGCGGTAGCCTTGGACTGCATCCCGCTGTTTATTTCTATTCGGACAGAGGAAAGTATCTTCCCGAGCTCTTCCTTGGCATCGTCTACTTAATCAAGCTCAAACTATTGAATAATGACGATGGGTTCTTCAAGAAGTTCACCCAATCAAGGAAAGCTCTTGAGGATTTCCTTATAAGGAACAAAGCGATCATCTCTCAGATACTCGTACAAATATCGAGCAGGGCGAGGATTGATCGCGTCGCCGACATGTTCGAATACATGGTCACGGCAGCAGGATCGGAGATCGGAATATCGATCGAGGGGTTGGTCGATGCCGCACGGATGAAGGGCAGCATTGTGGACCTTAGGGAGAAGGTAGCTGGAAAGAACTTCTCCGATGAAGGGAAATCGTCGATCTACATTCGGCAATCCCTGGCTGCCGCGCTGAAGTGCCCTATTTGTGTAGGTCATATGGAACCGACGCTGTCCGCTTCGTATGACCACATTGAACGCAAGGAGGATGGCGGCACGGGCGACGACGACAACGGACAAGTCTGCCATCCCTATTGCAACACCGGCTTTAAGAACTGAAGCGATCGGCTACGTCAGCGGGATCCCGGGAACATCTCGATGCCCCGACTCGCGCATACGTCGTAGAAATCCTCGTCGTTGAAGGTCGCAAAGTAGTCAATCTTAACGTTGCGATCGTCCATCAAGAGACGCAGAAGACAATCAACCATGGACAGAGGGCGTCCGCGCTGCGTGGACGCGAGTGCCATGTAAAACGCGTCCTCTCGATAGCTGCTGTCATCCAAAAACTCCAAGGCAACAGACTTGAGTTCACGCTCTAGGATTGCCGCTGCAGTCCTATTGCCAACCATACGAGTACGCAGCGTCTCAAATGCAACGGGCCATGGCATAACAACCTTATGGGGTCGGATCAGATCAAAGATCGCTGTGATCTCTTCCCGTGTGGCGGCTGCATCCCTCCCGTCGCACAGGCAGATCCATACACCCGTATCGACCAGAAAATTCGCCATGGATCAATTCTCTTCATCAGTATCGCCTTCGGATGTCTGAGCATAGCCCGTCCAGGCTGCCGCCTTTCGTCCTCCTACGAGAAACTTGCCCTTGTTCTTGTTGGTATCCCTGTCACGATAGATCACGTAGACCCTGGAACGCTTGTCGAATTTCACCTCGTTCTTCATGTCGAACTTGAGGTCCGCTAGCAGGTCGGTTCTCCACTGAAACAGAAGTACCGCCAGTGCGTCTCCGCACTCTTGTGCAGAATGATTGTCAAGCCAGCGATAGAGGCCCTCATAGTCCCCGCGCACTCCAAGATCATAGGAGATCCAAATTGTGCTGGACTTGACTGAACTACTGGTGCGATCTGGTTTGGAAGCCACGGCTAATCCTCATGCATTTGAAGTTCTGAAAGGAGAGGCTGCTCGCAGCTTCGAGAAATCGAGCCCCTCATAGTGTAGCTTCTCCATCTCCTCGTTCAGAAGGCGGAGTCTGACAATCCCGCTTCCGTAGCGTGCAGCCATACCGCCGCTGGAATGCCCCTGGAGTGCATTGGTGAACTCCAAGGGAATTCTGCTGTTCACGCAGGCATCCTCAAAGGAATGTCGGAAGCTATGGAATGCGTTCTTGTGAGTTTTGACCCCGATCTTCTCTAGGAAGCGTCGAAACCGCGGCGAATAGGCCGTGGAATAGTATCCGTCCGCCGCTTTCGGGAAGTCCGGAAACAGGCGGTTCCCTCTCTTCCGTTGCGTTTCCACAAACTTTTCAAAGCCCAACGTCTTGAGCATAGGATGAATAGGGATTGCCCGGACGGAGGTATCGGTCTTAACCGCCTGGCCTTCTCCGTCATCAGTGACGTTGAAATAGCGCACGCCTCCCTCCTGCTTGATGTCATCAACCATGAGCTGGATGATTTCGCCGGCGCGCGCGCCAGTGAACAGGCCGATCAGCGGAACCCAGTAGATGCCCTGATCTATCGGAACATGCCTGCCAGGGGTCTGCCATGCGGCGGCGGACTTACACCCGCGATACAGCGGGGCATCGAAGATTGCCTGCAATTCTTTCGTCGAGAATGGCAAACGATCATCTCGCGCCGTTGATCTGACAAGACGGTTCATTTTGTTGAATGGATTTCCCCTAACGTCATCGTACTCGCCTTCGGCCCAGCTCCAGAAGGCACTGACGAAGCCAAGGATCTTGTTCACGTTCGTATCGGACATCCGGTCGATATCCATGGATTTGGCCTTCTCGACGGCCTTCGTGAAGCTCAGTCCCTTAAAGCCCTTTTTTCCAGCATACCCGGGCGGCAAAGACATGATGGCTTGCTTGAATGCCCGTGCATCCGCTTTCGTGTACTCTCCGAGTGGCTTGTCTCCAACAAGTTCCTGGAAACGTGTGGCCCATAGCTGGTATGACTTCGCACTGGAATCAGCCCATCGGCTCTTCTTTGCGGCCTTGGTCTTCCCGCCACCCTTTCTGGTCTTCTCCTTCACCCAGTCCGCAATTGCTGCGGCGAGCGTGATGCCCGAGGATGCCGCCGCCGTGGTCGCGGTCGACTTTCCAGACTCATACGGGGGGAAGGATTGAGCTGCCGGATCGGGGCTATAGTCGCCCTGCGACATCTTAAATGTCTTCGAACGAGCTTTGAGGATCGCTTGCTCAGCGTGTCTTTGGAGGGTCACGCGGCTGGGTGGGTCGATCCTATGTCCCTCATCCAGCAGGAACCTGTCGATTCTTTCGGATATCTGGACCTTCCGGCGTTCCACTATGCGTTCGAGCATTTTTGCCGTGGCCTCCTTGTTCGAACCGAGATTGACCACCTTGGCCATGCCGTGGGCATGCTGATCCAAAAGCAGATCGAATATCCGATCAGAGGGGTTCTGTTCCTGTTCCGTGACCATCCGGCGGTATATCTCGCCCGCCATGGCCACACATTCCTTGTGCGAGAGGCCGCGCACGCCTTGCCGAAGCCGTCCCCAGCGTTCCTCAATCTCCGCGGCCGCTTTAGCGAATAGGATTCGAGCCTGTGCGGGATCTCGGGTTTTTAGGCTGAACTTCTCTTCACGCTTTCCGATGATCGGCCGGAGATCATCGGGGACCTTCTTCCGGAGCCACCAGAATGAACCATTCAAGTAAGGCTGTGCCATTCTCAGAACCATAGTCGTTGTACCACTCTGGTGTACCAAACGAGCGGTGCAAAAAGCCTTAAAGCTCAAAAAATGAACGATTTCCGGGGTATGGAATGGTGCTGCTAGAGAGATTTGAACTCTCGGCCTCTCCCTTACCAAGGGAGTGCTCTACCCCTGAGCTATAGCAGCGTCAGCCGGCGCGATAGATCCGCGTCGTCGGCAGCGGCCTATTGCCATAG